>Ga0207416_1000255_pt1 | contig 97909 bp, 81 predicted proteins | sample PaiPotPPM11metaG_FD_184107 | JGI IMG/M metagenome (GOLD analysis project Ga0207416, IMG submission 184107) | Iron sulfur acid spring bacterial and archeal communities from Banff, Canada, to study Microbial Dark Matter (Phase II) - Paint Pots PPM... ... | reverse complement strand
CGAAAGCCGGATCGGCCTCGCCCACACCTCGATCTCGCCCTATGGCGCGTTCAAGAGCCGCGACGGCATAGACATTCTCATTTCCATCCAGAGCGACCGCGAATGGCGCGTGCTGGCGAAAAAGGTCTTGGATGACAATGCGCTTGCGGCCGATCCGGCTTTCGCCAGCAATGTCGAGCGCGTCAAGCGCCGCGCCGCGACCGACGGCAGGGTCGCCAAAACGTTCGGCGCGCTCGATGCGGAAACTCTCGAGCAAAAGCTCGCGGCCGCCGACATCGCCTTCGCCCGCGTCAACGGGCCGGCCGATCTGGCGTGCCACCCGCATTTGCGCCGCATCGTCGTCGGTACGCCAAGCGGGCCGGTGTCCTATCCGGCGCCGGCCGAACGGGCCGCAGCGTCGCGCTCCTATGGGCCGGTGCCGGCGCTTGGCCAGCACACCGGGAAGGTGCGGGCGGAATTCACCGCGGTTACAATGAACGCCAAGTGACAGGGAGAACGTCCATGGACATCGGCTTCATCGGTCTCGGCAACATGGGCGCGCATATGGCGCGCCGCCTGGTCGAGGCCGGGCACAAGGTCATCGTTTATGACACGCGCCAGGAAGCGATCGGCAATCTCGCCGCGCTCGGCGGCGTGGCCGCGCGGTCTCCGAGGGAGGTTGCCGACGCGGCCGAGACCGTGATGGTGAGCCTGCCGACGCCCGACATCGTGCTGAGGGTCGCGACCGGTCCCGACGGCGTCATCGAGGGCAAACGCGTACGCCGCTTCGTCGATCTCTCGACCACCGGATCGGTGATGGCGCAGCGGATTTTCAAGCTGCTGGCAGAAGAAAACATCGTCCAGATCGACGCGCCGGTCAGCGGCGGCGTCAAGGGCGCCGAAAAGGGCACCGTCGCGGTGATGGCGTCGGGCCCACGCGCCGAGGTCGAGGTGGTCGAGCCGGCGCTGAAAGTCATCGGCAAGTTTTTTTACATCGGCGAGCGCTCCGGCGCCGGACAGACCATGAAGCTTTGCAACAACGTGCTGTCGGCCGCTGCGATGGCTGCGACGTCGGAGTCGATGGTAGTGGGCGTGAAGGCCGGTCTCGACCCCCGCACGATGGTCGACGTCATCAACGCCAGTTCCGGCCGTAGCACGGCGACCGAGCAGAAGTTTCCCGAGGTCGTCATCCCGCGAAAATTTAATCAGGGGTTCACAGCGGGGCTGATGATGAAGGACGTGAACCTGTTCGTATCCGAAGCCAAAGCGCTCGGTGTGCCGATCGAGGTGTGCGAGGCGGTCGCCGCATTGCTCAAGCTCACCTGCGACGAGATCGGCCCGGAAAAGGATATCACCACGATCGTACAACCGATCGAGCACCGTGCCGGCGTCGAGGTGCGTGCGCCGAAAGCCTGATGGCTTGCCCATTCCGCTGCGAGTTGTACCGGCGTGCACTCGGCCATGACTGGAATACACGCACTCTCAAGGGCTTGCGAGAAACGGCCGTTATGTGATGCCGGTCACTTCGTGGCCGGCACGGGCCATTAGACTGATGCTTGTTCGGACGTTGTCGGGTCATCTCTCGGTTCCCAACTATCCCCCAATGACCCGGCATGACGTCCAAGGGGTGAGGTTAGTCCCCATACACCCCGGTGACCCCGGAACGGGTCAGCCTCGCCCGCCCGGGCCTAGCGGTCCGGGCGGGCTTTTCCTTCTGCGAATAATGTCCCATGCTTCGCTTGCCGGTGGAGAATTGGCCTCGAACAGTGCGCGGCGCCAGGCATGCCACTTCCCCGTCCCAGTCCGAGCCTGCTGACAGGTCTGCCCGAGCATCTTTCGGCAGACCTTTTCACCAGCGCGACGTCCGTAAAGCTCAACGCCGACGAGGTGCTGTTCCTCGCCGGCGATGCCGGCAACGGCTGCTATCGGGTCGAAGACGGACTTCTTAAAGTCACCATGGTGTCGCGCGGCGGCAGCGAGCGCATTCTCGCCTTTCTCGGTCCGGGCGCGATCGTGGGCGAGCTTTCGATCATCGACGGACTGCCGCGCTCGGCCTCGGTCGTGGCGGTGCGCGCTGCCGCGCTGAGCTTTCTCAGCCGCGCCGCGTTCGAGGAATTCGCCAAAAAGCATCCCGAAGTCTACAAATCGCTGGTGACGCTGATTGCTGCGCGATTGCGTGAGACTGACGCCACGCTGGCGGCCGGCAGCTTCTTGCCGCTGCGCGGCCGGGTTGCCTGCACGCTGCTCGAATTGGCGCAGGAATTCGGCCAGGACGTCGGTGCCGGCCGCATCGTCATCCGGCAGAAGATCGGTCAGAGCGACCTCGCCGCCATGGCCGGGATCGCCCGCGAGAATGTCAGCCGCATTCTCAACGACTGGAAGCGGCGTAAGCTGGTCAGCCGCCTGTCCGGCTATTATTGCCTCGAGAACAAAGCGCAACTGCAGCACGAAGCCGAATTGTAGTCTCGGCGGTGTGGCTACCGCCCCGACAAAAGCCCCGCTAAAAGCGTTGCCATGAACACGGCAACGGACACCCCCCGGCTTGCCGACTTTCGCCGCATCGTCGTGAAGGTCGGCTCCTCGCTTCTGGTCGACGCCCAGGCCGGCCGGCTCAATGAAGCTTGGCTGGCTTCGCTGGCGGCCGACCTCGCCGCGCTGCATGGCGGCAAGCGCGACCTGCTCGTGGTTTCCTCCGGCGCCATCGCGCTCGGTCGCACGGTGCTCAAATTGCCGGCCGGACGGCTGGAACTTGAGGACAGTCAAGCTGCCGCTGCAGTCGGCCAGATCGCGCTGGCGCGCACCTGGACCGAGGCGCTGTCGCGCCATGGCATCACCGCCGGACAGGTCCTGGTGACGCTGCGCGACACGGAAGAGCGGCGACGCTATCTGAACGCCCGCTCGACGGTCGACAAACTTTTGGAATGGCGCGCGGTTCCGGTCATCAACGAGAACGATACCGTCGCCACCAGCGAGATCCGTTACGGCGACAACGATCGGCTGGCGGCGCGTGTGGCCACCATGGTGAGCGCGGATCTGGTGGTGTTGCTGTCCGACGTCGACGGTCTCTACGACGCCCCGCCGGGCACGACGTCATCGGCGCGACATATACCGCGCGTCGAGCGCATTACGCCGGAGATCGAAGCGATGGCGGGCGCCGCCGGCTCGGGCCTGTCGCGGGGCGGTATGCAGACCAAAATCGAAGCGGCCAAGATCACCACCGGCGCCGGGACGCATATGGTGATCGCCTCGGGCCATATCGAGCATCCGCTCGACGCCATTGCCAAGGGCGCGCGGTGCACGTGGTTCCTCGCGGCGGGAAATCCGGTCACCGCGCGCAAAAAATGGATCGTCGGCTCGCTCGATCCCAAGGGCACCCTCATCATCGATGCCGGCGCCGTCGCTGCGCTGCGGCGCGGCAATAGCCTGCTGCCGGTAGGGGTGGCGCGGATCGAAGGCGATTTCGCGCGCGGCGATGCGGTTGTCATCCGCGGGCCCGACGGTGCCGAGATCGGCCGCGGGCTATGCGCCTATGACGCAGAGGATGCGCAAAAGATCAGAGGGCGCTCATCCGCCGATATCGATACGATCCTCGGCTTTTCCGGCCGAGCTGCGATGATTCACCGCGACGATCTGGTCGTTGCCAGAGAATAGGCGCCTGGCGCTGAAATCCCAAGTTCGCCGGCATCGGTTCAGGCTGGCCGCCGAAGTCCCCCAGAGCCGAAGTTCCCTCAGAAAAGATGAACCCCGGCCGCAAATGCGGCCGGGGTTCGACGCCGGGTGATTGAGGGTGAGGGGCTGGGGGGCTTCGCCCGGCATCGCACCGTTAACGGCGGCGCTGGCGGGTGGTTCCGGCCCGGGCCGTAATTTTTTTCGCGCGGTTGGAGGCGCTTTTGCCGCCATTGTGGGCCTGGTTGGAACTGCGGCCGCGGCGAGCCCGGGGCGATGCCGGCCGGGCAGATGCCCTACCGAAATCGTTCGCGAGATTGATGCGCTGGCCGCCCGGCAAGACCACATAGCGCGAAAATACCCGCAAATCGCCATGTTCGCCGCCGCGACCCTCGACCACATAGGTGGTTCCGACAGGGAACTGTTTAGGCAGGCAATTCGGCCTATGGCTTGCAGACAAATGCATGACACCCTCTCATCTGTGGAAGCGCAATAAGGAACACCGATAATTTCCCCAAGGTTCCTCGAACTTTGTGACGAGCCAACGAATGCTGTGGATTGCTGTGGACATTTATCCCGGCAGGCCAGTTACCGGTCGCCTCGCCGGGGACCGCCGAACATGGTAGGAGGTTCCCGAATGCAAGACGGATCAATGCCATGAGGGCGCAATGAACGCCCCGCTCAAGGCGGTCGCCGGCTCGAGAAACCTCGAAGCCACACTGGCCGTCACTATGCGCGAGATCGGCCGCGAATCGCGCAAGGCTGCGCGCACGCTGGCACTTGCTCCAGTCGCGCAAAAGAACCGGGCGCTGGCGGCGATGGCCAGGGCGATTCGCGGCGCGCGGGCTGCGATCCTTGCCGCCAATGCGGGGGATCGGGCTGAGGCGAAGTCCGGCGGTGCGGCCTCGGCCTTCCTCGATCGGCTGTCGCTCGACGCCGAGCGTGTCGACGCGATGGCGGACGGGCTCGATGTGATCCGCAAACTCAAAGATCCGGTCGGTGCCGTCATGGCGTCATGGCGCCGTCCAAACGGCATGCGCATCGAGCGCGTGCGCGTTCCGCTTGGCGTCGTCGGCGTCATCTACGAGAGCCGTCCCAATGTCACCGCCGATGCCGGAGCGCTCTGCCTCAAGGCCGGCAATGCCGCGATCCTCCGCGGCGGCTCCGAGAGCTTTCGCTCCTGCCGCGCGATCCATGCTGCAATGGTCGAGGGTCTGGTCGAAGCCGGGCTACCTGCGTCCACCATCATGCTCGTTCCAACGCGCGACCGCGAGGCGGTCGGTATGATGCTCGCCGGACTTGACGGCGCCATCGACGTGATCGTGCCGCGCGGCGGTAAAAATCTGGTCGGCCGCGTGCAGACCGAGGCGCGGGTACCGGTCTTCGCTCACCTCGAAGGCGTCTGCCATGTCTATGTCGACGGCAAGGCCAGGCTCGGCATGGCCAAGTCGATCGTGCTCAACGCCAAAATGCGCCGCACCGGCGTCTGCGGGGCGGCCGAGACTTTGCTCGTCGACCGCGCCGGCGTAGCCAAATTGCTCAAGCCGCTGGTGACCATGCTGCTTGACGCCGGCTGCGAGATCCGCGGCGATGCCGCGGTCCAGGCCGTCGATCGCCGGGTCAAGCCAGCGAGCAAAGCCGATTGGGGCGCCGAATATCTGGACGCCATTCTGACCGCCGGCGTGGTCGACGGCGTCGATGCTGCGATCGCGCATATCGAGCGTTACGGCTCGCATCACACCGACGCGATCGTCACCGAAGACCAGGCGGCGGCGGAGAAGTTTTTGCAGGAAGTCGATTCGGCGATCGTGTTGCACAATGCATCGACTCAGTTCGCCGATGGCGGCGAATTCGGCTTCGGTGCCGAGATCGGCATTGCCACTGGCAGACTGCATGCACGCGGCCCGGTCGGTGTCGAACAACTCACGACTTTCAAGTACCGCATACGCGGCAGCGGGCAGATACGGCCATGATCATCCGCAGCCTTCGCCGCAGACCGATGCGGCGAGGTGGGCGGGCGATCCGTGGGGAGGGGGACTGTTTCTGAAAGCCATGAATTGGGAGTCTGTTTCTGCGCGCCAGGTTGCCGCACGCCCCGGCCGCCGCGGCGGCATTGTCCTGCCTCCGCATGCACGGGGCATGCGCATCGGCCTGTTCGGCGGCACGTTCGATCCGCCCCATGCGGCTCACCGCGCGGCCTCGCTATTGGCGCTGCGGCGGCTTGAACTCGATCGGCTGTGGTGGCTGGTCACGCCCGGCAATCCGCTCAAGGACCTTCGCGGGCTGGCGCCGCTTGCCGAACGGCTCGCCGTTGCGCGCGCGCTTGCCCATCATCCGCGCATCGACGTCACCGATTTCGAGGCCGATCTCGGCACCAACTACACTTACGGGACGATCAGTTATCTCGTTCGGACCTGTCCGGGCGTGCACTTTGTCTGGATCATGGGCGCCGATAATTTGCGCCATTTCCATCGCTGGCAGCGCTGGCGCGACATTGCGACGCTGGTTCCGATTGCCGTCATCGATCGGCTCGGTCCGAGCCTCTACTCGACGGCGGGGGTTACCGGTCAAGCGCTGGGCTGGGCGCGAATGCCCGAATCGGCGGCGACGGCGCTGCCGGAACGAAAACCGCCAGCCTGGATTTACCTGCACGGTCTTAAATCGCCGCTGTCATCGACGGCGCTGCGCGCCGCGCGCGTCGCTAAGCCGGATAAAAAGCCTGCTAAATGACAGTTCGTTGAAGCCAAAGCAGTTGAAACTGTTAACTGGCCGTGACTATCTTAGAGGGTAGGGCCGCCGGATTCTGTCGCCGGGACCGGTAAGGAGCAGTCGGGAAAACTTGGAGTGAAAGGATAAGCAACCCTGTCCACAGTTGTAATCTCTCGGGCCGATCGTCGCGCGCCCGCAGCGGTCTCCAGAATGCGTCTTGACGCGGAGGAGATCCTCGACCTAGTCCTCGCCCGCCTCGACGACATGAAGGCCGAGGGCATCCTCACCATCGATCTGCGAAATAAATCTTCAATCGGCGACTATATGGTCGTGTCCTCCGGCCGGTCGCAACGCCATGTCGGATCGGTGGCCGACAGGGTGGTCGAGGATTTGCACAAAGCCGGTGTTCGCGCCCACGTCGAAGGCACGCCGCATTGCGATTGGGTGCTGATCGACGCAGGCGACGTTATCGTCCACGTCTTTCGTCCCGAAGTGCGGGACTTCTACGATCTTGAAAAGATGTGGTTGGCGGGGCCGTCGGCGCGGCGCGCGAGCTAGAATTAACCAGTCCGCTCGCGCGGCGAATGCAGTTAGCAAGCGCCGTCATTCCGCGATCGGAATGATGCCAGACGATCACACCGAAGCAGTGATCCACTGCTCGAGCTTTTGCTTCGGTTGAGCGCCGACCTGACGCGAGGCAAGCTGGCCGTCCTTGAACAGCATCAGCGTCGGGATCGACATGATGCCGTACTTCGCCGCGGTGCCAGGATTTTCGTCGACGTTGAGTTTGACGATCTTCACCTTGCCGTTCAGCGAATTGGAGATCTCCTCGAGCGCAGGTGCGATCATCCGGCACGGGCCGCACCATTCCGCCCAGAAATCGACGACCACGGGTCCGCTCGCCTTGAGCACGTCCTTATCGAACGTTGCGTCGGTTGTTTTCTCGACCATGAAATACCTCGTCTTTTTAAGGGAATCGGCGGCCCGGGGCGATCAACGTATGAACCGGTCATCTGGGCGTCAAGATAGGTTCACCGCAGCGTGACGCCGGCGATTAGGCCCTGTTCGCCAGGATTTTGCGAAGCGCTGCGTCCAACGCCTCAACCGGGATTTGCGCCAGCACGGGTCCGTCAGTGAAAATCAGGGCTGCCTGCACGGTTTTATCGGGATAAAGCCGTGCCAGCACCGCGCGGTATAGCGCGAGCTGAGCGATATACGCCGAGGGCACCTCATCGAGGCTGCACGGCACGACGCCATCGGTCTTGTAGTCGCCGATCAGGACGGCACATTTAGTAACGATCAAGCGATCCACTTGTCCGGCAACGGCAATCGGTGCTTTGCCCGGCCGCGCGATTCGTCCGACGATTGGCACCTCGGCACGGCTGCCCGGTGCGAACAGTTCTGCGACGTTGGGCGCATCGAGAATGGCCAAGATCTGCCGCACAATTTCGGCCTGCTCGATCGACGAGAAGTTCTTGGCTGCCCCGGCCAGGTAATGCTCTGCGGAATCCTTGCGCCGCGTCGGCGGAACATCGGGCAATGACTGCATGAGCCGATGCACGATGCGGCCGCGTTCGAGCGCCTTTTGCCGCTCGGCGGCGGACACGCCGGTAGATGCGGCGTGGCCGATCTCTTCGTCCGAGGCGGACGATGGCGCCAGTGGTCCGCCGCGTTCCGTTTCGATCGGAACCTGCTGGCGCAGCCAGGAGGGCGATACCCGTCCTTCGGTCATTGTGCGGTCGACCGCCGGTGCAACACATTCCGGGGCCGTGTCCAGCGGCGTCTTGCGATAACGCAAGATTTTGTTCTCGCCGTCGGCGTCCTCGACCACGAACGGACCAAGCGCGTCGCGCACCAGATCGTACCAGCAGCCGGCCGGCCGCCTGGTCTTCCCCTCGGCGCCACAAACGATCAGCCGGTCGGCGGCGCGCGTCATGGCGACGTAGAGCAGACGGCGATATTCATTGCCGGCTTCGGCAAGCGCGGCTTGCCGGGCCAAGGCGACTGCGGGCGCATCGTCGGCCTTGCGTCCCGTCCAGATCATCACATCGTCTTTGAGCATAAGGAGCCGCGGCGGCTTCGGGCCGGCGGGCGGCGTCATCGTGTCGGCAAGGATCACAACCGGTGCTTCCAGTCCCTTGGCGCCGTGCACGGTCATCACTCGCACCTCGTCGCGCGCGATCTCCATGTCGCGCTTCACCTCGGCGCGCGCCTGGCGCAGCCAAGCGAGGAAACCCTGCAGCGACGGCGTTTCGCGCCGCTCATAATCGAAGGCGAGATTGAGAAATTCGTCGAGCGCATCGTTCGCCTCGTGGCCGAGCCGCGCCAAGAAACGCCCCCGCGCGCCGCCCGCGCCGAGGAGTTGTGCGTAAAACGCAAACGGCGGCTCGCGCCGGGCCGCTTCGGTGAGCTTATCGAGAAGCGCGGTCGCTGCGGCGAATTTCATGTGCTGCCCGCTCCGGCGTTCGAGAGCGGCGCGTAATGACGACGCCCCGCGATCCCAGGCAATCGTGAACAGATCGTCGTCTTCGAAACCGAACAATGGACTGCGCAACACCGTCGCCAGCGCAAGATCGTCTTCCGGCAACAGCAGCGCGTCGGCGAGCGCGATAAGATCCATCACTGCGATATGTTCGGTCAGGACAAGACGGTCCGCGCCGGCGACCGCGACGCTTTCGTGCTTTAGCGCACGGATGATCGCTTCGAACAGCTCGCCGCGTTGCCGCACCAGAACCAGAACGTCGCCGTAGCGTGCGGCGCGGCGCTCGAAGCCCACCGCCTCGCGCCGTTCGACCAGCACGCGCACCGTGCGTGCGATGCGCCGGGCCAGTTTCAGCCGCGGACTTGTTTCGCTGACCCGGTCGAATGGCGCATCCCAGCCCTCGATTTCGCGGCGCTCGTCCGGAACCGTCGGTTCCCAAATCTCAACCTCGCTGGGCGGCGCATCAGGCAATGCAATGTGTGGTGGAAAGCCGTCGCTGTCCGATGCGACGCTCGCCGCGATCGGCTGGCTCTTGAAGACTTCATCGACCGCACCGAGCACGCTGTCGCCGGAACGAAACGAATGCTTGAACTCGTGGAAGACGAATTCGAGCGCGGCATTTTTGTGCGCGCGCTGAAAATAGCGCCGCATCTCCGCAAACTCTTTCGGTGCGGCATTCTGAAACGAATAGATCGATTGCTTCTCGTCGCCGACCGCGAAGATCGTGCGCGGCGCGGAACGCGCGCCCGCGCCGGCGGTGAATTCGGCGACCAATTGTCGGACGATCTGCCACTGCTTGCTGCTGGTGTCCTGCGCTTCGTCGATCAGGAGATGGTCGATGCCGAGATCGAGCTTGTAATGGACCCAAGCCGCGTCAACGTTGCCCAGCATCGCCAGCGTCTTGTCGATGAGGTCGTCGTAATCGAGCAGGCCGCGGCGCTGCTTCTCTTTTTGATAGCGCGTCAGCACCTCATGACCGACGACGAGAAGGGCTGCCGAACGATCGCGGCAGTTCACGGCCCGCAATCGCTCAAGCAAGCCGCAGACCCGGTCTTGTTCCGTGTCGAGGCGTTCGACCAGACTGGCGTCTTTGATCGCCCTGGTCACGACGGATTTCCGGCGCGCGCGTTCGCTCGTGCAGAATATGTCGAGATAGGTCTCGATGCGGTCGGAGCGCGACAGCGAGGCAAGCAAGCCGAACCGGCGCGCTTGCTCCGCGTCGGTCTTGCTGCCTCTCGCCAGGGCCGCGGCAAGCGCGGTCCATTCCGCCGGTGCAATCGATGCGCCGGTAAAGAACCCCGCTTCTATGGCGGCGCGATCTTCGGACGGATCGATGCCGAGGGCGTGAGACAAGCCGGCGATCGCCGCGTCCACTCCGCCCGCTCTGACCACCCAGCGGCCGAACGCGTCACGCCTGCCGATCGCGTCGCGCACGACGTCGCGAAAGGTCTGGTCGGCCGCCGCCGTCATGGCCGTCGCGAGTGCGCGGCCAAGCCGACTGTCGGGCGAGCGCGCCCCATCGAGCAGCACTGCAAGGGTCAATTGCTCCAGTAGCTGCGTCTGCTCGGTCTCGTCGAGCACCGTGAAGCGGGCGGCGACATTGGCTTCGAACGGGAACTGGTGCAGCAGCTGCGTGCAGAAGGCGTGGATGGTCTGCACTTTGAGGCCGCCCGGCGTCTCCAGCGCGCCGGCAAACAATCGCCGCGCCAGCGCCCGCCGCCGGGCATCGGGCGCCAGGTCCGAGCGGGCGCGGATCGCATCGTCCAGCGCGGCATCGTCGAGCGTGGTCCACTCGGCGAGGCTGTCGAATACGCGCTTGGCCATGTTGGCGGCCGCCGCCTTGGTGAAGGTGATGCAGAGGATTTTCTCCGGCTCTACGCCCTTGAGCAGGAGATTGATCACCCGTTGCGCCAGAACGTGAGTCTTGCCCGACCCGGCATTGGCGGCGACCCAGGCCGACACGTTGGGATCGGCGACCGCGCGCTGCAACAGCCGCACCTGCGGCGGAATATGTTCGGGCGTTCTCATTCGCCGCTTCCGATATCGTCGGCCACGCCGCCGCTGCTCGACCATTCCTTGACGCGCGCGAGATGGTCGTAGACGCCGTAATGGGTCGTCCACATCGGATGGACGAGCGAGCGGTACGGTTCGCTTTGATCGTCGAAGCGGCGCGCCAGGCCGGTCAGTTTTTCCAGCGCCCGGTCGGCCTGGCTGTCCGGCGTACCTTCCTTAAACGCGATCCCCCTGGCTTCGCCCGCCGGCTCGCCGCCTTTGAGGAGCACGTAGGCGAGCTCGCCGACTGTGGCGCCGGCCGGAATTACCTTGAAGCCCCCCCTGCGCAGTATTGCGGCTTCAAGCGTCAGCTGCGGTGCGAGACCCGCGCGCACCTGCTTTTCGCTCCGCGCCGCGCCGGTTTTGTAGTCGAGGATGACATATCGGCCATCGGCACCGCGTTCGATCCGGTCGGCGATGCCGCGCAGCTTGAACGAAGTCTCGCCCAGCGGAATGTCGATCTCGCCACGGATTTCGGCGAAGATCGCGGCGATCACAGCGCGCCGGTCGGCCTCCCAGCGCGCGAACCAATGCGCAATGCGCAGGAATCGCGGCCACCAGAAGGCGCGCGCCTCCGGAAAATCCTCGAGCGCGGCGAAATGCGGCTCGCCCATTGCGATGAGTTCGCGCGCCGGATCCGACGGCAGCTCCTTGGCAAAGCGTTTGGTGAATTCGCCGATGGCGGCGTGGATGATGCTGCCGCGCGCGGCGGCGCCGGGTTCGGTATCGACCGCATCGAGCGGCTTGAGGCGCAAAATGTGCTTGGCGTATATCGTGTAAGGATCGCGCAACCAATCCTCGATCTCGGTCACCGAAAGGCCTTTCGGCCGTGCCGCGCGCGGCGGTGTTGGCGCCGGCTGCGGCGCCGGTACGACCTGCTCCGGCCGATCGAGTTCACGCGCCCAATAAAGGTAACTCTCGCCGCGCGCGACGGCGGCCTGCCATTGAGCGCCGGCGACCGCGGCAAGGCGCTGGATGAAGCGTGACGGCACCGTCGGCGTGCCGGCGATCTTGGCGGCGTGGCTCAAGATGACTTCACGCGCACCGAGGAGCTGCGCGAAATCGTGCGCGGAAAGGCCGATGCGGCGTTCGGGCAGATCAAGGCCCAGCGCCAGCCGCATCGGGCGGCTGAGCCAGGCGTCGTTATTGCTTTCCGGCGGCCAAGTTCCCTCGACGAGGCCGCCGAGCACGACGCGGTCGCTTTCGGTCAAGCGTGCTTCGAGCGGCCCGAGGATACGCACCCGCAGGCCGGGCCGAAGCGGCCGGCGCACGACGCGGCCGGCAAGCGCGGCCACGAACAATTCGACATAATCGGACTTGTCGACGGAAAGCCGCGCGGCAGCTTCGCTGGTCACGAGCTCATCGAGCGCCGCGGCAAGTTTTTCCCCGTCGGCGCCGATGAAAGCGATCTCGCTATCGTCATACCACGACAGGGCGGCCAGTACTTTGCGATGCCGCGCGGCAATTTCGCCGAGCGGTAGTAGCTCGCCGCCGAGTTCTTCAAGCGGCGCCAGCGCGGCAGCAAGTCGCTCTATGAAACTCTGAGCGGCCGCAAGATCGGGCTCCGTCAGCTCCTTGCGCGGATCGGCGGGATGCAGCGTGTCCTTCGTTTTGCGAAGCGTGTGCAGCGCCCCCGCGAGGCCCTTGGTGCCCGGGCGCGGCCGAGGTCCGCGCAGAATGGCGCGCTCGAGCGTGGTCACGGCGTGTCGCTCGCCAAGCTGCTGCAGCGGATGCTTGAGCATGGCCAAAAGCGTCACCGGCGGAGTGCCACCGAGTGCCGCTGCGGCGGCGAGCCGGGCAAACACTCCGGCCGCGGTGTCGGCGAGTGCGCCGCCGCCGGAATCTTCCGCCGTGATGTTCCAGCGCGCCAAAGCGGCGACTACGCGCCGCCCAAGCGTACGGTCCGGCGTGACCAACGCCGCGGATTTGCCGTCATGCACCGCCTGGCGCAGCGCGACTGCGATGCCGAGCGCTTCGTCCTCGGGGTTTGCCGCTTCGATGACCGTCAACGATTGCAGCGATTGATCGGCATGTGCTTGGAATTCGGGATCGGCAGTCATCTGTCGCCACATGTCGGTGGTGGCCGCGGGGCGGAGCGCTTCCGAGACGAGCCGCTCGCGTCCGCGCGGCGGCGCCAAGGTCGCGACGGCTTCGCGCGTGACGCCGATGCGCGCCAGCAAGGCGTGCATCGCGAATTGTGGATGGCTCGGCGCCGCCCCCATTCTACCCACCCCCGCTTGCGGGGATGGGTAGGGTGGCGGCTCACCGCCGGCGATCAATCGCCACGACGCTTCGTCGAGATCGATGTCGAGTCCGGGCAAGACCACGGCACCGTGCGGCAGCCGCGCGATCGTCGCTATAAGATCCGCAGTCGATGGAATCGAACCGGTCGAGCCCGCGGCGATCACCGGCCCGTCGGCTTTGTGCGCGAGCCGCGCGGCCTCCGCCTTGATCAGCAGGTCGCGTCGCGCGGCCGGCTCGATCAAGCCCCGCTCGCGTAAAACTTCCGGCCAGCTCTGGCGTGCGATCTGCAAAAACCGCAGCGTCAGCTGCCAGAACGTGTCGAACTGATCGGGCACGAGTTCGTCGAGCCGGTCCCACGACACGCCGCGCGTCGTCATGTCGTCGATCAGCCGCGCCAAGTCGTCGGCGAGTGCGCAGGCCGCCGCCGGCGTCTGGGCGACCAGCGGCGAGCCGCTCGCGCCGTGCAGCTCGGGCGACGCGGCCCATTTGGTCACCAGTTGCGTCAGCAAGAGCCGCCGTTCGAGTCCGCCGAGCGCCTCCGGCAGAGCGAGCGCATCGGCGGCAATGTGGCCGGACGCGGCTTCGGCGAACGCGATCTCGTCTTCGTCGATGTCGCCGATGGCGACGATACGCGGCAGGATGGCGGCGTCGCCCTTGAGCACATCGAGGAAGGCGTCGCGCATCAGCCGGCAGGCGCGGCGCGTCGGCAGATAAAGCGTTGCCGAGGCGAGTACGAGCGGATCGTCGTTGACGGCAAAGCCCAGCCTGCCGTCGCTCAACGACTCGATCAGAGTCGGCAAAAACGGCGCCGACGCCGGTATGGTAAAAACACGTGCGGTCATGTCGGAATCGCGGAAATTCGCCGCGCAGCTGTATCAGATTTCCGGCCATGATCCGATTGAATCGATCATGGTCCGGATTTTCATGCACTGGCCGTCGCGGCGAGCGCCGCTTCGGCGGCAGCGACGGCTTCGGGGGTGCCGACATGCATCCACACGCCTTCGAGGCGCAACCCGAACAGCCGGCCGTTTTCGCCGGCACGGTCGAACAACAGCGTGAGCGGAAAGGCGCCCGTCGGCGCGCCGGCAAACAGCGCCGGAGCGAGGATGGCCGCTCCGGCATAGATGAACGGCACCGTGTCCTCCTCGCCGCGCCGAAGCAGGCGCCCATCGGCGAGCATGGCGTAGTCGCCGCGACCTTCATAACCGAGGCTGCCGGCGGTCGCCGCCAGCAGCAGCAGCGCGTCCATCGTCTCGGCATCGAAGCTTTCGGCGAGCCGCATGAAGTTGGGTTTGACGCCGTCCCGCCAAAGCGTATCCGAATTGACCAGAAAGAACGGCGCGACGCCCAGTTGCGGCAAGGCCTTGGCGATCCCGCCGCCGGTGCCGAGCAATTCCCCGCGCTCATCGGAAATGACGATGCGCGGTTTTTTGCGTGACGCCAGATGGCGCTCCACCGCGTCGGCGAGGTGGTGCACGTTCACCACGGCGCGCTCGATGCCGGCATCCGCGAGGCGGTCGAGCCCATAATCGATCAGAGACTTGCCGCCGACCGCGACCAGCGGTTTGGGGATATGTCCGTTATATGGCCGCATGCGCGTGCCGAGACCGGCGGCCAGCACTATCGCGCTCTTCGGCATCATCGTGTCGCCCCGCCCGGCTCTTCCTCATCCGAATCGCAATATCATAGCCCATCCGGAGCGGGCACATTTGTGGCGTACCAGGACTTGAGCCCAGTCAAAGCCGGGTGCGCCAGCGAGCGCTGCAAGTAATTCCAGAGACGGGGCATGTGACGCAGGTATTGCGGCTTACCGTCCCGGCGGTCGAGCCGGGCGAATATGCCGAGGATTTTTGTCGCCCGCTGCGCCGCCAGCGCCGCGTAGACGCACGTGAATCCGGCGGTGTCGAAGTCCCGGTCGGCGCCGAGTCGGGCGCGCACGTAGCGGCCGAGCAAGGCCATTTCCATGGCTTCCGGGACATCGACGCGTGCGTCTTGCAGGAGCGAGGCGACGTCATAGGCGGCCGGGCCGATCAGAGCATCCTGAAAGTCGAGGAGTCCGATCCGGGCCGTGTCATCGCGCTGCGCCATCCACAACAGATTGGGCGAATGATAATCGCGCAGCACCCAGGTCGGCGGCGCCGCGATGGCCGCAACGAGCGCCTCGCGCCAGTGCCTGAGGAAGGCGACGCGTGCAGCTGTCGTCGCGGGGGCGCCGGCGCCGAGGAGGTACCAGTCGAGCAGCAGCTCGGCCTCGATCAGGAACGCCTCCATATCGTAATGCGGCAGGCGATAGGCGAGCTCGGACGTGACCGGGAGCGCGTTGGGCAATTCCCAGCCGTGCAGCGCGGCCAGAAGGTTGACCGCTGTCGCGTAGCGCTCCTCGATCGGCGCCTGCGGATCGCCGGCAACGAGACGCTCGCTGCCGAAATCCTCCATGACGATGAGACCTTGCCCGAGGTCGGCGTGCAAAATTTCCGGCGCTGACAGGCCGAGATCGCGCAGCCCGGCTGCGAGCGCAATGTAGGGCACGATGTCCTCGGCGAGATGCGCGATGGCGCTATAGGGCTTGCCGTCGCGCACCGGCGGTCCGTCGGGGCGGCGCGGCGCGTTCATCAGAACAAAAGTCTGATCCTTCAACCTCAGCCGCTCGAAGATTCGCGTCGAGGCGTCGCCCTGCATCCGCGTCCGGTCGGCTTCGGCGAAGCCGGATTCGTCAAGGAAGGCGCGGATGCGTGCGATGCGCTCCACGCGTGGCGTGAAGCTGCCATAACCGACACCGCGCGCATCGCGCGCGTCGAGCCCGCGCGCAGGCACCATGGTAAACGCGATGTCGAGCCGGTCGGGCGGCAGAAATCCCGCGGCGCGGTCGGGCCATTCCATCAGCACCACGGCGCCGTCGGGCAAATCGTCAAAACCGAGTTCGGAAAGCTCGGCCGTTCCGGAAAGCCGATAGAGATCGGCGTGAACGAGGGTGAAACGCGGCAGCTCATAAGTCTGCATGAAAGTGAAGGTAGGGCTCGGCACCTCGATGGTATCGTCGCCGGCGAGGCAGCGGATCAGCGCGCGCGCAAACGTCGTCTTGCCGGCGCCGAGATCGCCCGACAGCGTCACCAGGTCGCCGGGCTCGAGCGCGGCAGCGATGTCGATCGCCAGTCGCCGCGTCGCCTCTTCGTTCGCCAATATCACAGTAAAGCTTGCGCCACCGGGGGTGGTCAGAAGCATTGCTACTCCGCGGCCGTCAACGTGGCGGTTTCAGTGAGGGGGAAGGTACAGGTCACCGTGGTGCCCTGTCCCACGGCCGAAACGATGGACACCGTGCCGCCGTGCAGTTCCACGAATGAGCGGACCAGCGAAAGCCCGATTCCCGGCCCCCGGTGCTGCGATCCCAGCGAGTGGGTCTCGAACCAGTCGAATACCTTTTCCAGAACATGGGGTGGAATGCCGGGGCCCTGGTCGGTGACCGAAAAGATCGCCGCGTCAACGGTGCGGACGGCCGACAACGTCACGCTGGCGCCAGCCGGAGAGAAGCTCACGGCATTGGCCAGCAGGTTGAAGAGAATCTGCCGCACCCGCAGCTTGTCGGCGACGAAGCTGCCGATGTCGCGCGGCGCATTGATATCCAATGCGAGGTCGGCGCTCACCAGCCGATCTTGCACGCCTTCGGCGGCGGCCGCCATAGTTTCGATGATGTCGACCGGCCCGAGGTTGAGCTGCATGCGGCCGGCGTCGATGGTCGCCAGATCGAGAATGTTGTTGATCAGCGCCAGCAACGTATTGGTCGATACCGTGACATAATCGAGATATTCGCGCTGCTTTTCCGCCAGCGGTCCGGTCGCCGGATCGCCGAGCAGGTGGACAAAACCGATAATATTGGTCAGTGGCGAGCGCAGCTCGTAGGACACGTGATGAACGAAATCGATCTTGATCTTGTCGGCGTCTTCGAGCGCTTCGTTGCGCTCGCGCAACGCGCGCTCGACATTGACCGAATCGGTCACGTCATGGAATGTGACCAGTGTGGCGCCATCGGGCAGCGGCACGGTGGTGCAATCGACCACGCTGCCGTCGCGGCGTTCGATCCGGCCCGGAATCGCCTCGCGGCTGTCGATTGCGGTGATGACGTTGCGTAACGCCTGCCAGGCCGGCGCATTGCCGTGCAACGGCCGGCATAGTGCTGTGATCTTTTCGATATGCGGCCGGTCGGTGAGCGCGCCGGGCGATAGCCGCCACATCCGGCCGAAGGCGGAATTGTACAGCCGCAGCCGGCCATCGCTGCCGAATACCGCAACTCCCTCGGCGAGATTGTCGAGCGTTTCGCCCTGAACGCGGATCAGCTCCTCAAAGCGGCGCTCGAGATCGAGCCGCTCGGTGACATCGTCGAACAAATAGGTGACCCCGCCGTCCGGATTGGGTGTGGTGACGACGCGCAAGGTGCGTCCGCCGGGCAGGTGCCAGGTATGTTCTTTGGCTTCGACGGCGCGATAGGCCTCATGAAGCTGCATCTTCCATTGCCGGAAATCCTGCTCTTCCGGCAGCTTCCGCGCCGCGCGCAAAGCCTCGATTACCGCCGAATCGGTGGGGCCCTGATCGAGGAAGCCGGAGTCGAGGTCCCACAATGCGCGATAGGCGGCATTGTAGAAGCTCAGCCGGTGATCGGCACCGAACATGGCAACACCGGTCGAAAGCTGGTCGAGCGTCCGGCGATGTGCGTCGGCGAGACGAGTAAGCGCGTTGTGCAGCGTCTCTACTTCCGTGGCATCCATAGCGATACCGGCGCTGCCGGTCTCGGTGCGAAAATCGAGTACGTCGAAGGCTCGCCGCGCCCCGGCGGCGACCGCGCGCAGCCGGCCGGCATAACAGCCCGCGCTCATTCGCGCTTGCGCGATGTTTTCGCGCGCGGCGCTGTCCAGCAATTCCAGGCGGCGTTCGATGGCGTCGGCTGTATTTTTGGCTTCGACGGCATGGGTGTAAGCGGCGTTCACTGAGGTCAGACGGCCCGCCGCATCGCGCGTCCATGCCGGCGCCGGCAGATTTTCGGCGAGTGCACGCAGCGCGGCGAGCTCGGTCGACTGCCTCTCGTAACGGCCGACTAGCTCCACCAGCTCGCGCTTGATGCCGCTGGCATCCTTGAGGCGCAGCACGGCGCGGCCGCCGATGGCGCGGCCATGCGCCTCGATCGGGTGACCGGCGAGCGTCGTAAGCGTCATCGCGAACGCTTCGCCGCGCGCCCGCAAGGCGTCCGCCGCATGTTCCATTGCACTTGCCTTGCCGGCATCGAGCCAACTGCCAAACGCGAGCACCCGATGCGATGCCGATACGCCAAGGGCCGACAAATCGCCTTCGATGGTGGGCGCATCGGAACCCGCCGGCCAGGCGACGACAATCTGCGGTTCGGAAAGGATGACGGCGTTGGCGCGATCGAGTTCGTCGCGAAGCCGCGCGATTTGATCGCGCGACCACGATTCCAATCGCGCCGCGCGTGCGCGTGTGCGCAGCAGCAGGATCGCAGTCACGACGGCAAACAAAACCACGCCAAAGACCAGCGCCAGAAACGCTATCTCGTGCTGGTCAATACTGCGATGCGCGGTCAGTACAAGCTCTTGCAGCGCCAGCGATGGCTGCTCGGCCGCAGCGGCCGGGAAGGGCGCAATAGCGCTATTCGCCGCAAGGAATCCGACGATTCCTCGCGCGCGCCACCGATGCGCATAGACCCGGCTCGTCCGGATCGTGTCCGGCATGCCCCTTCGCCTCTGCTGGCTGCCGCCGTCTCGCCAGCCCCCTGCCGCCCCTGCCCCGACATGCGGGGAGAAAGGCAAGGGGAGAGCCCGCGAATCGGACGACTTTACTCTCAAGCGGAATCGCGCCGAAAGAGTCCAGATCGTGAACGTGCGTTATGAGCGATTTTGCGTTCAGGGCCGCGCGGCGCCGCGCCCTGGCTTGCCGAGCGCTTGCGCGTCCCGCGCCATGTCTTCCACATTGATGCGGGACAGCGCGATGCCGAATTCTGATTCGGCGTTGGCCATGGCGGGCAATACGATCTTGACCAAGAGGTCCGAGCCGAACCGCGCGTCGTCGCTCTCCTCCACGGTTTCGGCGGCACGCAGAATATCATTCGCCGTTACGCGTCTGCGATCGCGGGCAAGTTCGTAACCGCCCTGCGGACCCCGGATGCCGCGCAAGATACCGCAGCGCACGAGCGCCTGCAGTACGGGTTCGAGATGCCGTGGCGGCAAGCCGTGACGTGCCGCGAGCGTCTTCGCGGAAATCGGCTGTCCATGCTGTTGCATTGCGACATCGATAACCGCGGCGACGGCAAGAACTGCTTTGCGGGGCAGCAGAGGCATCGAAGGGAACAAACGTTGTGCGCGGAGATTGGTTCGCCGCCAGCGGTAATATCTTGCGAAGCGCAGCGGATTTAGGTGAACTTCGGTTTAGTCGCGCTTGTGCACAGCATCCGCCGCCACGCCGGTAGAGCCGAATCCCCCTGCTTGGCGCTCAGTGGTGTCTAATTCAGTCGATTCCACAAGTACTACATGTTGTATAGGAGCGATTACCAGCTGCGCGATGCGCATCCCTCGTTTTATTACAATGGATTCGTCTCCGTGATTGACAAGAATGACTTGTAATTCTCCGCGGTAGTCGGCGTCGACGGTTCCGGGAGCATTCAGCACGGTCACGCCGTAACGGCTGGCTAATCCGGAGCGAGGCCGAATCTGGCCTTCTGTGCCCGGTGCCAACGCGATGGCGATTCCGGTTGGGATCATGGCGCGGCGGCCGGGTGCGATTTCAACCGGCGCGGCGGCCGCCACCGCCGCAACGAGATCGAGCCCGGCGGCAAGCGCGCTTTGATAGGCCGGTAACGGCAGGTCTGCGCCATGCGGCAAGCGCATGATGCGCAACTCCGTGCTCATTGACTGTCTCCCTCGAGCGCGGTTGCGATGCGCTGAATAAGCATGCGCGCAACGTTGTCTTTCGACTGCGGCGGCCAGGATTCAACCGCTGCCGGCGTGATCAAATGGACCGTGTTGCTGTCGCCGCCCATAATGCCGGTCGCCGGCGAAACGTCATTGGCGAGGATCCAGTCGCAGCCTTTCTTGGCGAGCTTGGCCTTGGCGTTGGCGATGACGTGATCGGTCTCGGCGGCAAAACCGATCACCAGCCGCGGCCGAACCGATTTACGATGTGCGATCGTCGACAGGATATCGGGGTTCTCGAACAGCTTGAGGGTCGGCGTCCGGCCTGGCTGTTTCTTGATCTTGGTCGTGCTCGGCTCGGCGGCACGCCAATCGGCGACGGCGGCGGCGAAGATAGCGACGTCAGCCGGCAGCGCCTTGTCGACAGCATCGAGCATTTGCCGCGCCGTCTCGACCTTGATGACGGCAACGCCGGCCGGATCGGGCACGTTGACTGGCCCGCTCACCAGCACCACGTCGGCGCCGGCCGCTGCGGCGGCTGCGGCAATGGCATGGCCCTGCTTGCCGGACGAGCGATTGGCGATGAACCGCACCGGATCGATCGGCTCGCTGGTCGGACCGGAGGTGACGAGGATGCGGCGGCCGGACAGCGCTCCGGCGTGGTGCAAGAGCGCTTCGGCGGCGGCGAGGATTTCGAGCGGCTCAGCCATGCGGCCCAAACCTGTTTCACCTCGCTCAGCCATCGCGCCGAGATTCGGTCCGACAAGGCGAACCCCGTCGGCGGCAAGCTGCGCCAGATTGCGTTGTGTCGCCTTGGCTGCCCACATCCGTGGGTTCATCGCCGGCGCGAGCAGGATCGGCCTGTCGGTGGCCAATAAGATCGCGGTGGCGAGATCGTCGGCATGGCCGCCAGCCGTTTTCGCAATCAGGTCGGCCGTCGCCGGCGCGACGACGATCAGGTCGCTATCGCGGGCGAGACGAATGTGGCCGACGTCGAATTCGCTCCGTGGGTCGAAGAGGTCGGTATAAGCGCGCTCGCCGGCCAGCGCGCCGACAGCCAGCGGCGTGACGAAGTGCTGTGCGGCCGATGTGAGGACGCAACGGATATGGGCGCCGCGCTCTTGCAGGCGGCGAATCAGATCGAGCGATTTATAGGCGGCGATGCCGCCACCGACGATCAGAAGGACTCGGGGGGCTTCGGGCGCGGCGGCTTGGCCGCTCGGTCTCGGTCCCTGAGCCGGTTTCTCGAAACGCTCCGTAAGCTCGCTACCGTTGTTCTCCGCGGCTTGCCGCAGGATGACGCGCACTTCGTCTTCCATCGAGCGGCCGTGGCGCGCCGCACGCAGGCGCAACAGCTTCTTCAGTTTCTCGTCGAGTTGGCGGACAGTGAGACTGGCCACTGGCATTTCCTAATGGTGGATCAGAATATTACCAGCCCAATGATTGCATTGCAATCAATGCAATCACCAGTGCCGAAATGCGATCCAGGCCAATAACGCCGCGATGACCCACAGCGCTGCGGCGGTCCAGCGGCTGCGGCGGGCTTCGGCCTTGTCGATTTCGGCGATGGACTGCGGCGACAGCACCAAACCGTCGCGGGTGACCTCGTCGAGCTGGTCGAGCACGCGGGCGCCGCGCGTAAGCAAACCCGGCGTGTTGCCGAGGAAGCGTCCGACCTCTGCTACGCCCTGCGCGGCGTTTTCCAGCTTGCCGGCGGGACCGAGATTGCGCGTCATCCATTCGCGCACTACCGGCTCCGCCGTGCTCCACATGTCGAGCTTCGGGTCCATCGAGCGCGCCACGCCTTCGACCACCACCATGGTCTTTTGCAACAGCAGCAATTCCGGTCGCGTGCGCATGTCGAAAAGGCCGGTCACTTCGAATAGCAAAGTGAGCAGCTTCGCCATCGAAATATCTTCGGCGGCGCGGTTATGGATCGGCTCGCCGATGGCGCGGATGGCTTGGGCGAAATCCTCGATCGAATGGCGCGGCGGCACGTAGCCGGCCTCGAAATGAACCTGGGCGGTGCGGTAATAATCCCGGGTGATGAAGCCGTGCAGGATTTCAGCCAGGAACAATCTCTCCTTGGCACCGAGCCGGCCCATGATACCGAAGTCGACAGCGATCAGCCGGCCGTCATCGTCAACGAACAGATTGCCGGGGTGCATGTCGGCATGAAAGAAACCGTCGCGTAGCGCGTGGCGGAGAAAGCTCTGGATCAAGGCGCGTGCGAGTTGCGGCAGGTTGAAGCCTTTGGCTTGCAACCGCGCGCGGTCGGACAGCGGCGTCGCATCGATCCATTCCAGCGTCAGCACTTCCTTGCTGGTGCGGTCCCAGTCGACCGACGGCACGCGAAAATCCGGATCGTCCTTGGTGTTTTCGGCCATTTCCGAGAGCGCCGCCGCTTCCAGGCGGAAGTCCATCTCGACCATGACCGACCGGCGCAAAGTATCGACCACTTCGATCAGCCGCAGACGCCGCGCTTCGGCGGAGAGATTTTCCGCATGCCGCGCGGCAAAGGTGAAGGCCGAAAGATCGGCGTGAAAGCGCCGCTCGACGCCGGGCCGCAACACTTTGACCGCGACGGCGCGCGGTTCGCCTGCCGTCGCCACCGTCGCGCGATGCACTTGCGCAATCGAAGCGGCGGCGACGGGCGGACCGAAGCTTGCAAACACCGCGGCGACCGGTCGGCCGAATGCGGCGGCGATGGCCGCTTCGGCCTCGGCCTGGGGAAACGGCGGCATTCGGTCTTGCAGCCGTTCGAGATCGCGCGCCAAAACGGCGCCGACCACATCCGGCCGTGTCGCCAGAAACTGGCCGAGCTTCACATAGCTTGGCCCAAGCCGGCTGAGCGCGGTCGACAAGCGCGTTTCCGCCGCGCCGGTCGAGCGCCGCTCGATGACGCGCGCAATGCGGATTAGCGTTCGCGCCGCAGCCGGCACGTCGGCGGGGTCGGCGATGCCGAATACGCCCTCGCGGGCGAACACGAAGCCGGCGCGGCCAAGACGGATGAGGTGCGCTGGGCCGGAAATCACAAACGCCAACCGCAATGCAGCGCCACTATGCCGCCACTCATCGATTGAAAGGCGACGCGGCCAAAGCCGGCCGTCCGCAGCATGGCGGCAAAGGCTTGCGGGCTCGGGAAGCGGCGGATCGATTCCACCAGATAACGATAAGATTCGCCGTCGCCGGTGACCGTGCGGCCAAGCGCCGGAATGACGTTGAACGAATAGAGGTCGTAAAGCCGGTCGAGGCCCGGCACATCGACGGCGGAGAATTCGAGGCAAACGAATTTGCCGCCGATCTTGAGCACGCGATAGGCCTCGGCAAGTGCCTGTCCGATGCGCGGCACGTTGCGGATGCCGAACGCGATGGTGGCCGCATCGAAGCTTTTGTCGGCAAACGGCAAGGCTTCGGCATTGGCCTCGGCGAAAGTGACCCGCCTCCCTAACCCCTCCCCGCTTGCGGGGGAGGGTAGGGAGGGGGAGCGCGCCGCGGCGCGTTCGCGACCGATTTCGAGCATATCGGCATTGATATCGCAGACCGTCGCCCGAGTTTCCGGGCCGCCGCGCTCCATCACGCGCAGCGCGACGTCGCCGGTGCCGCCGGCGATGTCGAGCAGCGCGAAGGGACGATGCCTCGGCGGATCGACCGCCGTAACCAGCGCATTTTTCCATACCCGATGCAGCCCGAGCGACATCAGGTCGTTCATCAGGTCGTAGCGGCGCGCCACACTGTGGAACACGTCGTCAACGAGGCCCTGCTTGTCCGCAAGCGGCACTTGCCGGGCGCCGAAATGAGCGGTCTCTGTCATCGCCTATCCTTTAGCGCATAAACATAGCGCGGCGCGCGCAGTGGCGCTATCTGTCTGAAATTAACCAAGTTGCCGCGCTCAAGGCCTGATCCGCAAAAGCGCGTATCGGTTCTCGGAAAAGATCATGCCCAAATAAAATACCGGATGACGCCATGCCCGAACTGCCCGAAGTCGAAACCGTGCGCCGCGGCCTCGAACCGGCCATGGCAGGCAAGCGCTTTATCAAGGTCGAGGTCCGCCGCGGCGATCTGCGTTGGCCGTTGCCGAAGGATTTTGCGCAACGGCTCAAGGGCCGGACCGTGACCGGGATCGGCCGGCGCGCCAAATATCTGCTCGCGGATCTTTCTTCGGGAGAGGTGCTGTTGATGCATCTCGGCATGTCCGGCTCGTTTCATGTCTTCCGCGAAAAAGACCGGCAGCTCGGCCGCTATCATCATCAGCACGAAAAGCACGTCTCGCACGACCACGTTGTCTTTCACATGTCGTCCGGCGCGATCGTGACCTTCAACGATCCGCGCCGCTTCGGCTCGATGAAACTCGTGGCGCGGTCGAAGCTCGACGACGAACCGCTGCTGAAAGGCCTCGGCCCCGAGCCGCTCGGCAACGCGTTCGATGCCGCCATGCTGGCGCGTGCCTGCCACGGCAAGAAAACGAGCCTCAAGGCCGCTCTGTTGGACCAGCGGCTCGTTGCCGGGCTCGGCAATATCTATGTCTGCGAAGCGCTGTTTCGCGCTCACCTCTCGCCCAAAAGAATGGCGTCGACGATCGCCGACAGGAACGGCGGGCCGAATCAACGCGCCGAATTGCTGGTCGAGGCCATCAAGGCGGTATTGAGTGAGGCGATCAAGGACGGCGGCTCGTCGCTGCGCGATCACCGGCTGACCGACGGCGACCTCGGCATGTTCCAGCATAATTTCCGCGTTTACGATCGCGAGGGCGAGCCGTGTCCCCCACCCTACCCTCCCCCGCAAGCGGGGGAGGGTAGGGAATGGGCCCGCAGCGGCACCGTCAAACGCATCGTGCAGAACGGCCGCTCGACGTTTTATTGTCCGGTATGCCAGAAATAGTCGGGGAGAAGGCGTTTATGAGCAACGATAATATCGTCGTCGAAACCCGCGGCCGGGTAGGTCTGATCCGGCTCAATCGTCCGCAGGCGCTCAATGCGCTCAATAGCGCGCTGATGCGCGAACTCGCTGAGGCGATGACTGGTTTCGATACTGACCGCAATATCGGTTGCATCGTCATCACCGGTTCGGACAAGGCGTTCGCGGCCGGCGCCGACATCAAGGAGATGGCGGACAAGGCATTCACCGAAGTTTTCCTCGGCGATTTCGCCGCGAATTGGCACCGCACCGCGGCGGCGCGCAAGCCGGTGATCGCCGCGGTCGCGGGCTTCGCGCTCGGCGGCGGCTGCGAACTCGCCTTGCAATGCGATCTCATCATCGCCGCCGACAATGCCCGGTTCGGCCAGCCGGAAATCAAGCTCGGCATCATTCCGGGCATCGGCGGCACGCAGCGGCTGACGCACGCGGTCGGCAAGGCCAAGGCGATGGACCTAATCCTCACGGGACGCATGATGGACGCGCAAGAAGCCGAACGCTCGGGATTGGTGGCGCGCGTCGTACCGCTGCAAAGCCTCGTCGAGGAGGCGCTCAAAGTCGCGGATACGATCGCATCGATGTCGTTGCCTGCGGTGCTGGCGGCGAAGGAGGCGGTCAATCGCGCCTTCGAGACCTCGCTTGCCGAGGGGGTGCGCTTCGAGCGGCGCGTCTTCCATTCGCTGTTCGCGACAAACGATCAAAAGGAAGGCATGGCCGCCTTCATCGAGAAGCGGCCGCCGAAATTCGAGCACAACTAGCCGCGGCACGTCCCGTTCGGATCCACTATATTATCGACATGCTGACTGCCGACGAACTCGAGCGCTATGCGCGCCACATCGTGCTGCGCGAAGTGGGCGGGCCGGGCCAGGCCGCGCTCGGCCGCGCGCGCGTACTGGTGGTCGGCGCCGGTGGGCTCGGCGCGCCGGTGCTGCTTTATCTCGCCGCCGCCGGCGTCGGCACGCTCGGCATCGTCGACGATGACGTGGTGTCGCTGTCGAATTTGCAGCGCCAAGTCATTCACGCCACGCCGGATATCGGCGCGCCGAAGGTCGACGGCGCCGCGGCGATGATCGGGCACCTCAACCCGCATGTCGCGGTGAAGCCGTACAACACCCGGTTGACTGCGAAGAACGCCCTCGAATTGATCGGCGGCTATGACATCGTCGCCGACGGCTCCGACAATTTCGCAACGCGCTATCTGGTGGCGGACGCTTGCTATTTCGCCAAGAAGCCCCTGGTCACGGCTGCGCTCGGCACCTTCGACGGCACGCTCACCACGATCCGCGCCCATGAACGGTCCAAAGCGCACGGCGCGGACGGCAAGCCGAACCCGACCTACCGGTGTCTATTTCCCGAGCCGCCGCCGCCCGGCACCGTGCCGGCTTGCGCCGAGGCCGGCATTCTCGGTGCGCTCGCCGGCGTGATCGGATCGATGATGGCGCTCGAAGTGATCCGGGAGATTGTCGGCTTCGGCGAAAATCTGGTCGGTCGCCTGGTCATGCTCGACGCGCATGCGATGCGCTTCGAGACGCTGCGCTATGCCTGGGATCCGGCAAACCCTCTGTCCGGCGAGCTGCCGACGATCCACGATCTGTCGGTGCATGCTTAAGGTCCCGTCACCGGCTTTGCCCGTGATAAACGCTGTTCGGCCGCATGTCGGCGGCCGAGGCCACGCGGTTCGTCATATTGAAGAAGCCGGCGACCGCGGCGATATCCCAAATCTCACTATCGGAAAAACCGGCGCGGCGCACGCGCTCGCGGTCGTCTTCCTCGACCAGCCACGGCTCGGCGGTAAGCTTGACGGCAAAGTCGAGCATGGCGCGATGACGCTTTGACAAGCGCGCCGCGCGGTAATTCATCGCCATCAATTCGCCGAGCGGCGGGTCGCCTGAAAGCTGGCGAACTGCCGCGCCATGGGCGACCAAGCAATAGTAACAACGGTTATGCGCCGATACCGCGACCGCGATCATCTCACGTTCGAGCTTGCTCAAGCCCGAGGCCGCCAGCATCAGATCGTTATACATGGCGACAAAGGCCGACAGCTTGGCCATGTCGAAGGCGTAGGCCTTGAGCACGTTCGGCACGAAGCCGAGCTTTTCCGCGCATTTGGCGAAATAGGCTGCCATGTCGGGGCTGAGCGGCGCCGGCGCAAGCTTTAACGCAATAATCGTCATGTCATCGCCCGCCGCCGCGCCCCGTTGCGCATTGCTCGCAGGACCTGCCGTCTTTTTGCTGCGCTTGGCCATGATGATGTCTTTCGTTACGCCGCTGCTTCGGCGGCAATCGTAACTATATCAGGACGACGATGTGACGCCGCGGCGCAGTAGCACATACGCCCGGCCGGAGAGTAATATCTCAAAGAATAGAGCGCGATAGGGGAAACATGAACGTCTCGGCTATTCCCCGCGACGACGACTATGCCGGTGCCGCGTCGATCGACGCGGCCGCAGCACTGCTTGCAAAGCGCAGGCCCGACATCCCGGATGACTTTCTTGCCGGGCTGTTCTGCCTTGCCGTGCCGGAGGAACTCGATCGCTACAGCGCGGAGGATCTGGCCGGTATTGCCGAGCAGTCGTGGTCGTTTCTCGCCGACCGCACAGCCGGCGTGCCCAAGATTCGCTTCGGGCCGGCCGGTTCGCCGCGTGGCACTTCCGTTCTGGAGATCGTCAACGACGATATGCCGTTTCTGGTCGATTCCGTGATCGGTGAGATCAACCAGCGCGGCCTCGATATTCGCTTATTCGTCCATCCCGTGGTGGTGGTCGAACGCGACCCTGCGGGTAGACTGCTCGATTTCAAACGCGCACGCAGCGTCGGGGGCACGCGTGAAAGCTTCATCCATTTGCATATCGAGGGCAGCGACGATGCGAAGCAACGCGCGGCAATCGTCGCTGCGCTCGAGCGCATCCTCGCCGACGTGCGTGTCAGCGTGCAGGACTGGCGACCGATGCTGGTGCGGATTGGCGGCGTCATCGCCGAACTGAAGGAATCTCCGCCACCGCTGCAGGTCGATGAGATCGCCGAAGCGATCCAGTTTTTGGAATGGCTCGCGGAGGATAATTTCACGTTCCTTGGCGCACGCGACTTCACCTTCACCGGCACCGGGGATATGCTCGAACCGGATTTTGAGACCGGTCTCGGCCTGTTGCGGTCGCGCGAAGCGCGGTTGCTGCAACGCTGGAACGAGCCGCTCACCATGACGCCCGAGATTCGCGCGTTCCTGCAGGAGCCGCAGCTCCTCGTCGTCACCAAGTCGACGGTGCGCTCTCCCGTCCATCGGCACGTCCAGCTTGATCACATCGGCATCAAGCGCTTCGACCGCTCCGGCAGGCTCGCGGGCGAACACCGGTTCTGCGGTCTGTTCACCTCAACCGCCTATACGCGCCCGGCGCGCACCATTCCCTACCTGCGGCGCAAGACCGACAGCATCATCCGTCGCGCTGGCTTCGATCCGTCGAGCCATTCCGGCAAAGCTCTGGTCAATGTGCTGGAAACCTATCCGCGCGACGAGCTGTTCCAGATCGACGAGGACACGCTCTATCACTTCGCGCTTGCCGTTCTGCAGCTCGACGAGCGTCCGCGGGTGCGTGTGCTGCCGCGGCACGACCGCTTCGACCGCTACGTTTCGGTTCTCGTCTACGTTCCGCGCGACCGCTACGGCGGCCAGATCAGGGCGGCGATCGGCAGTTATCTGGCCGCAGCGTTCAAAGGACGTCTGAGCGCCTATTACCCGTTCTTCCCGGAAGGGCCGCTGGTGCGCGTGAACTACATCATCGTGCGGTCCGATGGCGAGATGCCGCATCCCGACCGCGCTTCGCTCGACCGCGATGTTGAGGCATTAGTGCGGAGCTGGACCGACGGTCTGCGCGTGGCACTCGCAGCCGGTTCCGATCCGGCGCGGGCGTCCACGCTGTTCGCGCGCTATCGCGATGCGTTCCCGATCGACTATCGCGAGGTCTACACATCGGCGGTCGCGGTCGGCGATATCCGCGTTATCGAGTCGCTCACGCCCGAACATCCGCTCGGTGTCGACTTTTACCGCCCGGCCGGCGCCGCGCCGTCGCGCGCGGGCTTAAAGGTATTCAGCCATAGCCGGGCGATTTCGCTCTCCGAGCGGGTGCCGGTGCTGGAAAACATGGGGTTCCGCGTCGTCGACGAACGGACCTACCACACCCGGCCGGCGAACGCAGCGGATGTCTGGTTTCACGATATGGAACTCGAAAGCGCGACCAGCGAGCCGATCGATCTCGGCGCACTGCAGGGACGGCTGGAAGCATGCTTCCTCGTCGTCATGGGAAAAAAGGCGGAAAGCGACGGCTACAATGCGCTGGTGCTGGCGACCGGGTTGGGCTGGCGCGACGTCGCTGTGATCCGGACCGTGTCGCGCTTTCTGCGTCAGATCCGCGTGCCCTATTCGCAGGATTACATGTGGGCGACGCTGCGCAAATATCCCGGCATTGCCGCGCAGATCGTAGGCCTGTTCCAAACGCGTTTCGATCCGCATCTTCGCGTCGCCCGGGATGAGCGGGCCGTCCGTGAGGCGGCAATCGCCGCCGCGATCGAAATCGCGCTGCAAGCAGTGGCGAGCCTCGACGAAGACCGCATCCTTCGTCATTTCGTCAATGCGGTCACGGCCGCGATACGCACCAATTTTTATCAACTCGACCGTGACGGTCGCGCCAAAGAGCTGATCGCGATCAAGTTTGCGAGCCGCAAAGTCGACGCGATGCCGCTGCCGCGGCCGCTTTACGAAATTTTCATCTATTCGCCGCGGCTCGAAGCGGTGCACCTGCGCTTCGGCAAGGTGGCCCGCGGCGGCATTCGCTGGTCGGACCGGCCGCAGGATTTTCGCACCGAAATACTCGGCCTGGTCAAGGCGCAGAACGTCAAGAATGCGGTGATCGTGCCGGTCGGGGCCAAGGGCGGCTTTGTACCGAAATTTCTTCCGCCCGGCGGACCGCGCGAAGCCGTCCAGGCGGAAGGCATCGCCACCTACAAGATGTTCATCTCGACGCTGCTCGATATCACCGACAATATCGGAACCGGAACCGCCGGCGTGGTTCCCCCGCTCGACGTCGTGCGCCACGACGGCGACGATCCCTATCTCGTGGTTGCCGCCGACAAAGGCACGGCATCGTTTTCCGACACTGCCAACGAATTGGCGATAGCGCACGATTTCTGGCTCGGCGATGCCTTTGCCTCGGGCGGCTCGGCCGGCTACGACCACAAGAAAATTGGCATCACCGCGCGTGGCGCCTGGGAATCGGTGAAGCGTCATTTTCAGGAGATGGATGTCGATATCGCCACGACGCCGTTCACGGTTGTGGGCGTTGGCGACATGTCCGGCGACGTCTTCGGCAACGGCCTGTTGCGCGAGAAGACGACCAAGCTTCTTGCCGCGTTCGATCACCGCGACATTTTCATCGATCCCGATCCCGATCCCGAGCGCAGCTTTGCCGAGCGCCGGCGCTTGTTCGATCTGCCGCGGTCGAGCTGGCAGGATTACGGCAAGGCGCTGCTCTCCAAGGGCGGCGGCGTTTATTCGCGCGCAGTGAAGGAAATCCGGCTTTCGCCGCAAGCGCAGAAGCTGTTCGGCGTCGCCGAGCGGCTCACTCCGCAGGAATTGATCCGCGCGGTGCTTAGGACGCCCGTCGATCTGATCTTCTTCGGCGGCATCGGCACCTACATTCGCGCTGCGGACGAGACTGAGGAGGCGGTCGGCGACCGCGCCAACGATGCCATTCGCGTCACCGGCGGTGATTTGAACTGCAAGGTGATCGGCGAAGGCGCCAATCTCGGCATGACCCAGCGCGGTCGCATCGAGGCGGCGTTCCGCGGCGTGCGGCTCAATACCGACGCCATCGATAATTCCGCCGGCGTGAATACCTCTGACATGGAGGTCAATATCAAGATCGCATTGAGCATTCCGTTGTGCGACGGCCGCCTGACGCTGGATGCACGCAATGCGCTACTGGCCGAGATGACCGATGAGGTCGCGCATCTCGTGCTGCGCAATAATTATCTGCAGACGCTGGCGCTTTCGCTCGCCCAACGGCGCGGCCTGGAGGATTTCGGCTTCCTGCAGCGTCTCATCCAGACGCTGGAAGCCCGCGGCCTGCTCGACCGCGCCGTGGAATATCTGCCCGACGACATGCAACTTGCCGAGCGCCGGCGCCGGTCGGAGCCGTTCACGCGACCAGAGCTCGCGGTGCTGCTGGCCTACGCCAAGCTGACGCTCTACGAGGAACTTCTCGAATCCGCTGTGCCGGACGATCCTTATCTCGCGCGCGAGCTTGGCCGTTATTTTCCCAAGGCGATCGACGTGCGCTATCCCGACGCACTCGAACACCACCGCTTGCGGCGCGAAATCATCGCCACCCATCTCGCCAATTCCATGATCAATCGCGGCGGCCCGTCGCTGATCGTGCGCATCGCCGACCAGACCGGCGCCGCGCCCGCTTCCATCGCAGCGGCCTTCGCCGCCGTGCGCGACAGTTTCGGCATGACCGCACTGAACGGCGCGATCGACAGCCTCGACAATAGGATCCCGGGGCGGCTTCAGCTTGATCTCTATGGTGCGGTGCAGGACTTGCTGCTCGACCGCATCGTTTGGTTTTTGCGTAATGCCGACCTATCCAAGGGCCTTGTCGAGGTGGTGGCGCATTATCGTGACAGCATCGCCGCGGTTGCCGCGGCACTCGACGGCGCGCTACCCGAGGACGTCGGCAAGGTGCGCACGGCACGCCGGCAGGAGCTCAGCGCGGCCGGCGTGCCCGACGAGCTTGCCGGCAGGATCGCGAATCTTCGCGTGCTCGCCGCCGCGCCCGATATCGCTCTCGTTGCCGATCGCACCGGCAAGCCGGTGGGCGAGGTCGCGGCAACATATTTTGCCGCTGCTAGGTTCTTCCGCCTCGACCAGATCGCCGGCGCTGCGGCCGCCATCCCGATCGCCGATTATTTCGACCGCCTGGCGCTCGATCGCGCGCGCGATACGATCGGCGAGGCCGAGCGCCGGCTCACTGCCGCCATGGTCGGCAACGGCGCGGCGGGCGCGGGCGCCGTCGAAGCCTGGGTGGCGCCGCGCAAGAACGAGGTCGAGCGTATCCGCGTGGCAATCCACGAGATCGCCAATTCTGGGTTGACGCTGTCAAAGCTGTCTATCGCCGCGAGCCTGCTCGGCGATCTGGTGAAGAATTGAGCTTGGCGGAGAGACCGCCGAGTTCCGCGCAAAAAAGAACCCCAAGCAGTTACGCCGCTTGGGGTCCTCAAGTTGTTGCCTCAACTCAGGCTTATCTGACCGGGCGACAGGGGGTGTCGGGGGATGGGGAGCCACCCGGTCGGCCTTCATGTGCAAACACATATGAACGCGATCTGCGGCTGCAACGCGGATCACGCTTTAGTGTTTGCTGCGGCGAGACGGACAGGCTCCGGCGACGGCGCAAGCGATCCGCAGCAACAGATCAGCTAATTGATTTCCGCATGCCGGAACTGCGTCATTGCACTCTCGACACCCTTGCCGCCGATATCACAGAGGCCATAGCGATGCAGGTCTGCGCCATGAACGTCGAGCCACGCTTTGGCACTTTCATGGTCCGGGCAGATCCGCTGCACTACGCGCCAGAATTTTGCCGAGTGGTTCATTTCAACGAGATGTGCGACCTCGTGTGCGGCGAGGTAGTCGAGCACCGGGCTTGGCGCCAGAATGAGCCGCCAGGAAAACGACAGCATCCCGGTCGTCGAGCAGGAGCCCCAGCGGCTCGATTGGTCGCGCACGGTGACGCGCCGTACGGCGAGGCCGAGAGCGCGGGCATAGCGCAGGCTGGCGGCTTCCAGGTCGCGCCTGGCTTCGCGACGCAGGAAATCGCCGATGCGCCGATCGATGTGCGGCGTCTGGCCGGCAACGCAGAGCAGCCGCGCGCCGTCGGCGCCGATCTCGGTCCACACCGTGCCGCGCGCGGCGTGACGGTGCGCAATCCGGTGTGGTACGCCGCGCAACGGCACAACGACGTCAGGCGCGAACGGCACCGTCTGCGGTAACCGGCCGAGCCGCGCCGCAATCCAGCCGCCGTTCTTCTGCGCGAATGCGTGCGCTTCTCTCAACGTGCCGCGCGGTGGCATCGTCAAGATGACTTCGCGCGTCGCCGCCTGGATGCGCAGCGTATAGCGACGCGCTTGCCGGTGCCGCCGCAGCCGCACCGGATAGACTGCCGAGTCGAATACTATTTCGATCGTCTGCGGCTCGCTCGTGCGACGATAGAGCAGCGCATGCAGCGGCATGGCGGAATACCCCGAATCCACTGGCGAACGGAATAATGCCACATCGCCGAGGCCGGTGGCGAGGCTTGCGTTAGGGGGTCATCGATCAGACGGTATGCAGCACCACGCTGTTACCGGAACTCCGGCTGCCGGCGCCATTTCGCGCGCCGCGGACCGGCTGATTCATCGACAGCACAAAGTCAGAAATGCGCGGCGCGATCTCCGAGCGGAAGCGCGAGCCGTTGAACACTCCATAATGTCCGACGCCCTGCTGCAGCCAATGGGCTTGCCGGTCGGGCGGAATGTTGACGCACAAGCGATGCGCCGCCTCGGTCTGGCCGACGCCGGAAATATCGTCGTGCTCGCCCTCGACGGTGAGCAGCGCGACGCGCTTGATCCGGCCGGGGTCGACCGGCCGCCCGCGATGGGTCATCTCGCCCTTCGGCAGGGCGTGGCGCACGAACACGGTCTCGACGGTCTGCAAATAGAACTCAGCGGCGAGATCCATCACGGCGAGATATTCGTCGTAGAACTCTTTGTGCTTCTGCGCCGAGTCGCCGTCGCCGCGCACCAGATGGAGGAACAGTTGCTTGTGCGCCTCGATGTGGCGGTCGAGGTTCATGCTGACGAAGCCATTGAGCTGGAGGAAGCCGGGATAGACGTCGCGCATGAAGCCCGGATTCGGAAACGGCACTTTGGTAATGACGTGGGTGCGGAACCAGTCGATGCCGCGCTTCTCGGCAAGCTTATTCACGGCGGTCGGATTGACCCGCGTGTCGATCGGCCCGCCCATCAGCACCATGGAGGTCGGCACGTAGGGATCGTCGTCCGCCTCCATGATGGCGGCCGCGGCCATGACCGGCACCGACGGCTGGCATACCGCGACCACGTGGGTGTCGCCGCCCAGCGCATGCAAGATCGAAATCACGTAATCGATGTAATCGTCGAGATCGAAGCTGCCCTCCGACAGCGGCACCATGCGCGCATCGACCCAATCGGTGATGTAGACGTCATGGTTGGGTAGAAATGCTTCGACCGTGCCGCGTAACAGCGACGCGTGGTGGCCCGACATCGGCGCGACGATCAGAAGCCGCGGCTGTGGTCGCTTCGGCGGGCGTTCGAACAGGCGCTCGAAGCGGATAAGCTTGCAGAACGATCGCTCCCAGACGGTCGAGATATGGATCGGCACGCGCTCGCCACCGACGAGCGTCGAGGAGATCTGCCATTCCGGCCGGCCGTAGCGCCGTGTCGAGCGCTCGAATAGCTCGCAGGCGGCGGCGACCGATTTTCCGAACGTGGTGAAGGAAAGCGGATTGACCGGGTTCTTGAAAAGCAGCCGCGTCGCGTCGGCCCAGGCCCTGGACGGGTTGAGCGCCGCTTGGCTCATCTCGTAGAACCAATACAGCGGCGTCGACAGCAACAGTCCGTTGTCGACGGGTAGCGCTGGCGCGCCGCCAAACTCTCCGATGGCCATGGATGAACCTTGTCCGGCTTCTTGCTGCAGTGCAGCATTGGCTTTGGCATATGTCATATTATCAACATAAATGCAATTTGTTTCCATATTCCTGAGATTCCGAGCGGCGCCGACGTTTCTTCGACAAGAGTCAACGCCCTGGCGCTATTCGCAACGCACATGGCGTCCATTCGCCTCAGGTGCCGGAACCTATTCGCCGGTCTGCATCAGCGAGCCGTGGCGGCGCGCGCTCTGCAACAGCTTGAGAAAACCGAATAGTCCGGCGGCAAACAGCACGACGTTGAGCGCCAGCGCATCGAGCATCAAATCGCCGCGAAACACTTTCTGGATCAGAAGCGCGCGCATGCCCTCGAATACATAGGTAGGCGGCAGCACCCACGCCACCGGCTGCAGCCAAATCGGCAGCGTAGTGACCGGGTAGTAGACGCAAGTCAGCGGCATGAACAGAAACATGATCGACCAGGCGAGGTTCTCGGCGCCCATGCCGTTGCGCAAGATCAGGCCGGAAACGAAAATCCCGATCGCCCAACTGGTCAGCATCAGATTGCAAAAGAACGCGACCAGGGCCAATCCCAATCCGTAGAGATTGAAGCCGAAAAAGCCGATGGCGAGAAATGTCACCGGGACGGCGCCGACCAACAGACGCACCATGCTCATAACCATCAATGCCGCGATAAGCTCGATCGGCCGCAGCGGGCTCATCATCAGGTTGCCGATGTTGCGCGACCACATTTCCTCGAGGAACGAGATCGAAAAACCGAGCTGGCCGCGGAACAAAATATCCCACAGCAGCACCGCGCCGATGAAGGTGCCGCCGGCGCGGGCAAAGAAGCCGGCATTGTTCGCAATGTAATATTGCAGGAAGCCCCAGGTGACCATTTGTACGGTCGGCCAATAAACGAGGTCAAGCAGCCGCGGCCACGACGAGCGCAACAGATACCAATAGCGCAGCATCATCGCGCCGATGCGCTGCGGTGACCCCCCTGCCTTTCCTGCCCTGCTTGCGCAAGAGGGAAGGGAGGCAGCGCTCTCGGCGCGTCCGGTCATTGCGCCGCCTCGCTCTCGACGCAGCCGCCGCGCGCCACGTCGAGGAAAACTTCTTCCAGCGTATGCCGGCCGTACCGCGCCAACAGCTTTGCCGGCGTATCGTCATCTTCGATGCGGCCGCGTTTCATGATGATGACGCGCTCGCAGAGCCGTTCCACCTCGGCCATGTTGTGCGAGGCGAGCAGAACGGTGGCTTGCCGCTCGCGGCAGTATCGCTCGAGATGCGCGCGCACCCAGTCTGCGGTGTCGGGGTCGAGCGACGCGGTCGGCTCGTCGAGCAAAAGCACGTCCGGATTGTTGATCAGCGCCTTGGCGAGCGAGACGCGGGTCTTTTGCCCGGCCGAAAGGCGCCCGGTCGGACGGTCGAGCAGATCGGTGAGATCGAGCTGCCGGCCAAGTTCGGCGATGCGGGTGCGCAAGTCGGCGACGCCGTAAAGCTTGCCGAACACCGTCATGTTCTGCCGCACCGTCAGCCGCATCGGCACCTCGACATAGGGGCTTTCGAAATTCATGCGGTGCAACACGCGATAGCGCTGTTTCGGCATTTCCGCGCCAAGCACGGTTACGCGCCCGGAGGTCGGCGTGGTCAGACCCATGATAGTAGCGATGGTCGTGGTCTTGCCGGCGCCATTGCCGCCAAGGAGACCCGTGATGGAGCCCGGCGTCAGCGTGAAGGAAATGTCGTCGACCGCCAGGTTGGTTTTGTAGATTTTAACGAGGCGCTCGACTGCTATGGGAGGGAAACCCGCCATCGCGCACATGTGGCGCGCTCCGCGGTCGGAGGCAAGAGGCGATACACATGGCGTAACATGCAGCGATGCGTGTGGTAGAGGAGCAAAGAAAATGCCAAGAAGAGCCGCTGGGAGGCCATCATGACGAACCTCACGCTCGAACAGGCCGACCGTATCATCGATGCCGCCATCGAGCGCGGCGCGGCGCTCAATTGCCGGCCTTTGAGCGTGATCGTGGTCGAGCCGGGCTGCAAGGTGAAGGCGTTCAAGAAGGAAGACGGCTCATCCATGATCCGGTTTGAAATGGCTTACGGCAAAGCCTATGCGGCTTTGTCGCTCGGGCGCAGCTCGAAATTGGTGCGCGAGCGGGCGCAAGAAAAGCCGATCTTCATGCGCTATCTGACCGCAGCGAGCGGCGAGCAGATTTTTCCCGAAGGCGGCGGCATGTTGATCCGCGACGATAACGGCGAAGTCATCGGCGCGGTCGGCGTAACCGGCGATACCGAGGATCGTGACGAGGAACTGGCGATCTACGGCATCCATGCCGCGGGATTGAAGACCGACGCGGATTGTGTCGGCATGGGCCGGCAGGTCGGCCTGCCGAAGACAAACTAAAAACGTAGAGGAAACATGAAAATCGGACTTTTCGATCACGTCGAATATGGCGAACGTCCTTTGGCGCAACTGTTCGACGAGCGGTTACGCTTTGCCGAAGCGGCGGATGCGGCCGGATTCTATTGCCTGCAGATTGCCGAACACCATGCTACGCCGCTGAACATGGTGCCGGTGCCCGGCGTCTATCTCGGCGCGGTGGCGCGCGCGACCAAGCGCATGCGGCTCGGGCCGCTGGTTTATCTGTTGCCGCTTTATTCGCCGCTGCGGCTGGTCGAGGAAATCTGCATGCTCGATCATTTGAGCCACGGCCGGCTCGATGTCGGCGTCGGGCGCGGCGTCTCGCCTTACGAATTGAAATTCCACAAAGTCGAGCACGATCAGTCGCGCGAGATTTTCATGGACGCGTTCGATTGCGTCAGCGCCGGGCTGAAAACTGACTCGCTCACCTACAAGGGCGACCACTACGTCTACGAGAACGTGCCGGTCGCGCTGCGGCCGCTGCAGCAGCCGCACCCGCCGTTCTGGTATGCCTCATCGAACGAGATCGGCTCGACCTGGGGCGGCGAACAGGGCTTGCACTACGTCACGCTCGGTCCGATGGCGCTCGCCAGGACCAATATCACCGCTTACAAGAAAGGGCTGGCCAAGCGCGGCGCCGCGGCGCAGCCGAAGGCCGAATTTCCCGGCGGCGCGGCGATCGGCGTGCAGCGGCACATTTTCGTCGCCGACACCGACGCGGAAGCCCGCCGCTTCGGCAAGCCGGCCATGGACGGACACCTCGCGCACATCAACTGGCTACGCGCAAAACACGGCCAGACCGGGTTGACCAGTCGCCTCAATGTGGAGCGCGGCGCCGATTTCGAGGCCTGTCTCGCCGACGGCACCGCCATCGCCGGCTCGCCGCAAACCGTGCGCGCCGAGATCGAAAAGCAGGTCAAGGAATTGGGCGTCAATTATCTCCTGACGTATCTTTTCCTCGGCGCTATGTCATTCAAGGACGCGATGCGGTCGCTGGAACTGTTCCGTAGCGAAGTCATGCCGCACTTGGCGAAGCTGTAGCGATTACTTCATCGGATCGTCGGCTGCGGCCTTGTGATCCGCGCGCAGTGCATCGGGGTGCGGCATGGCGATGACGTTGTAGCCGGAATCGACGAAATGGATTTCGCCGGTGACGCCGGTCGAGAGCTCCGAAAGAAGATATAGTCCCGCGCCGCCGAGCTCGTCGAGCGTCACGCCGCGATGCAGCGGCGAATGCCGCTGCTGGAACGCGAACATCGCCCGCGCGTCGCCGATGCCGGCGCCGGCAAGGGTGCGGATCGGTCCCGCCGAGATGGCATTAACGCGGATGCGGCTGCCGCCAAAATCCACCGCAAGATAGCGCACCGACGCTTCGAGCGCCGCCTTGGCGACGCCCATGGCGTTGTAGTTCGGCATGGCGCGCTCACCGCCGTTATAGGTGAGCGTCAGCATCGCCCCGCCGTTCGGCATCAAGGCCGCCGCGCGCTTCGCCGCCTCGGTAAAGGCAAAGCACGAGATCAGCATGGTGCGCACGAAATTCTCGCGCGTGGTGTCGGCATAGCGGCCGGTGAGCTGTGATTTGTCGGAAAAGGCGATGGCGTGGACCAGGAAATCGAGCGTTCCCCACATGCGGCCAAGTTCGGCGAACACCGTGTCGACCGAGGCCAAATCCTCCACGTCGCATGGCAGCACCAGATCGGCTCCGACCGACGCGGCCAGCGGCTTGACACGTTTGCCGAGCGCGTCGCCCTGATAGGTGAAGGCGAGCTTGGCGTCGTGCGCGGCCAGCGTCCGGGCGATACCCCAGGCGATCGAGTGGTCGTTGGCGACCCCCATGATCAGGCCGCGCTTGCCTTGCATCAGCCCCGGCATAGTGTCGTTTCCATTGCTGCGTCATTCCGGGCTCGCGAGCGTCGCTCGCGCCCCGGAAGAACGGGGGAGAGAATTACGCATCCACGTGCTTGAGCACGATGGAGGCGTTGGTGCCGCCGAAGCCGAAGGAATTGGACAGCACGCAGCCCAGCGTCACGTTGTCCTGCCGCTCGCGCACGATCGGCATGTCGGCGAAGGCCGGATCGAGTTTTTCGATATTGGCGCTCTCGCAGATGAAACCGGAATTCATCATCAGCAGCGAGTAGATCGCCTCCTGCGCGCCGGCGGCGCCGAGCGAATGGCCGGTGAGCGACTTCGTCGCCGAAATCGGCGGGCACTTGGCGCCGAAAACTTCGCGGATCGCCTCGATTTCCTTCAAATCGCCGATCGGCGTCGAGGTGGCGTGCGGATTGATGTAATCGATCGGCGGCGCGACCGTCGCCAGCGCCATTTTCATGCAGCGCATGGCGCCTTCCCCCGACGGCGCAACCATGTCGGCGCCGTCGGACGTGGCGCCGTAACCCGCGACTTCGGCGTAGATTTTCGCGCCGCGCGCCTTGGCGTGATCGAGTTCTTCGAGCACCAGCACGCCGGCGCCGCCGGCGATGACGAAGCCGTCGCGATCGGCGTCATAGGCGCGCGAGGCCTTGTCGGGCGTTTGATTGAAACCCGACGACATCGCGCCCATGGCGTCGAACAATACCGACAGCGTCCAATCCAGCTCCTCGCAGCCGCCGGCGAAAATCATGTCCTGCTTGCCCACCTGTATGGTCTCGAAAGCATTGCCGATGCAATGGTTCGAGGTCGCGCAGGCCGACGAGATCGAATAATTGACGCCCTTGATCTTGAACCAGGTCGCCAGCGTCGCCGATGCCGTCGACGACATTGCCTTCGGCACCGCAAACGGACCGACGCGCTTGGGCCCCTTGCTGCGGGTGATGTCGGCGCTTTCGACAATGGTTCGCGTCGACGGGCCGCCGGAACCCATGATGATGCCGGTTCGCTCGTTCGACACCTCGGTGTCGTCAAGGCCGGCGTCGCGGATCGCTTGCTCCAAGGCGACATGATTCCAGGCGGCGCCGCCGCCCAGGAACCGCATGGCGCGGCGATCGACCGACGCGCTGGGATCGAGGCTGGGCGCGCCGTGCACCTGGCAGCGGAAACCGAGCTCGGCGTATTTGTCGGCGCGCACGATGCCCGATTTCGCCTTGCGCAGCGACGCCAGCACCTCCTGCGTGTTGTTGCCGATGGACGAGACGATGCCCATCCCGGTGACGACCACGCGTTTCATGTCTGCCTCGTCCGCCCTGCTCGCTACGCGCCGATGTATTAGGCTTCGTTGGGCTGCGGTGCTGTGTTGTTGAACAGGCCGACCTTGAGGTCGAGCGCACGATAGATCACGGAGCCGTCTGCCGAGAGCCAGCCGTCGGCGATGCCGAGAACGAGCTTCGAGCGCATCACGCGCTTGATGTCGATGCCATAGACGATGTTCTTCATCGTCGGCAGCACCTGCCCCGAAAACTTGATCTCGCCCATGCCGAGCGCGCGTCCTTTGCCGGGCGAGCCGAGCCAGCCGAGGAAGAAGCCGAGCAGTTGCCACAAGGCATCGAGGCCGAGGCAGCCCGGCATGACCGGATCGCCCTTGAAGTGGCACGGGAAGAACCAGAGGTCGGGCTTAAGGTCGAGCACCGCGCGCACCAGCCCCTTGCCGTACTCGCCGCCCACTTCCGCGATTTCGGAAATGCGGTCGAACATCAGCATCGGCGGCAGCGGCAGTTGCGGGCCTTCGGTAAATAGCTCGCCGCGCCCGCAGGCCAGCAGGTCCTCATATTCGAAATTCGCACGGCGTTCCTGCATGCTAAACCCAGCTCCGCCGTTTCCGGCCGATGGTTGAATTCCTAACATATTGGGGCAATGCGGCAAAGCGCATCCCCCTATACCGTCGCGGTGCGGTGGGGAAGCCACTCTGCGGGCCGATGGCGAGGCAGTTGCAGCAGGCGTAGGGCGGCGTATAGTAATTTCACTTGCAACGATCTTTTCGGCCTGTCCGCCGCCCGGTGCCCCTATGCCACAGTCGAGTTCATTAAGTTTCGGGCCTGCCGCCCCGACCAACCAGCCGCCCCAGCCGGTCCGCGCCGATCTCACGGGGTGTCCGTGGCACGACGTCAAGGCCAAGCTGCGCGATGTCGGATTGCGGCCGACGCGGCAACGCATGGCGCTCGGCTGGATTTTGTTTGCCAAAGGCGACCGGCATGTGACGGCGGAAATGCTCTACGAGGAGGCGACGCGCGCCAAAGTGCCGGTGTCGCTCGCCACGGTCTACAACGCTCTGCACCAGTTCACCGAGGTCGGCCTGTTGCGCCAGGTCGCGGTGGACGGTTCCAAAGCCTATTTCGACACCAATAATTCCGAGCATCACCACTTCTTCATCGAGGATCGAAACGACCTCATGGACATCCCGGCGAGCGACGTGGTCGTCGGCAAGGCGCCGGTTCCGCCCGAGGGCTACGAGATCGCCCGCATCGACGTCGTGGTGCGGCTGCGGCGCAAGCAGCGTTGAGATTGCGAGCCGGGTCCGGGATTCCCTGGGCTTTTGACTGCGAGCAGTAAACGAGGTCCGAGCGACCGCTTCAGGTTACGCTCCACTCCACTCCACGCCTGCCGCCTCCTTTTCCTTTTCGTGAGCCCGGATGATCCTCAGTCCATGTCCGCGTGGACGCGATCGCTCATCGAGTTTTTCCAGGGTCGCGCGCTTCCGGCCATGCATCGGCTGACGGCAATCCCCCTGCGAAAATTAGGGCGCAGTAATGCATAATTGCGATTGCAACATCATAATAGAATTGCTAAGCGCAAAAATAGATGTCTCATATATCATTTCTCATTCACGGATGATCACCGCCGGTCAACTGCGGGCCTCGCGCGCGCTCCTAGGCATCGATCAGCGCAAGCTCGCTGAAGTGGCCGGGCTGTCGCTGCCAACCATCCAGCGCATGGAGGCGAGCGAGGACGTGATCCGCGGCAACGTCGACTCGCTGATAAAGCTCATCGCGGCGCTCGATGGGCTCGGTATCGAGCTGATCTCCGAAAACGCCGCCAGCCTGGCTGGCGGCCGTGGCGTGCGGTTGAAGGGGGCAGCCTCATGACGCTGACAATTCTCCTTGTCGGCGCCGCGCTTCTGTTGGCCCTCGGACCGCTCGCAGTTGCGCTCAGGCGTTCGAGTGCGGCGTCGCGACTTGTTTACGGCACAAGCATGATGATCGCCGCGGTCTCGCTCGCCGCGGCATTGGCGTACCTTATCGCTGCGGGGGCGCCGGAAAGCATCGCGCTGCCGGTCGGTGTGCCCTGGCTCGGGGCGCATTTGCGCATCGACGCGCTCTCGGCCTTTTTCCTAGTCGTCGTCGATCTCGGCGCCATGAGCGCGAGCCTGTTCGCGCTTGGCTATGGTCAGCATGAGACGGCGCCGGAGCGCGTGCTGCCGTTCTACCCGGCGTTTCTCGCCGGCATGACTCTCGTCGTGCTCGCCGACGATGCCTTCACGTACCTTGTTTCCTGGGAATTCATGTCGCTCACCTCGTGGGCGCTGGTGATGTCGCACCATCGCGTGCCCGATAACGTTCGCGCCGGCTACGTCTATTTGGTGATGGCGAGTTTCGGCACGCTTACCCTGCTGCTTGCCTTCGGCCTGCTCGCCGGACCGGACGGGCATTATACGTTCGCGCAGATTCGCGCCGCGCATCCCTCCGCGGCGCTTGGCGCGCTGGTGCTGATCCTGGCGCTGGTCGGGGCGGGATCGAAGGCCGGCCTTGTGCCGTTGCATGTGTGGCTTCCGCTCGCTCACCCCGCCGCCCCGAGCCATGTCTCCGGCCTGATGAGCGGCGTAATGACCAAGGTCGCCGTCTATGGCTTCGTGCGCATCGCGTTCGATCTCGCCGGCCCACCCGCCTGGTGGTGGAGCATCGTCGTGCTCGCATTCGCCGGAGTGACGACGGTCATGGGCGTTCTTTACGCGCTCATGCAGCATGATCTCAAACGACTGCTTGCCTATCACACGGTGGAGAATATCGGCATCATCTTCATCGGGCTCGGTCTTGCGCTCGCCTTCAAGACCCACGGCATGATCTTCGCCGCGGCCTTGGCGCTAACTGCCGCGCTGCTTCATGTCTTCAACCACTCTCTGTTCAAGAGTCTGCTGTTTTTCGGCGCCGGTGCGGTGCTCACCGCGACCGGCGAACGCGACATGGAGCATCTCGGCGGCCTTAGCCACCGCATGCCGCAGACCGCCTTCGTTTTCCTGATCGGCTGCGTCGCCATCTCGGCGCTGCCGCCGCTCAACGGCTTCGTCTCCGAATGGCTGACGTTCCAGGCTATTCTGCTCAGCCCGCAGTTGCCGGTATGGAGCCTCAAGCTTCTGGTGCCGGCGGTCGGGGCGTTGCTTGCGCTGGCCGCGGCGCTGGCCGCGGCCTGTTTCGTCAAGGCCTATGGCGTGACATTTCTCGGCCGCCCTCGGACCGACGCCGCCGCAGGCGCGAAAGAGACCGACTCGTTCTCGCTCGCGGCAATGTACTTTCTTGCGGCGCTATGCCTGCTGGCCGGCATCCTGCCCGGCTTGTTCATCGACGCGCTGGCGCCGGTCAGTTCCGCTCTGATCGGCGGCCATATGCCGGTGCAGAGCGACACGCCATGGCTTTCGATCGTTCCGATCGCCGCCAGCCGCAGTTCCTATGACGGGCTGCTCGTGTTCCTGTTCATGATCATATCGGGCACGCTCGCGGCATCGGCGATCCACCGTCTGGCCTCAAACCGGCTGCGCCGCGCGCCGGCCTGGGATTGCGGCTATCCCGACGCCAGCCCGGCGACGCAATACACCGCGATGAGCTTTGCGCAGCCGATCCGCCGCGTATTCGGCACGGTCGTGTTCCGCGCCCGTGAGCATGGCGATATGCCGCCTCCCGGGTCTGCGCGCCCGGCGCGGCTGACCGTGGAGTTGCACGATCTCGTCTGGGAGACGCTCTATGCGCCGCTCGTCGCCGGCATCGGCTTCGCCGCCGATCATCTTAATCGTCTGCAGTTTCTGACCATCCGCCAATTCCTCAGCCTCGTATTCAGCGCCCTCGTCATTCTGCTCCTGGTGCTCACCATATGGCCCTGACCCTCGATCTGGCCGTCCAAGGCGCGCAAATGCTGCTGGTGCTGCTGCTGGCGCCGCTGTTCACGGGATTCGTGCGCAAGGTGAAGGCGCGATTGCTGCGCCGGCAGGGGCCGCCACTGATCCAGCCCTATCGCGATCTCGCGCGGCTCATGCGCAAGGACGTGGTCCTGGCGGAAAGCGCCTCGTGGCTGTTCCGGGTCATTCCATACCTGATTTTCGCCGCCACCTGGGTCGCGGCGTCGCTGGTGCCGACGTTTCGCACCGGGCTGTTGTTCTCATGGTCGGCCGACCTCATCGCCATCATCGCGCTGTTGGGCAGCGGACGCTTTTTTCTGGCGCTGGCCGGGCTAGATGTCGGAACCAGCTTCGGCGGCATCGGATCCAGCCGAGAGGTCATGATCGCTTCGCTCGCCGAGCCGGCGATGATCATGATCGTGTTCACTTTGGCGTTGATCGCCGGCTCGACGCAGTTATCCACCATGGCCGAATTCATGGCGTCTCCAGCGGTCGGATTGCGCGTCTCGCTCGGCCTCGCACTCGTTGCACTCATCATGGTCGCGATCGCCGAAAACGCCCGCATTCCGATCGATAATCCGGCGACGCATCTCGAGCTCACGATGGTGCACGAGGCCATGGTCCTCGAATATTCAGGCCGGCATCTGGCGTTGATCGAGCTTTCCGCTTCGCTCAAGCTGATGCTCTATGTCTCCGTCATCTCCTGCCTGTTTGCGCCGTGGGGGCTCGCGCCCGTCGGCGCCGCAGTGCCCGCGCTCGCCGTCGGGGTCGCGGCCTACATCCTGAAGCTCGCCGTTGCCGGCTTTCTGCTCGCAGTGTTCGAGACGTCGATCGCCAAGATGCGCGTGTTCCGTGTACCGGAATTCTTGGGCGCAGCGCTGATGCTCGGCCTGCTGGCAACGCTGTTGCGCTTCGTGTCGGGAAGCTTCTGATGAGCGGACTCGACTTCGACATTGCCCATCTGCTCGCCGGCTCGCTGGTGCTGGTCAGCCTCCTCGAGCTCTATCAGGACCGGCTGTATTCGCTGCTCAACATCTACGCCCTGCATGCGCTGGTGCTGGCGGCGTCGGTCGCCTGGCAGGCCTTCATACAGGACGCGCCGCATCTCTATGTGACCGCCACGCTCGCGCTCGTCTTCAAGGCGATCGTCATTCCGGTCACGCTGCACCGGATCATCGTGCGGCTCGGCATTCATCGTGAAATCGAGAAGGTGGTCGGCGTCGGAATTACCATGCTTGCCGGCATCGGCCTCGTCGCGCTGGCCATGGTCGTGATGCTGCGCGTCACGCAAGAGGCCGATCCGCTGGCGCGCGAGGACCTCGCCTTCGCGTTGGCCGTCGTGCTGCTCGGCCTGTTGATGATGGTGACGCGGCGCAATGCGGTGAGCCAGGTGGTCGGTTTCATGTCGCTCGAAAACGGTCTCGTGCTCGCGGCGACCGGAGCTAAAGGCATGCCGCTTGTCGTCGAAATCAGCGTGGCGTTCTCTGTCCTCATCGCCTTCATCGTGATTGGCATCTTTTTGTTCCGCATTCGCGAGCGTTTCGACACGGTCGACGTGCAGGCGCTCGATCGTTTTCGCGGAGAACGCCGATGACGTTCGATGGTGGGACTTTCAGTCCCTTGGCCGGCGTGCTTGCCGTTCCCGCGGTTGCGGCCGCGCTGTCTGCGGTGCTGCCCGATTATCGGGCGACCGCGCGGCTCAACGTGCTGGCGACGGCGCTGACGTTGATCTGCGCAGTTGCGCTATTGTTCGCGAAGCCGCAGCCCGGCTCTTACCTTCTCGTTGACGATCTCAATGGCACGTTCATCGCGCTCACGGCGTTCGTCGCCTTCACCACAAGCATATTCAGCGCCAGCTATATCGGCCATGAGCTCGACATCGGCCGGTTGACGCCGTCCTCGGTGCGTTTCTACCACGCCATGTATCAGGTGCTGATGTTTGCGATGAATCTTGCGCTCATTGCCAATAATATCGGCCTGATGTGGGTGGCGATCGAGCTTGCCACCCTCACCACGGTCATGATGGTCGGCATCTACCGCACCCACGAAGCGCTCGAAGCGGCGTGGAAGTATTTCATTCTCGGCAGCGTCGGCATCGCGCTCGCGTTGTTCGGCACTATCCTGATTTACATGGCGGCGCGGCCGGTCGTGGGCGAAGGTCTCCAGGCCATGGTCTGGTCGGTGCTCGTCACTCGGGCGGGCGCCTTCGATCCGGCGCTGCTCGATGCCGCTTTCGTCTTTTTGCTGCTCGGCTACGGCACCAAAGTGGGTCTCGCGCCGCTGCATGCATGGCTACCCGATGCGCACGCCGAGGGGCCGACGCCAATCTCGGCGGTGTTGTCGGGATTGCTTCTCAATGTCGCGCTTTACGCACTGTTGCGCTTTAAAATGCTGCTGGCGGCGAACGCGGCGGCCCTTGCGCCAGGTCCACTGATGATGACGCTCGGCTTGCTGTCGCTGGTGTTCGCTTCGTTCATGCTCTACCGCCGGCGCGACATCAAGCGCATGTTCGCCTATTCGTCGATCGAGCATATGGGCATTATTACCTTCGCTTTCGGCATCGGCGGCCCGATCGCCAATTTCGCCGGCCTGCTGCACATGACGATGCATTCGCTTACCAAATCGGCTATTTTCTTCGCCGTCGGCCATGTTGCGCAGGTCAAGGGTACCCAGCGTATCGCCGACATGGGCGGCCTCACCGAGACCCATCCGGTGCTCGGCTGGGGTCTGATCCTGGGCGTCGTCGCCATCGCCGGACTGCCGCCGCTCGGCATATTCATGAGCGAATTCCTTGTGGTGAGTTCGACGTTCGCTCGCGAACCTCTGCTCGCGGTCGTGCTCGTTTTCGGTATCCTGGTCGGCGTCGCCGGATTGTTCCTGCGGCTCAACAGCATCGCGTTCGGCGAGCCGCGCGGTCCGACGGCTAAAGTGCAGGCCTCCTACGTCCCGATGTTCAGTCATCTCGCGCTCGTTCTCGTCGCCGGCGTCTACATGCCTCCGGCGCTGGTCGTCTGGTTCCAGAATGTCGCCGGACTGCTCGGATAGATCGATGCCCGCAATCGTCGACATCATGCCGGGCAAGCGAATCGAAGATCACCGCCCCTGGCCGCGCGTGATCGTCACGCCGGAGACTTGGCGCAACATCGCGAGCGAATTCGCCTCCGGCCGCGCCACATTGCTCGGCCTTTGGGGCGATGCAGCAGGGGGTTCCCGCGCGGTGCACATGGCGGTCATCGCGACGGACGATAATCACATTGCGGTTGCTAGCCTCGAATGTCCGGACGACACGTTCCCGTCGGTCGGCGCGCTACACCCGCCGGCAATTCGGCTCGAGCGCGCTATTCATAGTCTCTACGGACTCCAGCCGGTCGACGCACCCGACACGCGGCCGTGGCTCGATCTCGGTTTTTGGGATGTGAAATATCCGCTCGGTTCGCGCAGCCCGGCAGCGGGCGGTCGCGCCAGCTACACGTTCTTGCCGGTGGAAGGCGAAAGCCTGCATCAGATTCCGGTAGGCCCAGTGCATGCCGGCATTATCGAGCCGGGGCATTTTCGCTTCACCGCTTCGGGCGAAACCGTGGTGCGACTCGAAGAGCGTTTAGGTTTTGCGCACAAGGGGATCGAGTCGCTGATGGCGGGTGCGACGATCGAGCGGGCGGCCCGGCTTGCCGCGCGCACGTCGGGCGACAGCACCGTCGCCTATGGGATCGCCTTCGCCCACGCCGTTGAGGCGGCGTTGCAAAAGAAAGCGCCGCCACGTGCGCAATATTTACGCGCCCTGATGGCCGAGCTTGAGCGGCTGGCGAACCATTTCGGAGACATCGGTGCCATTTGCAACGACGCCTCGTTCGCGATCATGCACGCGCATTGCGGCGTCCTGCGCGAACTGGTGTTGCGCGCCGCCAAGGCCTGTTTCGGGCACCGCTTGATGATGGACCGAGTCGTGCCTGGGGGCGTCGCGACCGATCTTCAACATGATGGGGTGGCGTCCCTGAAGGATGCGCTGAGCCACTTTCGCCTGCGGTTTCCGCGCCTCGTCGAGCTTTACGACAACACCGCCTCCCTGCAAGATCGCACCGCGTCGACCGGCATCGTTTCTGCCGAACTGGCCCGGCAGTTCGGCGCTTCCGGCTATGTCGGTCGCGCCAGCGGCCGCAATTTCGACGCGCGAAAAACGCCGGGCTACCCGCCGTACGATGAACTCGACTTCGCCGTTCCGGTAATGACGGCGGGCGATGTCAATGCCCGCGTCTGGGTGCGCATCCGCGAGGTCGAGCAAAGTCTGGCGCTCATAAAGCAACTTATCGAGCGACTGCCGAGCGGGCCGATCGCAACTGCGCTCGACGGCGGCACCGGCGAAGGATTGGGCTTTGCAGAGAGCTTTCGCGGCGATGTGCTGGTCGCGATGCGGCTCGACGGCGGTCGAATCGTGCGTTGCCACCTGCGCGACCCGTCGTGGTTTCAATGGCCGCTGCTGGAAGCCGCAATCGAGGGCAACATCGTGGCCGACTTTCCGCTCTGCAATAAATCGTTCAACTGCTCCTATTCGGGGCACGATCTGTAGGAACAAAGCGAGAGACCGCGACAATGCGCAGAACACTGCTCGAGGGCTTGACGCACCGTCCCTTAACCGAAGCGCCGCCCGACGCCCGCGACGAACTGCTTGGCGAGCTTGCGGGCCGATTGGATCGTGCCGCGCGCCGGCGGCTCGGACGCAGCCTGTCGATCCGCGAGGTCGACGCCGGCTCGTGCAACGGCTGCGAGCTGGAAATCAACGCCCTTAATAATGCGTTTTACGATCTCGAACGCTTCGGCCTTCGTTTCGTCGCATCGCCCCGCCATGCCGACGTGCTGTTGGTGACCGGACCGGTTACCAAAAACATGCGCGAGGCGTTGGAACGGACCTACCGCGCAACGCCGGATCCCAAATGGGTCGTCGCGGTCGGAGACTGCGCAGTCGATGGCGGAATTTTCTCGGGCAGTTATGCCGTCACCGGCGGGGTTTCGAATGTAGTGCCGGTCGACCTGCACATTCGCGGCTGCCCGCCGTCGCCAACCGAACTTCTGACGGGGTTGATTTCGCTATTGGAGGCGCAAGTTGCGGGAGGCCCATAATTAGTAAAGCATGATCCCGAAATTGCGTGCCCGGACACGATTCGGCAGCGGCTGTCGGGCTCGAGCGCGCTTCAGTCGATCTTTTCGCCGGGATAAACGCCCCACAGGTCGGTCTGCTGGATCCAGCCGTAAAAGCCTTTGCCGTTGATCTGGCACCAGGTTCCGCTGCAGCTTTTGACTGCGCCCAGCACGCCGACTTGCAGTCGCGCGGTGACCGCGCTCGCGGCGTCGGGTTTTTCATAGAGCGGCGCCAGATCGGTCTTGGTCTTGAGCTGCACTGCGGCCATGCGCTTTCCCGACAACAGCGAATGATAGACCCAGCCTTCCGAGCCGTCGGAATCGCGGATGCGGCGCCAGTCTTCGAACTGGGCGGTGATTTCGACCGGCCAGCCGACGCGGGTATAGATCCAGGATATGTCGTGGTCTTTGTCGGGGCCGTCGCGCACGGCGACGCGGTCCGCCTTGATACTGACGAAGCGCGGAACCGGGAGTCCGTTCGGCGTCGGAGCGGCCGCGCGCGCCAACCCTATTGCGCAAATAAGGACGACGCCGGCCGCCATCGCAGCCCGCACCAAAACGAGTGGCTTGCCGGGGCGCAAAGTCATCGCGGGCCGCCCGGGTTCCGCCGTCGAACACCGACATGCCAGTGCGTCCCGGCGCGCTTTGTGGCAGCGCGGCCATCTGGTAGAGAGATTTTAATGAACCACCTCCCCCCGTAATGTCGGCGAGCGGGGTTAACGAGACCTGAACGGCCGGTGCGACAGACGGTCGTTGCAACAATTTGAATTTTCGGCTGAATTGTTGCTCTGTTGCAGGCAACCGACGTGAGAGGCAGTGCATGGCGACGGGCAAAAAGCCGCTGGTCGTGGTTACCCGCAGGCTGCCGGACAGCGTCGAAATGCGCATGCGCGAATTGTTCGACGCCCGCCTCAATGCCGATGACAAGCCCATGAGTCAGGCGCAACTGGCCGAGGCGGCGAAGACCGCCGATGTCATCGTTCCGACGGTCACCGACCACATCGACCGGTCCGTACTCAGTCAATCCGGCGAGCGATTGAAGCTGATCGCCAATTTCGGCAACGGCGTCGACAACATCGACGTCGCGACCGCCGTGCAGCGTGGCATCACCGTGACCAATACGCCCGGCGTGCTCACCGAAGATACCGCCGACATGACCATGGCGCTGATTCTCGCCGTGCCGCGCCGCTTGGCCGAAGGCGCGCAAGTGCTCACCGGAGACCGCGAATGGACCGGCTGGAGTCCGACCTGGATGCTCGGCCACCGCATCGGGGGCAAACGCCTCGGCATTGTCGGGATGGGCCGCATCGGCCAAGCCGTGGCGCGCCGGGCGCACGCGTTCGGCCTGAAGATCCATTATCACGATCGCCGCCGCGTTCCCCCGGAGCTCGAGGCGGAACTTCACGCGACCTATTGGGAGAGCCTCGATCAAATGCTCGCCCGCATGGACATCATCTCGATCAATTGCCCGCATACGCCGGCAACCTATCATCTGCTGTCGGCGCGTCGCCTCAAGCTGGTGCGGCCGGAAGCCTATATCGTCAACACGGCGCGTGGCGAGGTGATCGACGAGAATGCGCTGGCCCGCCTCATCGAGGCAGGAGAGATCGCCGGCGCCGGACTTGACGTTTTCGAGCACGAGCCGGCGGTAAGTCCGAAACTCGTCAAGCTCGCGCGCGCCGGCAAGGTCGTGCTGTTGCCGCATCTCGCATCCGCCACGCTCGAAGGCCGCGTCGACATGGGCGAGAAGGTCATCGTCAACATCAAGACCTTCCTCGACGGCCACCGCCCGCCGGATCGCGTGCTGCCGTCGATGCTGTAACAGGAATGCAGTCAGTCCGAGCGATGGGGAAGCTGCGCATATGTTTGCCGCGCTGTCTGACGGGTCTCGTGCTAGCCGTCGCGCTTGCGTTCCCTATCATCGTCCGCGCCGAAGATCGCAGTCCGGATTTATCAACCGCGCCCGCCCAAGGGATTGTCGCGCACAACGGCATGGTGGTGGCGCAAGAGGCGCGCGCGGCGCGTATCGGCGTCGATATTCTGCGCCACGGCGGCAATGCGGTCGATGCCGCGGTCGCGGTCGGCTTTGCGCTCGCCGTGAGCTATCCGCGCGCCGGGAATATCGGCGGCGGCGGCTTCATGGTGATTCACTTTGCCGACGGCAGGGACACGGCGATCGACTATCGCGAGACCGCGCCGGCCGCGATCGACGCCAAAAGCTTTCTCGATGCAGAAGGCAACGCCGATCCGCAGCGGTCGCGCTACTCCGCGCTCGCCATCGGGGTGCCCGGCACCGTGGCGGGCCTGGCGCTGGCCGAGCGGGAATACGGCTCCGGCCGTTTCACGCTTGCCGATCTGATCGCGCCCGCCATCGCCATGGCGCGCGGCGGCATTGCGCTCGACGACGACATTACCGATGAACAGACCCACATTCTGGCGCGGCTCGCGCGCTGGCCGGCTTCGGCCAGTATTTTTCTCAAGAGCGACGGCAGCGCGCTTTCGGCCGGCGATCGATTGGTGCAAAGCGATCTGGCGGACACGCTCGAAAGCATCGCGCGCGACGGCCCAGCCGCGTTCTACCGGGGGACGACCGCGCGGAAAATCGCCGCAGCCGTGCAAGCCGCGGGCGGCGTCATGACCGTTGACGATCTGAAGGATTACCGCGCCATCGAGCGCACGCCGGTGCACGGCGCCTATCGCGGCTACGACATTGTCTCGATGCCGCCGCCGTCCTCCGGCGGTGTGGAGCTCATCGAGATGCTCAATATCCTCGAAGGCTACGACCTGGCGCACGATGACGAGACCCAGACGCTATTTCTGATGATCGAAGCGATGAAGCGCGCCTATGCCGATCGCGCGCTGTTTCTCGGCGATCCCGACATCGTAAGCGTTCCCGTGGCCAAACTCATCGCAAAGAGCTACGCCGCCGCCTGGCGCGCCACCATCGATCCCGAACACGCGACGGCGGCGAGCGCCATCCGCGCCGGCGGCGGCAGCGACCCAGAAGGCCGCAATACCACGCATTTTTCGATCGTCGACCGTTTCGGCAATGCCGTTTCCAACACCTATACGCTCAATTTCAGCTACGGCTTGGGACTGGTCGCCGACGGCACCGGCATTCTCCTCAACAACGAGCTGGACGATTTCGCCGCCAAGCCCGAAGCGCCGAACGCCTACGGCCTCGTCGGTTTTGAGGCCAATGAGCCGGGGCCGGGCAAGCGTCCGGTATCGTCGATGACGCCGACGATCGTATTGAAAGACGGCAAGCCGTTCCTGGTGACCGGTTCGCCGGGCGGCAGCCGCATCATCACCGCCGTGCTGCAAGTAATCGTCAATGTGATCGACCGCGGCATGACTATCGCCGACGCGGTCGCGGCGCCGCGCGTGCACAATCAGTGGCAGCCCGATCAGGTCTTCGCGGAGCCCGCGGTGCCGCCCGATATTGTCGCCGCGCTGCAGGCTCGCGGCGACAAGGTCGTGCCGCAACGGCCCTTTACGTCGGCCAATTCCATCTTGATCACGCCCGAGGGCATTATCGGCGCTGCCGATCCGCGCGCGCGCGGTGCGCTGGCAGTCGGATATTAGGTGGGATTTGGAGAGTCGTATTCCGCGTGTCTCACGGTCGATGCCAGCGCGATGACCAGGAGTGCGCATAGCGCTACTGGGGCAAAACCTGCGATCGGCGAATGGGTGAAATCCCACAGCCAGCCGCCAAGCACCGAAAGCAGCATCGCCAGGCTGTAACTGATGGTGAACATGCCGGCTGAGGTGCGGTGCACGTCGTCGGGCGCGCTCAGCACCGACGGCAGCGCCAATGCCAGGATCAGCGTCACCGCGCCGGTGAAGCCGAGTATCGCCACCCAGAACACGATCCAGGCGCCGTGCATCGTCAGCATGCCGATGAGGCAGACGAGCGCCAGCGTTCCGTTCGCGGCATAAGCCCACGGCCGGGTCACCAGCCGTCCCGCAATGCCCAGCATCAACAAGGCCGCCGGCAGCTGGCCGAGATTGATGGCGGTGAGCGCGCTGCCGATGAGGTCGGGTCGCCCGTCGGCGGTCAGGTAATCGGGCAGAAAAGCATTGGTCACGAAGTAGGTGGCGTTGACGCTGCCGAGAATGAGGCCGAGTTTCCAGATCAACGGCCGTCGCCAGTCGGGCCACCAGCGGCGTCCGGTGGCGGGCACGGTGCGCTTGACGCCGCTCTTGACGCCGCCGAGTTGCGGTGCGTAAACCGCGACGAGAAACGCGGTGGCCAGAACCGGGATCGACCAGATAACAAAGTTCAGCCGCCAGCTATCGTGGACGAGCGGCAGCACCAGTGGGATGGTGAGCCCGGCGGCGAGGATTTCGCCGATCAGGAGCCCGGTCGTATAGACCGCCGTGGCGAAGCCGATGCGTTGCGGAAACCAGACCCGCACCAGCGGCGGCAGCGCTGGCTGCATGATCGAGACGCCGGCCGCCATCACGATCGTCGACGCATAAAGAAAGGCGGGATCGGCAAACCCCGCGCGCGCCGCCGAGCCGGCCGTATTGAGCAGCAGACCCACAACCAGCGCCGGCACGATGCCGAAGCGGGCGATCAAGACCGCGCCCGGCACCGCCGCAATGGCAAACAGCATCGGCGGCAGACTCGACAGCCAACCGACGCCTGTCTCCGACAAATGTAGGTCGGCATGCAGCAGCGGCACAACGGGCGGCACCGCCAAGACGGTGATCCGCAGGCACGCGCCGCAGAGCCAGAGCAGCGATAGCGCGATAGCGCGATCGCCGGCATTTTCCTCGATCTGACTTTCCACAATGCTCCCGGCGGCGAAGGCTACGGCATAAGACCGGCATACTCCGAATTATGCCGACGTTTCAGTTGCGGTCGGTTCTTACCATCGATGCGCCGAGCGCGCCGAGCGATTTCTTCCGAACCGGCCTGCCATGATGTCAATTCGCAACGAAGCTGCACTCGACCTCACCGTCGCACGGCATGGGGAGCCGATTGGACACCTGCTTCATGATGGCTTCGAATGGCGTTGGACACCCGTCAAGAGAACGGGTCCGACACTGGTTCGGCAGACCACGCCCGGCAAATTGCCGCCCTTCATCCTGTCGCTGTTGCCCGAAGGCCGGCTGGAATCGAACCCGGCGGCGACGCCCTTCGTTCGGTTCGCATGGCGCCGTTATATGATGCGGTCACGACCCGGATTTTCCCGGGGCGCAAACAGGACCATATGGCCCTCAAGCTCAACGGAAGGGACGGTCGCCTCCACGCCAAAGACTTTAGGAGCTTCGCCCGGACGGCACGCTTGAAAGCGGCCGATGCCGCCCGTGCCATTGCCAGCATGCTCGATCAGGTCGGGCAGGCGGTCGGACGGATTTCTCTGCCGGTTCTCATGGAATATGGCGCCAACGGCAAGCAGATGGTGGAACAGATGCTTGAAATCATTCGTTCGCGCCTGAACTTCTTTGGCGGACGATCGGCTATGGCGGTGACCGGCTCTTACGCTATTAATTGCTCTGCCGCAGTTTCGATTTAGGTCGGCGTTTATTTGACTGCGCTCAGGCCAAAAGTTCGATTAAGTGCACTGTCACCGTAATTCCACCGTAATTCCGTAATTCCATCGCCCCCTCCCACGCGATCGACATCTTGGCGAAAGCTTGGCTTCTGGAGCATCGCCCAGGCTCCTGTAATGATTTCCCGAAAGTCGTCATTAGTCGTAGCGGCGCTGATCGTGAGCTCGCGCTTGGTCCGAAGGCTGAGGCGGGAAACACTGTCGTCGGCACCTCGGCCGTCAACGATTGGATCGTCGAGCGGCTCGTCGTAAGCAGCCTGCTGCACGGCGACCCGCGTGACAATGCGGTCGCGAAGACCGGGGGGATTCTTCTCCGAGCAGCGCGCCAAGATAAATGGCAACGGGAGCGTCTTCGAAGGTAAAACCGCCGCCGCCCGATATTTCGGGACGTTGCGTCATGTCAGCATATCAATGGCGAAAGTGCATTTTCGCATGATTCGCTAGGCGCCGGGAGGCAGTTGTGCCGGGCCCTTGTGGCGCACTTTGGTGTAGCACGACCGACCGTGCTCGCAGGCCAGCAACTCGGTATCAAAGAAGTCGATGACGGCATCTGGCTCGTCACCTTCATGCACTACGATCTCGGATATATCGACTTGGAGCAGAAAACCCTGCAACCCCTCGACAACCCGTTCGGCCCGAGGTTGTCACCCATGTCTTAGGTACGTTCCGTTACCTATGTCTCCGGGCTGGACAATGAAAAAATTGGAGCGGGCGAAGGGATTCGAACCCTCGACCCCAACCTTGGCAAGGTTGTGCTCTACCCCTGAGCTACACCCGCATCCGAGAAGGGTAAGGCGGCCATGCGTAGTAGCGCAGGCCACGGCCAAGCTATGCCAAAGAGCTTAGCGCTTTGCAACCGCAAGCGCGCCGGCCTAGAGCAGGTTGAGTGAGGGCTGAATCCATTCGTCCGTCATGGCCGGACTTGTTCCGGCCATCCACGTCTTTGTTTTCATTCAGCCTTTAAGACGCGGATGCCCGCGACAAGCGCGGGCATGACGATTCAACCAAATTTCATCATGCTTTAGACCCTGATGCAATTCCATTGAATCGGATCAGGGTCTAGATTCTCCGTTCGAGCACGATCTTATCCGAAAGCCGGTTTCCACTTTTCGGGATCATGCTCTAAATATCGCCAATGCCGGCCTCGCCCGATGAGCTTTTTGCCTATCTGGATAGGCTCGGCATCGCCCACAAGACCGTCACCCATCCGGCGGTGTTTACCGTCGAGGAAGCGCGCGGGCGGCGCGGTCCGGTTCCGGGCGGCCACACCAAGAACCTGTTTCTGCGCGATAAAAAGGGTGCGCCGTACCTGGTGGTGGCGAATGACGATGCGGCGATCGAGCTGAAGTCGCTGCACCGGCTCCTCGGCGCCTCCGGGCGGTTCTCATTCGGCTCCGCGGAACTCATGCGCGAACTGCTCGGTGTCGAGCCCGGTTCGGTGACCCCTTTCGCCGCGATCAACGACACCGCCCGCCGGGTAACGATTGTGCTCGACGCCGCCATGATGGCGCACCCGGTGCTCAATTTTCATCCCCTTGTAAATACCGGCACGACGACGATTTCCCGCGAGGGTCTGCTCAAATTCCTCGAAGCGACCGGGCACCCGCCGCGGATCGAGCCGGTTTCCTCTGCCGGCCCTCAAGCGCCCTGATTGCATTCACGGCCTTTCTTCCCATTTAATGCGGTGAACAGGGTAGACCCGGGCTCCTCGTAACGGGGCGGGTTTTGGGCAAGGAAAACATGTTGCAAGAAGCTGGAACCGCCACTGCGGACGCCTCGGTCAAGGACGCGACCACGCAAAGCTTCGTCAAGGACGTGATCGAGGAATCCAAGCGCCAGCCGGTGCTGGTCGATTTCTGGGCGCCGTGGTGCGGCCCGTGCAAGCAGTTGACGCCGGTTCTCGAAAAGGCCGTGAAAGCGGCCAAGGGCAAGGTCAAGCTCGTCAAGATGAATATCGACGACCACCCCGCGATCCCGGGTCAGATGGGCATTCAATCGATCCCCGCCGTCATTGCTTTCGTCAACGGCCAGCCCGCGGACGGCTTCATGGGGGCGCTGCCGGAGAGCCAGGTCACCGCTTTCCTCGAACGGCTCACCAAGGACCGCATCGGCGGCGAGGCCCAGGATTTACTGAAAGCCGCCGACGCCGCGCTCGCCGAGGGCGATGCCGCCGGCGCCGCGGAAAGCTATGCGCAGCTTCTCGCCAAGGACGGGGCCAACGTGCCGGCGCTTGCCGGTCTCACGCGCTGCTACGTCGAGACCGACGCGCTCGAACAGGCGCGGCAGACGCTCGCCATGGTGCCGGAGGCCAAACGCAACGATGCCGCGGTGGCCGCCGCGCGCGCCGCGCTCGAGCTCGCCGAACAGGCCAAGACGCTCGGCCCGGTTGCCGAGCTGGAACAGAAGGTCGCCGCCAATCCGCTCGATCACCAGGCCCGCTTCGATCTGGCGCTGGCGCTCAATGGCAAGGGCCAGCGGCATGACGCGCTCGAACACCTGATCGCCATCGTCAAGCGCGACCGCAAATGGAACGATGACGGTGCGCGCAAGCAGCTCGTTCAGTTTTTCGATGCATGGGGTCCAACCGACGAAGCCACGATCGCGGGCCGCAAGCAACTGTCTTCGATCTTGTTTGCCTGAGCATGGATTCTCAAAAGCGGTTGCCGGCTTGCGGGCAAGATCGCGCTCAGGCAGAGGCTCATTTGGATTTCGGTGCCGTCGCTGGCGGAGTGCGACATGCCGATGAATGCGATCTTTAACGGACCGGAAGCGCTTCCCGCGGTGATTCCGGTGTTCCCGCTGCCGGGAGCCCTGCTGTTGCCGCGCGGGCAAATGCCGCTCAACATATTCGAGCCGCGCTACCTCGCTATGATCGACGACGTTCTGCGCTCCGAGCATCGCCTCATCGGCATGATCCAGCCCGATCCGGCGCATCCGGGTCCGGATCAAAACAAGCCGCAGCTGTTCCGCGTCGGTTGCGTCGGCCGCATGACGCAATTCGCCGAGAGCGGCGACGGCCGTTACCTCATCCAGCTCACCGGCGTCGCCCGCTTTCGCGTCGAAGCGGAGCTGCCGGTCGGTACGCCGTACCGGCAATGCCGGGTCACTTATCGGCCTTTCGTCGACGATTTCACCGCGCGCAAAGGCGAGGACGAGGTCGATCGCAAGGCGCTATTGCGGGCTTTGACGGCATTTCTGAAGGCCAACAACCTCAAGGCGGACTGGGAAGGTATCGAGAACGCGCCCAACGAGGCCTTGGTCAACGCGCTGGCAATGATGTCGCCATACGAAACCGCCGAGAAACAGGCCATGCTGGAGGCGCCGAATTTGAAAACCCGCGCCGAGATTCTGGTCGCGGTCACCGAGATCGAACTGGCCAAAAGCAAGACGTCGGGCGAAACGCCGCTGCAATAGCGCGGAAATTGCTATAGGTTTGCGAGCTAACGCGGAGCTTTTGCATGTCCATGCCCCCGACCGAACGAGTCGCCGACGGCGTCGATCCGAAACTTCTCGAAATCCTGGTCTGTCCGCTGACCAAATGCCCGCTCGAATACGACGCGGAAAAGCAGGAACTGATCTCGCGCGCGGCCAAGCTCGCTTATCCGATCCGCGACGGCATCCCGATCATGCTGCCCGAGGAAGCGCGCCGGATCGATTGAGTACTTGTCGTCGTCCGCGCAGGCGGACGATCCAGTCATCACCGGCGTTGCATTCTGCCAGTCTTGCAGCGTCTACTGAGTGCCCCGCCGGAGCTTGTCATCGGGCCGGCCACTTCGGGCCGGACCCGTTGGCGGGGCATGACACATGAGCGAGATGTGAATGATCAAAATCTGGGGGCGGAAAACGTCGTCGAACGTGCAGAAGGTGATGTGGGCCATCGGCGAGATCGGTCTGCCGCACGAACGAATCGATATCGCCGGGTCGTTCGGCAAGAATCGGGAGCCGGCTTATCTGGCGATGAACCCGAACGGCCTGGTGCCGACGCTGGAAGAGGAGGATGGCTTCCTGTTGTGGGAATCGAACACGATCGTGCGCTATCTCGCCGCCAAATATCGATCGACGATTCTCGAACCGGCCGATCTAAAAACGCGCGCGCTTGCCCAAAAATGGATGGACTGGCAGCTCTCCGTGTGCGGACCGGCGATTACACCGGTGTTTTGGGGACTGATCCGCACGCCGCCGGAAAAGCGCGATCACGCGGCCATCGAAGCCGGAAAGAAGAATACGACGGCGGCGATGCAGATGATGGACGCGCAGCTCGCCAAGACCGCCTATCTCGCCAGCGACGGTTTTTCTTACGGCGATATTCCGGTCGGCATCATGGCCTATCGTTATCGACAGCTTGTGCCGGATCGTCCGCCGCTGCCGAATTTCGAGCGCTGGTATGCCGCGCTTGCCGAACGCCAGGCGTTCAAGGATCACGTCGCGGCCGTGCCGCTGACGTAGTCCCTGTCATCATCCGCGAATGCGGATGATCCAGTAATCACCACCGTTCCCGCTGGAGCACAGCGGCTACTGGATGCCCGCCTTCGCGGGCATGACAGATCTACTCCGCCGCCGCGGCGCGCGCACCGGCCGAATGCGCCGACACCATGAAGTCCATCGCCGCCTGCACGCCGCCCGTCTTGTGCGGGATGCCGGCGAGCGACAGCGCCATTTCGGTTGCCGCCAGCGCGCCGATCATCCAGCCGTCATTGACGTCACCAAGGTGGCCGATGCGGAAATATTTCTTGGCGTAGGGGCCGAAGCTCGCGCCGTAGGAAATGTTGAACGTATCGAGCGCGACCGCGCGGAAGGCGTCCGCGTCGTGGCCGTCCGGCAGCAGCACTGCGGTAATGGTCGGCGAGTAATATTTCGGATCGCGGCACAGGATTTCGAGGCCCCAAGCGCGCACCGCGCGCCGCGTCGCTTCGGCGAGCCGCGCGTGGCGCGCAAAGACGTTGTCGAGTCCTTCCTCGTGCAGCATCTCGACCGAGACGGCGAGGCCTTGCAGCATCTGCGTCGCCGGCGTGTAGGGAAAGAAGCCGATCTTGTTCATGGTGAGCATGTCGTCCCAGGCCCAGAACGACTTCGGCATTTTCGAGGTCTTCGCGGCGGCGAGCGCCTTGTCGCTCACGGCGTTGAACGACATGCCCGGCGGCAGCATCAGACCCTTTTGCGCGCCGCCGACGGTAACGTCGACGCCCCATTCGTCGTGCCGGTAATCGGTCGAGGCCAGCGAGGAAATGGTGTCGACCATCAGCAGCGCCGGGTGGCCTGCGGCATCGATCGCCTTGCGGATCGGCTCGATCGGCGACAGGCAGCCGGTCGCGGTCTCGTTGTGCAGCACGCACACCGCCTTGATCTCGTGCGCCTTGTCCTTGCGCAGGTGCGCCTCGATGGTGGCGGCATCGGCGCCGCTGCGCCAGTCGCCGGGAATGAATTCAGGCTTGAGCCCGAGCTTCTGCGCCATGGTCTTCCATTGCGTCGCGAACTGGCCGGTCTCGACCATCAGCACGCGATCGCCCGGAGACAGCGTATTGACCAGCGCCGCTTCCCACGCGCCGGTGCCGGTCGCGGTATAGATGATGACCGGATTGGCGGTCTTGAAAATGGTCTTGATGCCGTCGAGGCAGCGCTTGGCGAGCTTGGCGAATTCCGGACCGCGATGATCGATGATCGGGGTGTCCATCGCGCGGAGCACGCGGTCGGGCAGCGGCGTCGGCCCTGGGATTTGCAGGAAGTGACGCCCGGCGGCGCGCGAAGCATTCTGCGGCATTTTCGGCACTCCATCGGACGATTGATTTTCCCGGCAGCGCGGGTCCGAGGCGCGCGCGGCTTGTGGCGTTGAATAGCGAATGCGACATTCGGGTCAAGTCCAATCGAGGTAAACTGTAGTGCACTGTTATCGCGTCGCTTTTGGACGTGGAGGAGAACGTGGCAGCGCGCTTATTGCCGGGGCTTGAACGCCGGCTCAGGGCGGCAAAGGTGGGCGACGTGCGCTTCGACGCCTTTACGCGCGGGCGCTATTCCACCGACGCGTCGCATTACCAGATCAAGCCGCTCGGCGTCGTGACGCCGCGCACGATGGCGGAGGCCGAGCGGGCGATTGCGATTTGCCGCGGCGAGGGCGTGGCGGTGACGCCGCGCGGCGGCGGCACGTCGCAGGCCGGGCAGACCGTCAATGAATCGCTTATCGTCGATTGCTCGCAGCATCTCAACGCCATCGTCGCCATCGATGCCGCTCAACGGCGCTGCACCGTCGAGCCGGGCATCGTGCTCGACGAGCTCAATCGCGCGCTCAAGCCGACCGGCCTGTGGTTTCCGGTCGACATCTCGACGGCGTCACGCGCCACCATCGGCGGCATGGTCGGCAACAATTCCTGCGGCGCGCGCTCGCTGCGCTATGGCAATACCCGCGAGAACGTTCTCTCGATCGACGCCGTGCTCGCCGACGGCACGCGCGCGCATTTCGGCCGGCTCGGCAACGCCGGCGTGAACGTGCCGCAGCCGCTCATCCGCGATCTCCTTGCCATCGCGGCGCGCGAGGCGGGCGAGATCGAGCGGCGCTTTCCGAAAGTGCAGCGCCGCGTCGGCGGCTATAATCTCGATGCGCTCGTTCCCGGGCGCAACGACATCAATTTGGCGCATCTTCTGGTCGGCTCGGAAGGCACGCTGGCATTCTCGACCAAGATCGAGCTGAAGCTCGCGCCGCTGCTCGGCCGCCGCGCCGTCGGCGCCTGCCATTTCGGCAGCTTTCACGAAGCGATGCTGGCGGCGGCGCATTTCGTTCAGCTCAATCCGATCGCAGTCGAGCTGATCGATCGCACCATGCTCGGCCTGGCCCGCGACATCGCGATGTATAAGCCGACGGTCGACGCGTTCTTGCGCGGCGATCCGGAAGCGATCCTGTTCGTCGAGTTCGCCGAGGCCGACGAGGAGAATTTGCGCCGACTCAAGCGGCTCGGCGAATTGCTCGGCGATCTCGGCATCTTGTGGGACAACAGCGGCGTCAAATGGGGCGGCGTGGTCGAGGTGCTCGACGCAAAACTGCAGGCCGGCATCACCGAGGTGCGCACCGCGGGGCTCAACATCATGATGTCGATGAAGGAGGCGGGCAAACCGATCTCCTTCGTCGAAGATTGCGCCGTGCCGCTCGAACACTTGCCCGACTACACTGCGCGGCTCAACGAGATTTTTGCAAAGAACGGTACGCGCGGCACCTGGTATGCGCATGCGGCGGTCGGTTGCCTGCATGTGCGGCCGGTGCTCAATTTGCGGCTCGACAAGGACGTGCGCGCCATGCGCGCCATTGCCGAGGAAGCGTTCGCGATGGTGCGCGAGTACAAAGGCTCGCATTCCGGCGAGCACGGCGACGGTATCGTGCGCTCTGAATTCCACGAAAAAATGTTCGGCGCCGAACTGGTGCGCGCCTTCGAGGAAGTCAAGGAACGCTTCGATCCGCAATATCTGTTCAATCCCGGCAAGATCGTACGAGCGCCGAAATTCGACGACCGCGCCAATTTTCGCTACGGGCCGGATTATCGCGCCGAGCAAATCGCGACCGCGCTCGATTGGTCGGCCTATCCGGGCAAGGGCGACGGTTTTCAGGGCGCGGTCGAAATGTGCAACAACAACGGCGCCTGCCGCGCGCTCGCCGGCGGCGTGATGTGCCCGAGCTACCGCGTCACCCGCGACGAGCGCGATGTGACGCGCGGCCGCGCCAATACGTTGCGGCTTGCCATCGCCGGCCAGCTCGGACCGGACGCGCTTACGTCGGACGAGATGGCGGAGACACTGGCGCTCTGCGTCTCCTGCAAGGCCTGCCGGCGCGAATGCCCGACCGGCGTCGACATGGCGCGCATGAAGATCGAAGTTTTGCGCGCACGGACCGACAAGTTCGGATTGTCGCTGCACGATCGCCTGGTCGGTTATCTGCCGCGCTACGCGCCTTATGCGGCACGGCTGCATTGGCTGCTCAATCTGCGCGATATCGTTCCCGGCGCGGCGGAATTGTCGGAGGCCATTGCCGGCTTCAGCGCGCGGCGTTCGCTGCCGAAGTGGCGGAGGGATTTCTTCCAGGAATCCGGGGCGTCATGGCCGGGCTCGTCCCGGCCATCCACGTCTTCCGGGAAGAAAGTCGTGGATGCCCGGAACAAGTCCGGGCATGACGGCAGCGGAAAGCGCGAAGTCGTTCTGTTCGCCGACACTTTCAATCGGTATTTCGAGCCCGAGAACATCGACGCCACGGTCCTGGTGCTGACGGCCAGCGGATATCGCGTTCATTTCGCAATTCCACCCGATAACGGACGTCCGCTATGTTGCGGACGGACCTTCCTTTCCGTCGGCAAGGTCGACGAAGCGCGCATTGAGGCGGAACGCACGCTCGCCGCGCTTGCGCCATATGTGAATCAGGGCATGCCGGTCGTTGGTCTCGAACCGAGTTGCCTGTTCAGTTTTCGCGATGAAATCCCGGCACTGGTGAGGAGCGACACGGCGCGTCGCGTTGCCGAGAACGCGCTTCTGTTCGAAGAATTTCTGACGCGCGAAGGAAACGCCGGGAAGCTCAATCTCGCTCTCGCGCCGATGAAGAAACGGGCTTTGCTGCACGGCCATTGTCATCAAAAATCGTTCGATACGATGCCGGCCGTCGAGGCCGCGCTTAAGCTTGTGCCCGATCTTGAGATCGAGACGATCGAGTCGAGCTGCTGCGGCATGGCCGGCGCCTTCGGCTTTCATGCCGACACGATCGACGTTTCGCGCGCCATGGGTGAATTGTCTTTGTTGCCCGCTGTGCGCAATGCTCCCGACGACACGCTCATCGTCGCCGATGGCACCTCGTGCCGGCATCAAATCCACGACGGCGCGGGACGCCAAGCACTGCATGTTGCGCGCGTGCTGGCGATGGCGCTGCCGCAACAGTGACAATCACCGCTCCTGCTCCAACGCACTTTCATGCCAGCGGCGCAGCGCCAGGTAATTGATCAGCGACAGCAGATAGAAGATGACGATGCCGGCGACGGACAACAGCAGCAGCGCCGCGAACATGCGCGGGATGTTCAGCCGGTAGCCGGATTCGGCGATACGATAGGCGAGGCCGGAGCCGGCGCCGGCGGAGCCTGCGGCGATCTCGGCGACCACAGCGCCGATCAGCGACAGTCCGCCGGCGATGCGCAACCCGCCGAGGATGTAAGGCAGCGCGGCCGGCAATTTCAGGTTCCACAGCATCTGGCCGCGCGAAGCGCCGTAGAGCACGAACAGGTCGGCGAGATTGCGGTCGACCGAGTGCAGGCCGAGCGTGGTATTGGCCAGCACCGGAAAGAACGCCACGATCCAGGCGCAAGCCAAGACGGCGAGCGGCTGCGGCAGATAGATCAAGAGCAGCGGCGCGATGGCGACGATCGGCGTCACCTGCAAGATCACGGCGTAGGGATAAAGCGAATATTCGAGGAGCCGCGATTGATTGAACAGGACGGCCAAGCCGACGCCGCCGGCCGCCGCCAGCAGAAATCCTTCCAACGTGGTCGCCAGCGTAACGAGCAGCGATTGGAACAGCAATGCTCGATCCGAGACGAGTGTTTGCAGGATCAGTCCCGGGCCGGGCAGCACATAAGGCGGAATATTTTCCATCCGCACCACCAGTTGCCAGAACGCAAGTCCGAGCGCGAGCACGACGATCGGCAGCGCGATGCGCAAGGTGCGGTCGCGCTGCTCGCGCGCAGAGCTTGGCGCCTTCATTGCTCGCCTCCCGCGGACATCGCCTGCGCCAGCACTTCCGAGGTGCGGCGGCAGGACGCGGCATATTCGGCCGAGGTACGGAAATTCTGACCGCGCGGATAGGGCGCGTCGATCGCCAGCTCGGTGAAGACGCGGCCCGGCCGCGCCGCCATCACCACGATGCGGCTCGACAGATAGACCGACTCGAATACCGAATGGGTGACGAACACGACCGTGGTGGAGAGCGCCTGCCACACCTGCAGGAGGTCGTTGTTGAGCTTAAACCGCGTGATCTCGTCCAGCGCGGCGAACGGCTCGTCCATCAATAACAGCGCCGGCTCGGTGACCAGCGCGCGCGCGATGGACACGCGCATGCGCATGCCGCCCGACAGTTCGCGCGGATAGGCGCGGCCGAATTCCTTCAGGCCGACCCGGTCGAGCGCCGCTACGACCCGGCCGCGCGCCGTTTCGGCCGGCATGCCCTTGAGCTTGAGCGGCAGCAGCACGTTGTTGAACACATTGGTCCACGGCATCAAAGTCGGCTCCTGGAACACGAAGCCGATCCGGCTTTCGCCGCCGGACGGCGCCGGCGACGGCGGCCATTCGACGGCGCCCGCGCTCGGCTCGCTTAAACCCGCGACGATGCGCAAGGCGGTCGATTTTCCGCATCCCGACGGGCCAAGCAGCGACACGAACTCGCCGGCGCGCACCGCCAGATCGAAACCGGACAGCGCCAGCGTGCCGCTGGGGAATGCCTTGCCGACGCCGCGTAGCGCGACCAGCGTTGATCGGAGATGTGTTGCAGTCGCCTTGTCCGTCATCGTTGTCATGCCCCGCGAAGGCGGGGCATCCAGTAATCGTCGCCGCTGCGGATCGTCCTGAACACCCGTGGATATTGGATCATCCGCCTTCGCGGACGATGACGGCAAGTGACGTCATTTCGGCCGCAGGTCGAGCCCGACCTTATTGTCGACGAATTGCAGCGTGTAGGCCTTGCGGTAATCGAGGCCGGATTTGACGACGCCTGAGCGCGCCATCTCGTCGAAAAAGCTCTTCATGCGCGCGTCGGTCATGGCGCCGATGCCGAGGGTCAAGGCGTCGCCGGAATCGACGATGCCGTATTTTTTCATCGCGCCGACCGAATAGGCCAACAGATCGTCGGTCATTTCCGGGTTCTGTTGTTTGATCAGCGCATTGGCCGCGCTGTTGTCGCGATAGATATAGTTGTACCAACCGACGGTCGAGGCATCGATGAAGCGGGCTACCAGGTCGGGTTTCTTGTCGACCAGGTCGCGGCGCGTCTCGATCAGCGTCGAATAGCCGGCAAGGCCTTCGTCGGCGAGCAAAAACACTTTCGGCGTGAAATGCGCGGCCTTCTCGATGGCGAACGGCTCCGATGTCACATAGCCTTGCATCGCGCTTTTCTTGTTCGCGAGGAACGGCTGCGGATTGAAGGTGTAGGGCTTTACCTGGGAATCCTTAAAGCCGTAAGTGGCTTTGAGCCATTGGTAATAGGTCGCGACGCCTTCCTGCGATACGAACAGCGTCAGGTTCTTCAAGTCTTGCAGTTTCTCGATGCCTTGACCCGGATGCGCGATCAGCACCTGCGGGTCCTTCTGGAAAAAAGCCGCGACTTCGACCGTCGGTATGTTCTGGCTGACCGCGTCGAAGCCCTCCAGATTGTTGGCGGACAGAAAAAAGTCGATCTTGCCGACCGGCAGCAGGATGCGGTTGTTGGCGTTGGGGCCGCCCTGCCGGATGGTGACGTCGAGGCCGTATTTGCGGTAGCTGCCGTCGGCCAGCGCCTGGTAGAAGCCGCCATGTTCGGCCTCCGCCACCCAGTTGGTGCCCAAGGTGACCTTGTCGAGCACCTGGGCGGAGGCCGGCCCGGCCGCGGCGCCCACCGCAACGGCAAAGCCCGTTAACGCGGCGCGAAAAACCATCTTCAACGACATCGGTTGCCCCTTCGGCTCGGTGACGCGAGAATAGGAGAGACCGAGGACATTGGCGAGCGATCCCGAGATGCTGCCGTTGCGCGACTGGATGGACATGACCTGGCAGGACATCGCCGGCGCCGAGACCGCGCGCTGGATCGCGGTGCTGCCGCTCGCAGCCGTGGAGCAGCACGGCCCGCATCTGCCGCTCGGCGTCGATACATTCATCGCCGAAGCCTATCTGGCGCGGGTCCGCGACGTTCTGTCGGACGATCTGCCGGTGACGTTTTTGCCGGTGCAGCGCATCGGCGTTTCCGCCGAGCACCTGTCCTATCCCGGCACGCTGACCTGGTCGGCAACCACCGCGATCGCGGCCTGGACCGAGCTCGGCGACAGCTTGGCGCGGGCGGGGGTGCGCAAGCTTGTCTTCGTCACCAGCCACGGCGGCAATGTCGCGGCGATGGAAACGGTGGCGCGCGATCTGCGCACGCGGCTCGGCATGCTCGCGGTTACCGTCGGCTGGCATCGCTTCGGCTATCCGGACGGGACGTTTTCGAGCGAGGAGAAGAGGCACGGCATCCACGGCGGCGACATCGAGACCTCGCTGATGCTGGCGGCAAAGTCCGACACGGTGCGCATGGAGAAAGCGCTCAAGGCGACGCCGGAGACGGTCGCCATGGCGCGCGAGTTCAAGTGGCTCGCCGCCTACCGGCCGGCCGGCTTCGCCTGGATGACGCAGGATCTGCATCCCTCCGGCGCGATAGGCGACGCCACGCTGGCGAGTGCGGCGAAGGGCGAGGCGGCGCTTGCGCGCGGCGCCGAAGGCTTCGTCGAACTTTTGCGCGAGATCGACCGCTTCGATCTGGCCCGGCTACGCGCCGGGCCGCTGTCGCATTCATAACCGCTTGCGTCTCGCGTCCGCCGCGATGCGGCGCAATTTGTCCTCGTAGGGGCGGGTTTGAAACCACCTACCCTCGCAGCTTCGCGAGCTTTACCGGCCCGTCGAACAGGCCGCCGATCAGCTTGAGCGCCGCCGCCGCGCGGGCGTCGCTCCAGCCGCCGTGCTTGGCGTTGAGCCGAAACTTGTCCTTGATGTCGGCGCGCGTCAGCGGCTCCTGGGCGCCGCCGCGCATGTAGGGTTGGCGTTCTTCGACCGCCGTGCCGTCGCGCAGCGTTGCGCGGATGTGGCCGGTGAAATTTTTCGGGTAGGGATTTTGCGGATCGATTCGGTAACGCACCTTGGCTGCCAGCGCGAGGACTGTGGGATCGCGCACCGCCGCGTCGGAAAAGTCGCTCAGGCCGACATTGCCGCGGACAAAACCCGCAGCGATGCAATAGGGCGTGGAGAATTTGCCGGCATAGCCGTTGGCGGGCTTTTGCTTTGCCGCGAGCGGCTCCCACAACCGATGCACGGTGCCTTCGCCGACCTCGCACACCATCTCGACTACGTCGTCCGCCTTGATGCGCGCGCCGAGCCGCCGCGCGCAGTCGATATAAGGATGGGTCATGGTTCCGCACGGATAGGGCTTGAACGCCAGCGTCTGCGTCACCCAGCGCGTGCCGAAATCGCCGATCAGCGCGTCGTAATCGCCCTCGGTCGTGCGCGCGAAGCCGTGAAAGAAGCCGTGCGCGCCTTCGAACACCGTGCGCGGTCCTGAAAACCCGGCACGGCCGAGGAGCGCCGCGCGCATGCCCGATTGCGCCGCCCAGCCGGCATGCAGCCGCTTGGTCCACGCGCCTTCGGCGAGGTATTCGATGATGCCGCCGGCCATCGACGCGACGGTGCCGAGCGCATCGACCATCTGGCGGGCGTTGAGTTTGAGAGCCGCGCCGACCCCGGCCGCCGCTCCCATGGCGCCGAACACGGCGGTCGGATGAAAGCCCGCTTTGTGGGTGAGTGTCGGCGCGACGAGACTCAGCCGGCACATGGTCTCGACGCCAACGGCGATACCGAGCAGCATCGCGCGGCCGTCGAGATTTTGCCGCTCGCAGACGGCGAGCACCGCAGGCACGATCACCGCGCCGGCATGGACCGGGCCGCCTTCGAAGGTGTCGTCGAAATCCTCGCCGTGGATCGCCGTTCCGTTGATGAGCGCGGCGGCAGCCGCGGAAAATGTGGCGGCGTGGCCGATCGCGGTGCACGGGCCCTCGTCGTCGCAGCCGGCGAGCGCGATTTTTACATAATCCTCATTGCGCGCGGTGACGGCGAGACCGACCACGTCGATCAGGAGTTCTTCGCATTTGACGCGAACCGCCTTCGGCAAATGCACCGCATCAAGCGCGCAGATCTTTTGCGCCAGATGCTCGGCAACGGCGGTTTTGGGGAGTTCGGCGGAGGACATCTGTGACGTACCCGATTGCGCCCATGCCCGCGCTACATCATTGCGAGCGAAGCGAAGCAAACCAGTCTGGCCGCGAGGCTCTGGATTGCTTCGTCGCTTCGCTCCTCGCAATGACGGTTCAGGCGTGAGGAGGCTCAGTACTTCGCGCTGATCGGCAGTTGCTCCGCCGGGAACAGCGAGATCACGGTATGGCCCTTGTCGGTGACCACGACTTCTTCCTCGATGCGTGCCGCCGAATAGCCGTCGGTCGCCGGGCAGTAGGTTTCCAGCGCGAACACCATGCCTTCCTTGATCACGGTCGGGTGGTCCATCGACACCACGCGGCTGATGATCGGCCGCTCGTGCAGGTTCAAGCCAAGGCCGTGGCCGAATTGCAGGCCGAATGCCGACAGCTCGTCGGGGAAGCCGAACTCTTGCGCCTTCGGCCACACGCCGCACACTTCGTCGGTCGTGACGCCGGGCTTGATCAGGTCGATGGCCATATCGAGCCATTCCCGGCATTTCTTGTAGGCGTCCTGCTGCGCCGGCGTGGCGCGGGTGACGTTGAAGGTGCGGTAGTAGCAGGTGCGGTAGCCCATGAATGCCTGCAGGATGTCGAAGAACACCTGATCGCCCGGGCGCACCATGCGGTCGGTGAAATTGTGCGGATGCGGATTGCAGCGCTCGCCGGAGATGGCGTTGATCGCCTCGACGTCGTCGGAGCCGTGGTAATAGAGGAACTTGTTGACCTCGCCGACGATCTCGTTCTCGCGCACGCCGGGGCGCAGCTTCTCGTTGATCAGATCGTAGGCGCCGTCGACCATCGCCGCAGCGCGGTTCAACAGCGCAATCTCGTCGGCCGACTTGACCTCGCGCGCCTCGAGCATGATTTGTTGGCCGTCCTTGACCTTCAGCCCGGCCTTTTCCAATTCGAACATCATCGGCGGTTCGATGATGTCGACGCCGATCGGCATTTTGTGGACGCCGGCGGATTTGAGGATCGAGGCCATTTCCTCGGCATGATGCTTCATCAATCCAAAAGCAGGGTCCACCGTGCCGCGCAAGCCGACCAGTCCCGCCCGGCAATTCTCCGGCTTGAGCCACGGCGAATAAAGCCTGTGATGCACCGCCGCCGAGCCGAAGTCCCACAGGATCGGCTCGCCGCCGCGGACCAAAAGCGTCCAGCGCGAGAGCTTGTCGCGCGCCCATTCGCCGATCTTGGTCGAGGTGACGTAGCGGATGTTGTTGTCGTCGAACAAAAGCAGCGCGCCGAGATCGCTCGCTTCGAGCGCGGCTTGCGCCCGGCCGAGCCGATAGCGATGCAGGCGCCGATAGTCGACGCGTTCCTCGAAATCGACCCCCATGGTGCCGAGCACCGGCAGATGGCGGCCCCAATTGTAGCGCGGATTGATGTCCTCGGCGGTGATCTTGACCGGATCGCGCTTGGTGATGTCGTCCATGGCGTACTCCCTTCGCGTTTTCCGTCATCCTGAGGTGCCCGCCGAAGGCGGGCCTCGAAGGATGCACGGCCATTGTGCTCGCCGTTGGTATTGTAGCCTAATCCAGCCGTTTGTTGACACGGGTACCGTAAGGGCGGGTTTAAAACCCGCCCTTACGACTCTCGGTGTCACGGCATCGGCACCTCGCCGACGTCCTTTGGCACTTTGTAGCCCTTCTGGGTGGCCGGGCGCTTGGCGATGGCCGTGTACCAGCGCTTGACGTTCGGATACGCCTTGAGATCGACGGTCTGCCATTCGTAGCGCGACACCCAGGGCCAGATCGCGATGTCGGCGATCGAATAGGCGCCGGCGACGTATTCGTGGTCGGCAAGCCGCTTGTCGAGCACGCCGTAGAGCCGGTGCGCTTCCTTGAGGTAGCGCTCCTCGGCATAGGCCGACTTGCCCTTGTTGTATTTCACGAAGTGATGGACTTGGCCGAACATCGGGCCCGGGCCGCCCATCTGCCACATCAGCCATTCGATGGTGCGGTAGCGTTCCTCGCCGGACTTCGGCAGCAGCTTGCCGGTCTTGTCGGCGAGATAGATCAGGATCGCACCGGACTCCATCAGGCCCAGGCCGTTGTCGCGGTCCACGATCGCCGGGATGCGGTTGTTTGGACTGATTTTCAAAAATTCCGGCTTGAACTGCTCGTCCTTGCCGATGTCGACCGCGTGCACGGCGTAGGGCAGTCCCAATTCTTCGAGCGCGATGGAAACCTTGCGGCCGTTCGGCGTCGTCCAGGTGTAAAGATCGATCACGGTGTTGGTCCTGTGCTGAGTTGAATTTCTTTGGCTCCTTATTGTCATGCCCGCGAAGGCGGGCATCCAGTAGCCAACGTTTTGCCGGGTTAAATTCCCTGTTTGCCGGCGAATACTGGATCATCCGCCTTCGCGGATGATGACAATGCCGGCTTATGCCGCACTCTTTTTACCCCACAGCCGGGCCGAGGCGATATCGGCGCCCGCGCGGATCGCTTTGAGCTTGAGCCACACCACCGGCTCGATGACCCATTCGCGCCGGGTGAAGGTGCCGAAGCCGCAATCGCTCGACGCGATGACGCGCTCGCGGTCGCCGATCGCCGCGACCGCTTCTTCGACGCGCCGCGCCACCACTTCCGGATGCTCGACGAAATTACTGGTGGTTTCGACCACGCCGGGAATGAGGATCATATCTGAAGGGAACGGCACGCGCCTGAGCGCCGCGTATTCGTGGGCATGGCGTGGGTTGGAAAACTCGATCGACAACGCGCCGACCTTGGCCTGATAGAGAGCGGGGAGAATTTTCTCGAGCGCGATGTCGTGGATGTGCGGACCTTCCCAGTTGCCGTAACAAATGTGCAGGCGCACGCGATCGCGCGGGATGCCTTCGATTCCTTTGTTGATTGCCGCGACATGGCGTTCGCAGCGTTTGACGAAGTCGGCGTCCGACAGATCGCGGTACGTCATGGTGCGGTCCATGGCGAGGTCGGGCGCGTCGATCTGCAGAACGAGGCCGGCTTTGTGAATAGCCTGATATTCGTTCTTCATCTCGCGGGCGATGGCGTCGAGATAGGCGTCATGGGATTCGTAGTAAGCGTTGAGCATCGTGGTCGAAATGATGCCGGGCGACGCCGCGGTCATGAACCGTTCCGCGAACGCGTGCTTCCCGTCGGCGATGCGCTTGAAGCCGGCGATCTCGTCGGCGATCGGCTTGAGATCGCGATATTTGATGTCGGCCTGCGCCTCAGGCGCGCCGTGCTGGCTCTTCGGCGGATTGGGAAAGCGCCGCATCAGGTAACTTACCAGCTCGGGAAATTCCTCGAACTCGCGGCCGCGGCGGCGTTTCGAGACGCCGGCAAAGCCCGCCATGCGCTGCGGCACGTAGGTCTGGAAGCCGATCCGCCGCTGCTCGCCGTCATTGCCGACGTCGATGCCGGCTTCAATCTGCTTGCCGACGACGTGGCGGACCGCCTTGTCCATTTCCTCCGCCAGCATCTTGGGATCGTAATTCGTCCCGTCTTCCTGCAGCACCAGAAGATCGCTCAGCCGCTCGTTGCGCGGCAGGCTGCCGACATGGGTGGTGAGAATGCGGTCGCGGCTGAAGATCATCGCGAAGGCTCCGGCGGAGGGCGGTATGGCGGCTTTGTCATAGCGCAATTCTGCGCCCATGACAGGGCCTTGCGCCGCCGCCATTGCCGCCGAAATTTCGCACCGTCATAATGCCATGGAGTGGGCACGCGTGGGCAGGACCCGCCGGTCCGATGAGGAAACGCCGCGATGAACAACGCTCCGCCGAAGACGGCGCAGGATTTAGCGCAACCTTTGCCGACAACTGCGGCCGCGATTGCGCGCGACTACAATTTCGCCGCCGATATCCTCAAGCGCAATCTCGACGCCGGCCGCGGCGGCAAGGCCGCGTTCATCGATCATCGCGGCGCCTGTACTTACGCCGACCTCGCCGAGCGCGTCGAACGCTTCGGCCATGTGCTGCGCGCGCTCGGCATTCGCCGCGAGGAGCGCATTCTCATCTGCCTCCTCGATACCATCGACTGGCCGACCGCGTTTCTCGGCGCCATCAAGGCCGGCGTGGTTGCGGTTCCGGTCAACACGCTGATGACCGAGGACGATTACACTTTCATGCTGTGCGACAGCCGCGCCCGGCTCCTGGTCGTCTCGGCAGAGCTGTTACCGAAATTCAGCAAGGCGATCGCCGCGGCCGGCGACCTCGCCCATGTCATCGTCTCGGGCGAGCCGCCGCACGGCGAGCCGCGCCTCGACGATTTGCTGGCCACAGCCGAAACTGCGCCGGTCACCGCGCCGACGACCCGCGACGACATGTGCTTCTGGCTCTACACGTCGGGCTCGACCGGCAGGCCGAAGGGCGCCGTGCACAGCCATGCCGACCTGAAACTCACCGACGAGCTTTATGCGGCGCCCGTTCTCGGCATCACCGAAAACGATATCTGTTATTCGGTGGCGAAGCTTTTCTTTGCTTATGGTCTCGGCAATGCGCTGACTTTTCCGCTGTCGGCTGGCGCCACCACCGTGCTGCTGCCGCAACGGCCGACGCCGGATCTTGTCGCGGGCCTTCTCAAGAAGCATCGCGTCACCGTCTTCTACGCCGTGCCGACGTTCTATGCCGCGTTTCTCGCCGGCCCGGCGGCGCCGGCCCGGTCGGAGCTCACGATCCGCCGCTGCGTTTCCGCCGGCGAAGCGCTGCCGACCGAGATCGGCCGGCGCTGGAGCGAGCGCTATGGCGTCGATATCCTCGACGGCCTCGGCTCGACGGAGATGCTGCATATCTTCCTGTCGAATCGTCCCGGCGAGGTCAAATACGGCACCTCCGGGCGGCCGTTGCCCGGCTACGACATCCGCCTGGTCGACGACGACGGCAGCATCGTCACCGCGCGCGGCAAAATGGGCGAACTGCAGGTGCGCGGACCGACCAGCGCGATGATGTATTGGAACAACCGCGAGCAATCGCGCGCGACTTTTCTGGGCGAATGGACGCGGTCCGGCGACAAATATATCGAGGACGACAACGGCTATTTCATCTACTGCGGCCGGCGCGACGACATGCTCAAAGTGTCCGGCATGTATGTCTCGCCGTTCGAGGTCGAGGGCGTGCTGCAAAGCCATCCCGACGTGCTCGAAGCCGCGGTGGTCGGCTGGCCGGATGACGACAGACTGATCAAGCCCAAGGCCTTCGTGGTGCTGAAAGTCGCGGACAAGGCCAGCGGCGCGTTGGCGCAACAGCTGCAGGACGAATGCCGCAAGAAGCTCGCGGTGTACAAATATCCGCGCTGGGTCGAGTTCCGCACCGAGCTGCCAAAGACCGCGACCGGGAAGATTCAGCGCTTCAAGCTGCGCGCCGAGGCCCAAGGTTAGCGCCCAGCGAAGTGACGGCCGGCAGTGACGGGCTACTTGCGTTAAGACTTGTCGGGTATTACTAGGCCTTGCCTGTTGGTTCGCCGCGGTAGCTCAGCTGGTAGAGCACCGCATTCGTAATGCGGGGGTCGGAGGTTCGAATCCTCTCCGCGGCACCAGTTCCATCCTTGTCCAGCCCACAGTCAGCTATACAGTTGTCATGCCCCGCGAAGGCGGGGCATCTAGTATTCGCGGCAGCCAGGGGCAAGCGCGCTGCTTGCGGTTACCGGATCGCCCGCACTTCGCGGGCGATGACAAGTGATGGGAGGAAAACCTTGCCCGTGATGTCCGGAAAACGCGCCTTCCTCGATCTGCTCAAGCAGGAAGGCGTCACGGTGATGTTCGGCAATCCCGGCACCACCGAATTGCCGTTGATGGATGCCTTCGCGGTCGAACAAGACATCCGCTACATCCTCGGGCTGCAAGAGGCGGCGTTGATGGCGATGGCTGACGGCTACGCCCAGGCTTCCGGCGGTCTTGCGGTGCTCAATCTCCATGTCGCGCCGGGGCTCGGCAACGCCATGGGCATGCTCTACGACGCGATGAAGGCGAATGCGCCGGTGCTGGTCACCGCCGGGCAGCAGGACCTCGAATACCTTGTCACCGAGCCGGTGCTGACCGCCGACCTGGCGACGCTGGCGCGGCCGTTCGTCAAATGGGCGGCCGAGGTGCATCGCGCGGAAGACTTGCCCCGCTACGTGCACCGCGCGGTGAAGACCGCGTTGGCGCCGCCGACCGGCCCCGTGTTCCTGGCGCTGCCCGGCGACATCCTCAAGAACGACGCCGACATCGACCTGCTCGAACCGACGCGGGTGGCGCCGCGCGTCCGCGGCGATGCCGATGCGGTCGCCGCCGCCGCCGAGCTGCTCGCCAAAGCCGAGCGGCCGGTCATCATCGCCGGCGACGCCGTGGCGCAGAGCCGCGCGCATAAGGAGCTGGTCGCGCTCGCGGAAGCCGTCGCCGCGCCGGTCTATGTCGAATTCATTCCCTCGACCGCCTCGTTTCCGACGTCGCATCCGCTCTATCGGGGCATGATGACGCGCTCGCAGGCCGGCGTGCGCGAAGCGCTCGACCGGCACGATTTGTTGCTGTCGGTCGGCGGCGATCTGTTCACCTGGTCGCTGCCGTCGAATATCGATCCGTGGCCGGCAGGGCTTAAGCTCATTCATCTCGACACCGATCCGTGGCAGCTCGGCAAGAACTATCCGGCGCAGGTCGCGATCCTCGGCGATCCGAAGGCGACGCTGCCCGACATCACGGCGGCGATCGGCGCGCGAATGACCGCGAGCGCCAAGAGCGCCGCGGCGGCGCGGCTGAAATCCGTCAGCGAAACCATCAAAAAGGACCGCGAGGCGTTTCGCGCCAAGGCCCGCGCGCTCGCCGGCAAGACGCCGGTGGCGCCGCTCGCGCTGCTTGAGGCGATCGGCGCCATGCTGCCGAAGGACGCTGTGGTGATCGAGGAGATTCTCTCTTCGGCGCCGGGTATCCGCGCGCTGATCGAGAGCGACGACGAACAAAGTTATTTCGGCCTGCGCGGCGGTGGCATCGGCTGGGGCCTGCCGGCGGCGATCGGCGTCAAAATCGCGCTGCCCGACCGGCCGGTGGTGGCGCTCATCGGCGACGGCAGCGCCATGTACACGATCCAGGCGCTGTGGACCGCGGCGCGCTACCGGCTGCCGGTCGTCTGGGTGATCTTCAACAACACCAGCTATCGCATCTTGAAGCAGCGCCTGGTCATGCTGCGCGGGCTTGCCGAGCAGGCCGACACCTTCGTCGGCATGGAGCTCAACGATCCGGCGATCGATTTCGTCGGGCTGGCCCGCTCGCTCGGCATCGACGGCGCCCGCGCTTCCACCGTGAAGGACGCCACCGACCTGATCGGCCAGGCGCTGCAAGACGGCAAAGCGATGCTGATCGATGTCGACATGGAGCGCGGCTACAAGCCGATGTGACGCCCTCGGCCGGGCAAGCTTAATGCCGGAAATGCCGCGTGCCGGTGAAGACCATGGCGACGCCGTGGTCGTCGGCGGCTTTTATCACCTCGTCGTCGCGCACCGAGCCGCCGGGCTGGATCACCGCGGTGGCGCCGGCCTCGATGGCGACGAGAAGGCCGTCGGCGAACGGAAAGAACGCGTCGGATGCCACCGCCGATCCCTTGGTCAACGGCTCCTTGAGGCCAGCCTCCAGCGCCGCATCCCGCGCCTTGCGCGCGGCGATACGCGCGGCGTCGACGCGGCTCATCTGGCCGGCGCCGATGCCGACAGTGGCGAGATTTTTGGCATAGACGATGGCGTTCGATTTGACGTGCTTGGCGACGCGGAAGGCAAAACGCAGGTCGCGCAATTCGGCATTGCTCGGCGCGCGTTTGGTCACCGGCTTTAAGTCCATATCGTCGACCACGGCATTGTCGCGCGTCTGCACCAGAAGCCCGCCGGCGACGGTCTTTGCGGTTAAGCCCGCGGCGCGCGGATCAGGTAGGCCGCCGGCAAGCAGCAGCCGCAAATTCCTCTTGGCGCCGACGACGGCGATGGCCTCTTCGCTGGCGTCCGGCGCGATGATGACCTCGGTAAAGATTTCGGTGATGGCGCGCGCCGCCGCGGCGTCGAGCGTCCGGTTGAGCGCGACGATGCTGCCGAAAGCCGAGGTCTTGTCGCAGGCGAACGCTTTGCGATAGGCGTCGACCAGGCTGTCGCCCTCGGCGACGCCGCACGGATTGGCATGCTTGACGATGGCGCAGGCGGCGGTGCGCGCCGGATCGAACTCGGCGACGCATTCGTAAGCGGCGTCGGTGTCGTTGATGTTGTTGTGGGAGAGTTGCTTGCCCTGCGCCTGGCGCGCGGAGGCGACGCCGAATCGCGACGTGGGCGTGCGATAGAAGGCCGCCGACTGGTGCGGGTTCTCGCCGTAGCGCAGCCGCTCGATCAGCCGGCCGCCGAAAGCGCGATAGTCCGGCGCGATGTCGCCGAGCTCTTGCGCGAACCAATTGGCAATCGCCGCGTCGTAGGCCGCCGTGCGCGCAAAAGCCTTGGCGGCGAGCCGCCGGCGCAGCTCAGGCGTCGTCATGCCATTGTGCATCGTCAGTTGGTCGAGCAGGGCGGTGTAATCGCTCGGCTCGACCAGCACGGCGACGTCGTCGTGGTTCTTTGCCGCGGCCCGGATCATGGCCGGGCCGCCGATATCGATATTCTCGACGCAGTCGGCAAAGCCGGCGCCGCGCGCGACGGTCTCTTCGAAAGGATAGAGATTGACCACCAGAATATCGATCGGGCGGATGCGGTGCGCGCGCATCGCTGCGGCGTGCTCGGGGTTGCCGCGTATTGCCAGCAGCCCGCCATGCACCGCCGGATGCAGCGTCTTGACGCGGCCGTCCATCATTTCCGGAAATCCAGTCAATTCGCTCACGTCGATGACGTTGAGGCCGGCGTCGCTCAGCGTCTTGCGAGTGCCGCCGGTCGACACCAGCTCGATGCCGAAACCCGCCAGCGCACGCGCGAATTCGACGATGCCGGCTTTGTCAGAGACGGAAAGAAGCGCGCGTGTGGCGCGGCGGAGGTGCTCGGTCATGCTTTCTTCTTAATAGGCTTTGCGGGGCAGGAAAATCCTATCACAGCGGCAGCCTCGGCTCCTCCTGCTCGCGCACCCGGCGGGTCGCGGCGGCAACGGCATTGGCGTGCTGCAGGCTCCATTGCACGCGAGACGCGGTGCGGGCGTGGCCGTGGATGACGATCTGGGTGCTGCGGCGCGGACCTTCGCTGCCGGCGAGGTAAACGCCGTCCTCAAGATCGACGCGGTCCTCATGGGCGGTGAACGTCCACACTTCCTTGTTCGGCGTCATCAGCATGACGCCGTGGCCGTCGGTGAGCCGGGTCGCCTTCACCGTGGGATGCAGGTGAAAGCGGATGGCGAACTCGTCTTGCGCCGAATGCACCTGCATGCCGCCGCCGGCGGCGCGAAATATGTCCTCGCCGTCGATCCGGGTGCCGTCGGCGGCCAGCATCAACATGCGTTCGTGCACGATGCCGAAGCGGTCGGCGTAGCCGTCGTGGGCGGCGCGCAGCGCGATGGCTTCGGGGGCGTCCTCGCGTGTCACCGACACCCTGCGTGGTCCGCCGAGCATCGGCGAGCCGCCGAGCACGCGGCGGAACATCGCCAATTCGACGAAGCGCGCCGAGGACCTGTCGTTGAGCGTGACCGTCGAATGTGCCGCGGTCGCCCGCGCCAATTGCCGCCAGTTCTCGCGCCCGGTTGCCGGCATGCCGCAATTCACCACGATCAGGCTCTGCTTCGGGGTGGAGAATTCGAACGACAGGCAGCCGGCATGCGCGTCGAGGCTCATTTCGATCGGCGGCGCGCGGCCGGTATCCATGATCAGCACGGCGCCATTGGCTTCGAGGCGCTGGTAGGCCGAATAGGGTGCGCTCGACAGCGGCGCACCGCGGGTCTCGTCGTAGGCGAGCAGCGTGAGGATCAGATCGGCGGGCGTCGCGCCCATGCCGTTGAAATGCGCGAACGTCCCTTCCGAATGGCGGAAGAAACGCAGCATCGGCATCATGCGGTCGATGGCGTTTAACAGCGCCTGCGGCGGCGCGATGTTGCGCGCCGAGAAAGCCTGCCGCAGCGGCAACAGTTCGAGCAGGATGTCGATGATCGCGCCGGGGTCGCGGCTGACATGGCCGCCGTCGGGCAGGATCTGCCGCTCGATCTCGTACTGCAAGCGCTCGGTCGAGGACTTGATGTGGCGCGCCTGCCCGGCAATGCATAGCGCGGCATAGGCGAGCGCGATGGCCGCCTGCAGCCGCGCGACGCCGCGGTGCGCATCGCCCGCGGTATGGCGCAGGTAGCGCACTTGGCGCACCAGGCTGCGCAAATAGCGCCGGTAGAAGCGCAGATCGGCGTCCTGCAGCACGAGCGTCGATTGGCTGAGCCAGGAGATGATTCGGCGCGACAGCACGTCCGGTCGCCAGGCCAGCGCATGCCACGAGCCTTGCAACGCGATCCATTCGTCGACCAGCGCGCGTGCATTGGCGCGGGTAATGCCGGACTCCGCCGCGCGCAGGTGCCGCAGCCAGCCGAAGCCGAGCAGTGCCGCCGCCCAATCGCCGGATGGCGGCTCCATTTCGAAAATCGAGCGGCCGTCGCCGACCACGACCTTGCCGGCGAAAGCGAAGCGGCCGGCATAGATTTCGCTGGCGCGTGTGGCGTCCGCAGTGCGCAGATCCTGCGGCGCGATCAGCAGCCGGTCGGCCTTGAACGCCGGCAGCACCGGCCAGCGCAGGAACGGATGACCGTTGGCGCGGCCGGCAAGCCGCCGCATGGCGCCGCGAACGAGGAGCCAGGACAGCTTCGCATGGTTCGCGATGGAAACCCGCGACATCGGCCCTCGCGCCTCCTTGCGGCTGCAACGGCATGCCGCGGCGCGACCATAACGAAACGATGACATAACGGCCAACGGCCGAATAGCGATTTGATATCGCTACCCTTTTACCAGCCGCGCGGCATAAAAGCCGTCCAGGCCGGAAAGCCGCGAATCGGCATCGGCAAGCTGGCAGGGCAGGGTGCGGAGCGCGCCGTCTTTGCCGATGAACTCATCGCAGCCGAAAACCTCCGCGGCCGCGATCGGCGCGCGCCGCATGGGTTGCTCGCGCGCCAGCAGATCGGCGACGACGGTCTCGTTCTCCTCGGGCTCGAGCGAGCAGGTGCAATAGACCAGCGTGCCGCCCGGCTTCACGAGCGTAACGGCGCGGTCGATCAAGCGGCGCTGCAAGCCGGCAAGCTTGGCGATGTCCGCTTCGCTCTTGAGCCACGGCACGTCGGGATGGCGGCGGATGGTGCCGGTCGAGGAGCACGGCGCGTCGAGCAGCACGGCGTCGAATTTCTGCTCCGCGGTCCATTCGGTGGCGTCGGCGCAGACGAGATCGGCGTGCAGCGACAGCCGCGCCAGATTTTCGGCCAGCCGCCGCAGGCGCGCCGGCGCGCGGTCGACGGCGGTGACGAGCGCGCCGGCGGCGGCGAGCTGCACGGTCTTGCCGCCGGGCGCTGCGCACAGATCGGCGACGCGCCGGCCGCGGACCTCGCCGAACAGATGCGCCGGCAGCGCCGCGGCGGCGTCCTGCACCCACCACGCGCCTTCGGCGAAGCCGGGCAGCGCGGTGACTGCGCCATGCACGATGGCGCGCACCGTGCCGGTCGGCAGCACACGGCCATTGAGCTTGGCCGCCCAAAATTCCGGATCGCTTTTCACCGTCATATCGAGCGCCGGCTCTTGCCCGTTGGCCGCGGCAATGGCGTGCGCGGCTTCTGCGCCGTAGTTTGCGGTCCAGCGCGCCAGCAGCCAGTCGGGCGTGTCGAGCGCCGGCGAGTCGAGCGTGGCGAGCGAGGCTTTGCCTTCCCGCGCGACACGCCGCAGCACCGCATTGACCAAGCCGGCAAAGCGCGCCGCGTAACGGTCGGCCTGGACGAGCCGCACCGCGAGATCGACCGCGGCATGGTCGGGCACGTCGAGAAACAGAATTTGCGCCGAGCCGAGAAGCAGCGCGGTCTCGACCCGCGGCGCTTGCGGCGGCAGGCCGCGTTCGAGCAGCGGCCACAGCAGATGGCGCAACGTGCCGAGCCGGCGCAGCACCGTCGCCACCAGCGCGCGGGCGAGCGCCCGGTCACGCTCCTCCAGCGCGGCGAGCTCGCGCGTCGAGTCGAGCAATTCGTCGAGCGGACGGCGGCGGCGCAGCACGCCCTCGATCATGTCGGCGGCGATGCGGCGAGCGGCGAGACCGGGCGCGTCTTCTTCATCGACGCCAGAGCGGGGCCGTTGTTTCCGTGCGCTTTTCGCCACGCCAAAATCCTCCTTGCAGGCCGCGTACTTGTGGAATTGGCAGGGCTACGCCAAGTCAGGGGGGATGCCAACCGATCCCACATCGCCCGAACCGCCGGAAGACAAGCGGCCACTGACGCCGACAGCCGAACGCGCGCTCGCCGAAGCCGCAGCCCGGCGTGCCCGACCAGCGGGTCAGGCCTCTAATGCGCCCGAGGAATTTTCCGGCCGCGGCGGCCTCGATCCGACCCGCTACGGCGACTGGGAAATCAACGGACTGACGTCGGATTTTTGAAGCATCGGCGGGGATTTCCGAACACGATTAGGTATTCAGCCAGTAGAATAGGGTTGGACGAAAGGCCAACGACAAAGATGGGGTTTCGTGCTGATCTCTAAAGGATGGCAGACCGGCAACAGGATGAGCAATTCGGTCCCGAAGAGGCGCAGGGGAAATTCGATGCCGCATTGCGTGGGGCGTTCAATATGCCTAAGCCGTGAAGGACGTTCCGCGAAAGCGGGGCACGAAACGGCAGGTGATCGCTAAAAAGCAGAAGCCCCGCTGATTAGGCGGGGCTTCAACGGCGTCATGCTTGTGGCTTGCAATCGCCTATTCGCATGACGGCCCCTGGTGGGGTCTTAGACGAGGATAGCTTGCGCTAGAGCCCCAGACACCTCGAAAGATGAGCTTTCATAGGTGTTTTGTCAATGTGGATAAGCCTAAGCCTCTGAGAATACAACACTTTACCTGCTTCATTTGTTCCTCTGAAATCGCATCCATTCGGTAAATTCGTTTGCCGTCGCGGTCCTTGCCCATGCGAATCAGATCGAGCCGGTGGAACCCGACGGAATAGATCATGTCGCCCTTTACCCAAATTCCGTCGCTGTTCCACGGCGGCGGCAGGTGCGGACGAATATCGAGCTGACAATGATATTGCTGTTCGTGGTCAGGGGCAGTGCTACTTAGACAAACGACAGTGCACAGTTTAGCGCGGGCGCGAATGCGTGGGCTCAAGACAATCACGCACCGGGATTTGACCATTTCCGGCTCTTTGAAAGTGCCGTTGAAATTGCAAACCAGAATGGTCCCCGGTGCAGGATGGTCGTTGATCGGCATTAGGCGCTCGCGTCACCAGACTTAGCCTTAATGTCGATTTCGCCGCTACCCTGATAGATCAGATCGAAAATATTGGCCGCAGCCTGGAGCCACTTGGCCCGACCTTCAACCGTCCAGTTCGTAGCGGGTTCGGGAAGTGTATCGAGAAGGCCCTGAATGAAGGGATGAAAGCCACTCCGATTTTGTTTGTTCTTAGGATTTGCAAATGTGTTGGGATCATCTGCCATTTCTAGTTCTTCAACGGGACCGCCCCGGTTAGCTGGCGAACCCACGATCGGCTCAATTAAGCGCTCCGGGCCATTCATGAAAAATCCGGCCTGAGAAGCCGACTTGTCAAACGCCAAGCGGGCGTTGGTTTTTTGCTTCGGAGCAACGCCGAACTTAGTAAATGCCTGTTCAAGTCCGTGCGGACGTGGCGGAAGCTGCTTGCCCCGAAATTCGTCGAATACGCGCCTATAAAGAGGGACGGTCAAAAACGCATCTCTTCGGGCCGCCTTCTGTCGCGCTTCATCAGAGTCGAGAATGTTGAAGCCGACATGCGTGAGTTCATATTTTCCACCGGAAGCGATCAGTAATCCGAATATTCTCGCTGCCGCGACCTTCTGAACAAAATTGCCACTGCCAGCCACCAAATTCATAAGTCCGGCAAGCTGGTCGCGAGTGACAGCAACGCCACCGCCGCGGAGAATTGCACTCGCGACAGCCATCGCATTCTCAAGATCCATGTATGGGAATTGAATAGTGCTCTGCTCGCGTTCCGGCGTGTGCAGGCGGACTCGTTTTACCTTTGGCTTGGTCTTTGGCTGCGATTCCGGCGCATCCGGCGCAGCGGCCTTCGGATTCTCTGCCATGACAAGTACCTTTAAAGGCAGCGCAAAGGCTGCCCGCTAAGCATCGAATGAAATGAGGAAACCCCGTCGCGTCACGCCCACGGAATCTCCCCGGTCGCAACGGTGCGATTAGATCAATAAGTGATAACGACGCATCGTATCCTCCTGTTCAAGCCAAGCCCTTGAACGGAGGGGCAGATTCGTGCTATCGTTGCCGCATGGGTAAATGCGGGTCGCGACAAGCACTTGTCCGACCTCCATGCCGACGGCGAGGGCTGAATCTCGTTTAGTCGGCGGCCTCACCAGTCAGCGGTCATGCATCGGTCTCGCAAACCTTTGCATGGCCGCCTGATCGACCTCAGCATCATGTAGGCATAGTTGCAGCGCGCCGTCAACGGCAGGCGCTGTTTTTTTGTTTGTTTCACATGAAACGCTGCCTGGATATCCGAAAGCCGCCGTTCCGCGGGCGCACAATTCCATTCCCATAGGATTCAACTCCACAATCTCCATAGATAAATAATACAGCGTATACAATAAGTTCGGATATGATTTTTGGATGATAAGCCGAAGTTTTCGATGGGAATGGAATTGTGCGCCCGCGGAATGGTAATCTTGGCGGCTTTGATTACCCTCGTAGGACAACGCCGCGGCCGACCTCGCGTGATACTTGTCGGCGCAGATCCCGCGGGAATTTTTGACGCAGCAACGCGAATCAGCGGTGCTTGCTGGACTTTCGCTTTCGCCAGCGCATAAAGCGGGCGGCCTGAAATCGGAGTTTAGGAGCCGAAAGTTTACCGATACGTGAGACGCTTGCCTTCCCCACTGTGAATTGCAAGCGTCGCACGTTCTCTATCGTCAAAACCGAGAGCGGTTCGGTGGTTGGTATGCACGTCACCGCGTGTTCAGCCCTATCTTGACAGTTTTCCTATATATGAATATAATCCTTAGCTAGGATTATTCCCGCTCTTATACCTTGATGAGAGCAGAAGCGGTGAGGCGCTATTTTCCTTTTGCAGCTCTTGCTCAGCCGCGCCGCGCCAACCCCTTAATCGTTGCCGGCGCGATGTTTGCGCTCGGTCTCGCAGCAGGCGCGATGATGAGGCTGGCAATGACGACACCTGGGGCAATGCCGGTCGCGCCTGCGCTCGCGGACGTGAGCGCGGGCGAACCGTCGCTCAGCGACATCCCGATCGCGCATCGACTCGATCCCAACATCGTCTATCCCGCAGAAGCGTTGCGCGTCATCGACGGCGACACGTTCGAAGCGCGGGTGCGGGTGTGGCCGGGGCTCGACGTCGACACCAAGGTGCGGCTGCGCGGGGTCGACGCGGCGGAGCTTCACGCCCGCTGCGCCGGCGAGCTCGCGCAGGCGCAGGCCGCCCGCGCGGCGCTGCAAAAAATATTGGCGGAAGGCGGCGTGACCGTTTCCCGCGTCGGCATCGACAAATATGGCGGACGCGTCGATGCCACGATCGCGACGCGCGGCACCGCCGACGTCTCGGCGGCGCTGCTCAATGGCGGATTCGCGCGCGCCTACAACGGGGGACGGCGCGGCTCCTGGTGCGGATAGCGAATTCCCGATCCCCGATTACCTGGTCACCACCACGCGCGTGCCGACGCTGACGCGGCTGTACAGGTCGGTGATGTCCTCGTTGTACATGCGGATGCAGCCGTGCGACACGAAACCGCCGATCAAGCCCGGCTGGTTCGTGCCATGGATGGCATACTCGCCGCCGCCCGACAGCGTCATCGCTGCGACGCCCATCGGGTTATGCGGCGAGCCGCCCGGGATCACCGCCGGGAGCGAGCGATAGTCCTTCCTGATCGAGGCCGGTGCTTCCCATGCCGGCCTGATGTATTTGCCGTCGACGAAGACGGTGCCGGCCCATTGCATGCCGGGGCGGCCGACGCCGACCGGATAGCGGATCGCCTGATCGACGCCGACAAAATAGTAGAGCCGCCGCTCTTGGGTTCGAATAACGATGGTTCCCGGCAGATAGCCGTCCCTCACCGTCACCAAGCTGCCATGGGCCTGCGCCGCATCCGGCGCAAAGGCGATCAGTCCGACGACGGCCGCGAGCACGGCCGACAACAAAATCTTCCCGCGCATTTTCACATTCCCCGACTTACAGAACCGTCCCTAGACCCTGATCCAATTCGATTGAATCGGATCCGGGTCTAGATTCTCCGTTTGAGCATGATCTTGTCCGAAAACCGGTATCCACTTTTCGGGATCATGCTCGAACCCCGCCGCGGCGAGGCCACCGACTAACGGCAGTCTAGCCCAAACCGGACCGTACCTCAGCAGCGCGACGGCAACAGGGTAAGGTTTTCGCTAATTTTTCAGGGAGTGTGGTCCGGGCGCAATAGGGGGGAGGGTGAGGGGGCCTTTCCGCGATTCTGAGCGCCGCAATTCCATGCCCAGCGGATAGGCCCCCTCCCCCAGCCCTACCCCACGCCGCGGGGAGAAGGAGGAGTTACGCGCTCTCCCTGCTCTTATTCTGCCGGTTGTTGACCAGATCGTCGACCACGGCCGGGTCGGCCAGCGTCGAGGTGTCGCCGAGATTGCCGAACTCGTCCTCGGCGATCTTGCGCAGGATGCGGCGCATGATTTTGCCGGAGCGGGTCTTCGGCAGGCTCGGGGCGAATTGGATGAGGTCGGGCGAAGCGATCGGCGAGATTTCGGTGCGCACCCATTGCACCAGCTCCTTGCGCAACGCTTCGGTCGGCTGCTCGCCGGCCATCAGCGTGACATAGGCGTAGATGCCCTGGCCCTTGATGTTGTGCGGATAGCCGACCACGGCGGCTTCCGATACTTTCGGATGCGCCACCAGCGCCGACTCCACCTCCGCGGTGCCCAGCCGATGGCCGGCGACGTTGATCACGTCATCGACGCGGCCGGTGATCCAGTAATAGCCGTCAGCGTCGCGGCGGCAGCCGTCGCCGGTGAAGTATTTGCCGGGATAGGCGGAAAAATAGGTGTCGATGAAGCGCTGGTGATCGCCGTAGACGGTGCGCATCATCCCCGGCCAGGAATCGGCGATGCAGAGATTGCCGCTCGTTGCGCCGTCCTGCACCTTGCCGTCGGCGTCGACGATCTGCGGCACGATGCCGAAGAACGGCGTCGTCGCGGAACCAGGCTTAAGGCGCGTGGCGCCGGGCAGCGGCGTGATCAGAATGCCGCCGGTCTCGGTCTGCCACCAGGTGTCGACGACCGGGCAGCGGTTGTCGCCGACCACGCGGTAATACCATTCCCAGGCTTCCGGATTGATCGGCTCGCCGACGGTGCCGAGCAGCCGCAACGAAGCGCGCGAGGTTTTTTTCACCGGCGCGTCGCCGGCCTGCATCAAGGCGCGGATTGCGGTCGGCGCGGTGTAGAAGATATTGACCTTGTGCTTGTCGATGACCTCCCAGAACCGCGACATCGACGGATAGTTCGGCACGCCTTCGAACATCAGCGTGGTGGCGCCGTTCGATAGCGGCCCATAGACGATGTAGCTGTGGCCGGTGACCCAGCCGACGTCGGCGGTGCACCAATAAATGTCGCCGTCGTGATAGTCGAAGACGTATTGGTGCGTCATCGACGTGTAAACGAGATAGCCGGCGGTGGTGTGCAACACGCCCTTCGGCTTGCCGGTCGAGCCCGACGTGTAGAGGATGAACAGCGGGTCCTCCGCGTTCATCTCGGCGCAGGGGCACTCCGCGGTGACCACGTCCTTGGCCTCGTGGTACCAAACGTCGCGCACCGGATCCATGTCGACCGCCGCGCCGGTGCGCTTGACGACGATGACGAAATCGACGCCGCCGCATTTGGCGATCGCCGCGTCGGTATTGGCCTTCAGCGGGATTTTGCGGCCGCCGCGGATGCCCTCGTCGGCGGTGATGACGATGTTCGACTTGCAATCCTCGATGCGGCCGGCGAGCGAATCCGGCGAGAAGCCGCCGAACACCACGGAATGAATGGCGCCGATGCGCGCGCAGGCGAGCATGGCGTAGGCCGCTTCCGGAATCATCGGCATGTAGATGGTGACGCGGTCGCCCTTCTTGACGTTGCGGTTGCGCAAAATATTGGCGAAGCGGCAGACCTCGTCATGCAGCTCTTTATAGGTGATGTGCTTGGAATCTTTCGGATCGTCGCCTTCCCAGATGATCGCGGTCTGGTGGCCGCGGGCGTGCAGGTGGCGGTCGATGCAGTTGTAGGCGACGTTGGTCGAGCCGTCCTCGAACCATTTGATCGAAACGTCCGGCTTTACGAAAGAGGTGTTCTTGACCTTGCTGAAATGCCTGGTCCAGTGAATGCGCTTGGCCTGCTCGCCCCAGAACGCGTCGGGATCGGCGAGCGAGCGCTGGTACATCGTCGTGTATTGGGCGGCGTCGATGAAGGCGCGCTTCTTCCATTCGGCGGGCACTTCGTAAATCTTGTCGTCCGACATCTTTGCTATCCTCCACGCGCACACCGGCGATGCGGCCTGAAACGGCGTTTCCCGGTCGCATTATGCGACGGTGGCCCGACGAGCGACAAGGCTCACCGCGGCTTATTCGCGCTGCCGTGGCGTCCCTTTCGCCGCACGGGAGCCGGACATCACTCCTTCACCCCGCCCATCTTGCAAATCACCTTCCACTCGGCGTCGCTGATCGGCTGCACAGATAGCCGCGTATTGTTGACCAGCACCATGGATTTCAGCCGCGGCTCGGCTTTGGCGTCGGCGAGCTTTACCGGCTTCTTCAGGGGCTCGATCGCCTTTAAGTCGACCACAACCCAAGATGCGGAGGATCGCTCGCCGGCTTTCGCGGTCGGATCGGGATAGTGCTCACGGATCACTTCGACCACGCCGACGATCTCTTTGCTTTCGCCCGAATGATAGAAGAAGGCGCGCTCGCCGTTTATCATCTTCATCAGGTTGTTCTTGGCCTGATGATTGCGCACGCCGCTCCACGGCTCGCCCTTGGCGCCCCGCTTGACCTGATCGTCCCAGGAGAAGGTCTCGGGCTCGGTCTTGAGAAGCCAATAGGCCATGGCCGCCACCTTCTCTGTCATCGTCCGCCTCGCGGACGATCCAGTAACCTCTGAATATTAGACTCTATACGAAGACCACGCATACTGGATGCCCCGCCTGCGCGGGGCATGACAGTTTTGCGCTATCCCTCCGCCTTGAGGGGCCGTGTCAAAAGCGACTCAATTGCCGCATCCACGCTCATTTTTTCGCCGATCAGTGCGACGACGGCGGCCGCGATCGGCATGTCGACGGCCCGCTCGCGCGCCATGTCGAGCAGCACCGGCGCGGTGAAAACCCCTTCGGCAAGGCCCGCGTGGATCGCATTCGGCTTCTCGCCGCGGCCGAGATTGACGCCGAAGGTGAAATTGCGCGATTGCGGGCTCGAGCATGTGAGAAGGAGATCGCCAAGCCCGGACAAGCCCATCATGGTTTCCGGCTTGGCGCCATAGGCCTTGCCGAAACGGACCAGTTCGGCGAAGCCGCGCGTGGTCAGCGCGGCGAGCGCGCTGGCGCCCAGCCTTCGCCCGGTGACGACGCCGGCGGCGATGGCAAGCACGTTCTTCGTCGCGCCGCCGATTTCGACGCCGCGAACGTCGCTTGAATGGTAGGGCCGAAACGTCGCCGAGCCGACCGCTTGCGCCAATTCGCCGGCAAGCTCGGCGTCGCCTACCGCCAGTGTCACCGCGGTGGGCAGGCCGCGCGCCACGTCGGCGGCAAAACTCGGCCCCGACAAGATCGCCGGCACTGCGTTGGGGGCGCTTTCGGCGATCACCTCGCTCATGAATTTCTTGGTGCCGCGCTCGATGCCTTTGGCGCAGACGATCACCGGCGTGTGCGCGGCGAGCAGCGGCGCGAGTCTTATCGCGACGGTGCGCACGGCTTGCGCGGGAACGACCAGGAGCACCGCCTCGGCGCGCGCCGCTTCGCCAAGATCGCCGGCTAAGAGGATGCCGTCGTCGATGCGCATGCCCGGTAGGAACAGGCTTTCGCGTTGGGCCCGAAGCTGCGCGGCATTGGCGGCATCCTCTTCCCACAGCGTGACCTTGCGGCCTGCCCGTGCACAGGTCAGCGCCAGCGCACTGCCCCAGGCGCCGGCGCCAATGACCGCAATGTGGTTGAAGGCCATTGTGGAGAGAAAACTCCGCGCAAATTGCTTCCGCTCGTCCCCGCGAAAGCGGGGACCCAGATTCAGTATCGACGAAGCGGCTCCTGGATTCCCGCTTGCGCGGGAATGAGCGGATTTCCGATTGCCTTCATCATAGCGCCTCGCCGCGCAGCAATTTGGGTACTTCACCGACAAGTCCCGCCGCCTCGCGGATGAACAGGCGCTTGAGGCCGGGCAGCCGGTCGACCAGGCCGAGGCCGACATCGCGCGCCACGCGCAGCACATCGGAGCGGTTGGAGAACAGCCGGTTAAGCCCGTCGGTGGCGAGACCCATCGCCACGGTATCGAAGCGCCGCCAACGCTGGTAGCGCTCCAGCACGCCGGCTGTGCCGGGATCGAGGCCGAGGCGGGCCGCATCGACGATCACCTCGGCGAGCGCGGCCACGTCCTTCAACCCCATATTGAGGCCCTGGCCGGCGATCGGATGAATGACGTGCGCAGCGTCGCCGACCAGCGCGATGCGTTCGGCAACGAAGGCGCGGGCGACAAAGAAGCCCAGCGGGTGCACGCGCCGGGCGCCGATTACCCTGATATCGCCGAGATGCAATTTGAAGCGCTGCTCCAGCTCGGCATGGAACGCCTCGTCAGGCAGCGCCACGATGCGCGCGGCTTCCGCCGTCGTCTCGGTCCACACGATCGAGGAGCGGCGGCCAGTGAGCGGCAAAATCGCGAACGGACCGGCCGGGAGGAAATGCTCCGCTGCGCGCCCCTCGTGGTCGCGCTCATGCGCGACATTGATGACGATGGCGGACTGGCCGTAATTCCAGCCATGCGTGGCGATGCCGGCGGCGGCGCGAATTGTCGAGCGCGCGCCATCGGCGGCGACGAGCAGGCGGGCGCTCAGTGCGGAGCCGTCATTGAGCCCGGCCATCGCGCGATCGCCTTCGCGCACAAATTTGACGACGGCGGACGGCTGCAGCACGACGCCGGCCTCCTGCGCTTTCGTGGTCAATGCATCGACCAGTAACCGGTTCTCGATCATGTGGGCGAAGGGCTCGCCCGGCTCGACCTCGCCGGCGAAGGTGAGGAAGGTCGGCCGCACCGCATCGCCGAGCCGGCTGTCGGTGACGACCATGTCGAGGATCGGCTGTGCGTTGGCGGCAACGGCCTGCCAGACGCCGATGGTCTCGAACAGTCGCCGCGCCGCTGCGACGATCGCCGAGGCGCGCTCGTCATTGGCATGCGTGTTTTGGGCATAGCTCGCGCCAAGCGCCGGATCGGCGACGGCGACCGAAAATGACGGCCCCAGCCCCTGCCGCAAGGCGATAGCAAGCGTCAGCCCGGCAAAGCCGCCGCCGGCAATCAGCACGTCAACGTCGCTCCGCGTCATGCTTTATCCTAGCACGCTTGGCTGGCGCTGGGCTTGACCCATCCGCCGAACCGATATGCAAGGGTACAAATGCCTCGTTTCCCGGATGCGGCGCACCGCGAAGTGGTGCACCGCTGTTCCGGGATCGTACCGAACGCGGCATTTGTGACGATCCCGGGAAACGAGCCACGGAGAATGCATGGCCTCCGCCGTCCAGGAATTGGTTGACATCCTCAATCTCGAACCGCTCGAAGTGAATCTGTTTCGCGGCCGTTCGCCGCAATCGCGCTGGCAACGGGTGTTCGGCGGACAGGTCATCGCCCAGGCTCTGGTCGCCGCCTGCCGCACCGTCGACGACGTGGCGGCCCGGCCGCCGCATTCGCTGCACGCCTACTTCCTGCTCGGCGGCGATCCGAAAGTGCCGATCATCTATGACGTCGACCGCATCCGCGACGGCAAGAGCTTCACCACGCGCAACGTCAAAGCCATCCAGCACGGCCACGCCATCTTCTCGATGTCAGTATCGTTCCACGTGCATGAGGACGGCCTGTCGCACCAGTTCGCCATGCCCGACGTGCCGAAGCCCGATGCGCTGCCCAACGAAGCCGAATTGAAAAAAAACGTGTGGCCGAAAATGCCCGAGCCGGTGCGTCGTTATTACGAGCGCGAACGGCCGATCGAGCTGCGGCCGGTCGAATACAACCGCTATCTCGGCGACACGTTGAAGGACGGGCGCTTTCACGTCTGGATGCGGGCGACCGGCCGGCTGCCCGACGAACCGGCGATCCATCAATGCGTGCTGGCCTATGCCTCCGACATGATGCTGCTCGATGCCGCGCTCATTCCGCATCGGCGATCCGTGTTCAGCGAGGACATCATGGCGGCGAGCCTCGATCATGCGCTGTGGTTCCATCGTCGCTTCCGCGCCGACGAGTGGCTGCTCTATGCGCAGGACAGCCCGAACCTCGCCGGCTCGCGCGGCTTCTCGCGCGGCCTGATTTTCGCCGGCGACGGCGCCCTGGTCGCCTCGGTCGCCCAGGAAGGTCTGCTGCGGCAGCGTCGCAGCGTTAGCGCCGCATCGCAGTCCTAGCCACCCAAAAAAGCTGGGCGTTGCAATAGCTCCGATCGAGGCTTTGCCGTCTAGTTCTAGCCTAATTTTTGGGCACAGTAGGTGTTGGGCGCAGGCGCGACCTCCGCGACTGCGGAACCTAAAGGTCGGGCTGCCGCGGTGTGGCGGCGATTGGACCGATTTGTCGACGCCCTAAGCCCCGTCTTGGAACTTGGCACGGGGCTTGATTGCGCCAGGTCCGGCGGTGACGCCGCGTGGCCAGGTTCTTGCTCAGTCATCGCTTGGCCGGCGCGCAGCGTATCGATGCAACAACAGGCCGAGGGGACGAAAACAATGAAAGTCGTCATGGCCATCATAAAGCCCTTCAAACTCGACGACGTCCGCGATGCGCTTACCAAAGTCGGCGTGCAGGGGCTGACCGTGACGGAGGTGAAGGGTTACGGGCGTCAGAAGGGCCACACTGAGATTTATCGCGGCGCCGAATATGCGGTGAGCTTCCTGCCGAAGATCAAAATCGAGATCGCCTGCCCGTCCAATCAGGTGGACAAGGTCATCGAGGCCATCACTGCGGCTGCAAAAACCGGGCAAATCGGCGACGGCAAGATTTTCGTGTTCGGGCTCGACCATGCGGTGCGGATCCGCACCGGCGAAACCGACGCTGCCGCGCTTTAGTTTTCCGCCGTTTGGACTCGCGCTGATCCGACATCTTTGATTCAATTCCTTCCCGGCGGATGGCGATGAGCGCGTTCGCCGGGGAAGGATACGCAATGGCTACGATGATCGCCGCGCGGCTGCACGCCTACGGCGCGCCGATGACGCTCGACCGGATCGAAATGCCGGAGCCGCGCCCAACCGACGTGCTGGTCGAGGTTAAAGCCTGCGGCGTCGTGCCGAACCTGGCGCGCGTCGTCAGCAATTTCTTCGGCAAGCTCACGCCCGACAACAAGATGATGCCGCCGCTGCCGGCGATCTTCGGCCTCGATCCGGCGGGCGTGGTCGCCAAGGTCGGCGAACAGGTCTGGTCGGTGCGACCGGGCGAGCGGGTCTATGTCAATCCGGCGCGGTCTTGCGGTTCGTGCCGGATGTGCCGCAGCGGCCAGACGCAAGACTGCCCGAGCTGGACGCTGCAAGGCTATTTCGGCCGCTCGCAGGAGATCATGCGGGCCTATCCTTACGGCGGACTCGCCCAGTTCATCACTGCGCCGGCGACTGCACTGGTCAAGCTGCCGGACAGTATGAGCTTTGAGGCGGCGGCGAGGCTCGGCTATCTCGGCACCGCCTATGCGGCGATGAAAAAAATCGGCGTCGGCCCCGGACAGGCGTTGCTGATCAACGGCATCAGCGGCCAGCTCGGCCTTAATGCGGCGCAGTTGGCGCTGGCGATGGGCGCGACTAAAATTCTTGGCACCGGCCGCAATGCCGCGCTGCTTGATCGCGTCAAGGCGCTGGCGCCGGGCCGCATCGACGTGCTGGCGGTGCCGAATTCCTTCACGGGAGAAGGTGGCAAGGCGCCGGATCCGCTCGTCGCCTGGGCGAAAGCCGCCACTGAAGGCTACGGCGCCGACGGCATGATTGATTGCCTGCCGCCGGGCGCGCCGGCCAGCGCGATGATGCGCGCGCTCTACTGCCTGCGCCGCGGCGGCCGCGCGGTCAATGTCGGCGCCGTGATGGAGACGCTGCCGCTCAACGCGTTCTGGCTGATGACCAACCGCATCGGCCTGCAAGGCTCGGTGTGGTTCACCACCGGCGAAGGCGAGGAGATGGCGGCGATGGCGGGCGCCGGGACATTGGACTTGTCGGCGCTCGAACACCGCGTGTCGCCGCTGTCCAAAGTCAACGAGGTGCTGGCCGGCATGGACGACCGCAACGGCGGCTTCACCAATTTCGTCATCGACCCGACGCGGGTGGACTAGGGCGTGCGGTGATTGAGTGGCGGTGCGCCGTATGCCCGCTTTGGGGTCAAAACTGGAAGCCGCGGCCTCAATTCACGATGTCTGTTTCGCCCCGCCGATAAGCCGACATTGATCAGACAGACGCATTACTCCGGCTTCTCGCCGAGGATCGTAATGCGGCGCATCAGGCGGCGCTCGGCCGAAGAGAAATCGGTACGTGCGTGCAGCGTGCAGCGATTGTCCCACATCAGGATGTCGCCGACGCGCCAGAAGTGCTCATAGATGAACCGCCGCTGCTCCTGGTGATCGAACAGCAGGTTGAGTAGCTCGTCACTCTGGGCTTGCGGCAGGTCTTCAATGGCAATGGTCATCAACCGGTTGACGTAGAGCGCCTTGCGTCCGGTCGCCGGATGGGTGCGGACCAAAGGGTGCGAATATTGCGGCACGCCCTCGCGAAGGCGAGTGCCTCGGAGGGTCGAGGCGTTTTCGTAGTCATAAGCGTTGACCGCTTTGCGGCCCTCGATCCGGCGCTTGATCTCGGCGGGAAGCGTCTCGTAAGCCAGATAGGCGTTGGCGAACAGCGTATTGCCGCCGACGCTCGGCACTTCAATGGCGTAGAGCATCGAGGCCGCGGCCGGCTTCTCGATGTAGCACTGGTCGGTGTGGAACTGCATTTCGCCGTCCGGAAGCGCGCCGATCGGCTTGCCATCCTTGCGGATGTTAGAGATCAGCATCACCGCGGGATGCCTGCCAGTGTTATTCACGTTGATGGTTTTGGCCGGCGGACCAAAGCACTCGGCGAAGCGGACCTGGTCCTCCTCAGCCAAATTCTGGTCGCGCAGCAGCAGAATGAGCCCCTCGTACCAGGCCTCCCGCAATTGCGCGATCACTGCCGGCGGCAGCGGGTCACTCAGGTCGACGTCCAGGATTTCCAGGCCGAGTGCGGCGGACAACGGCCTAGTTGCGAGCGGCGGCGCCGCCGATTTACTGCTGCAATCGGCAAAAATGGCTTGCCGTGGTATCGTCATCGTCCCTCCCGCTTGCTTTCACCCAGCCGCCTTTCCCCGGTGCGCTCTTGCACAGAATTGATACTCCGGAACGTGCACCGACGCCAATAATGCAAAGCGGGAGAATTATCATCTTAGAGCGGCTGGGCGATGGAACACCTACACGGTATCAACTTTCAATGTCCGCTATTAGGTCAGAACCGGAAGGGGCGACCTCGATTTGCGATGCCCGCTTCTGCCCCGGAAGCTGACATCGTGCGGCGCGTCTATGAGTCCACGTTCTAGCGTACCGATCGTGCGGTCCGGGCGGGGATGAACGGGGCGGCAAAAGCTGCTAATCCATTGCCCAAGAACAACCCAAACGAAAGCCCAGCGAGGACGCCATGTATCCCAATCTTGAACTTTTCATCGACGGCAAGTGGCTCGGCGGCGATGGCCGCAAGGGCGAGGAGGTGATCAATCCGGCGACCGAGAAGCCGCTCGGGCATCTTCCCCATGCCGGCAAAGCCGATCTTGACCAGGCGCTGGAGGCGGCCAAGAAAGGCTTTGCGGTGTGGCGCGCAGCTTCCGCCTACGACCGCTGCAAGATCATGCACAAGGCCGCCGACCTGATGCGCGAGCGCTTCGACGCAATCGCGAAAGTCATGGTGCTGGAGCAGGGCAAGACCTATCCGGAGGCGCGCGCCGAGGTGATCGGCTCGGCCGACATCATCGACTGGTACGCCGAAGAAGGCCGTCGCTGCTATGGCCGCATCGTGCCGGGCCGCGGCAAAGGCATCCGCCAGCTTGTGGTGCAGGAGCCGATCGGCGTCGTCGCCGCGTTCACGCCGTGGAATTTTCCGGTGCTCACCCCGGCGCGCAAAATCGGCGGTGCGCTCGCGGCCGGCTGCTCGCTCATTCTCAAGGCATCCGAGGAAACGCCGGGCTCTTGCATCGAATTGGTGCGCTGCTTTGCCGATGCCGGCCTGCCGGCAGGGGTGCTCAATCTCGTCTTCGGCGTGCCGGCGGAAGTGTCCGAGTATCTGCTGGGCAAGGATACGATCCGCAAGATTTCCTTCACCGGCTCCATTCCGGTCGGCAAGCATCTCGCTGCGCTTGCGGCCAAGGGCATGAAGCGCACCACCATGGAGCTCGGCGGTCATTCGCCGGTCGTGGTATTTGCCGACGCCGATCCGGAGAAGGCCGCCGACACCATTGCCGCCTTCAAGTATCGCAATGCCGGGCAGGTGTGTATTTCGCCGACGCGCTTCTACGTGCAGGAAGAGGTCTATCCGCGCTTCCTCAAGCGTTTCACCGAATACGCCAACGGCATCAAGCTCGGCGACGGCATGGAAAAGGGCATCACCATGGGCCCGATGGCGAACTCGCGCCGCATCGACGCGATGGAGAGTTTCGTCAACGACGCCAAGAGCCGGGGCGGCAAGATCGAGACCGGCGGCAAAAGGCGCGGCAATCAGGGCTACTTCTTCGAGCCGACGGTGATTACCGAAGTGCCCGACGACTCGAAGATCATGACGCAAGAGCCGTTCGGTCCGGTCGCGCCGGTCGTCACCTTCAAGACTTTCGACGAAGTGGTCGAGCGCGCCAATTCGCTGGAATACGGCCTTGCCGCGTATGCATTCACCACGTCGAACGCGACCGCCGCCGCGATCGGCGACGCGCTGGAATCCGGCATGGTCGGCGTCAACTCGGTCATGATCTCGACGCCGGAGACGCCGTTCGGCGGGGTCAAAGAGAGCGGTCACGGCAGCGAGGGCGGCGTTGAGGGCTTGGGCGCCTACCTCGTCACCAAGTTTATCTCGCAGGGCTGAGGCGTTCGTTTGCCGGAGCAATTTGCGCAGAACCGCCGGGAGCAAAAAGTCCCGGCGGATTGTTTTATTAAAATCAGAATTCAATCATAAGCGAGCCGGCAACGCATTGAACGCGAATGTGTTGCTCGTGAGGCAACACAGGTCCGGACGCCAACTTCACGCGCGGAGTTCCAGGAACGAATATCGACGACGGCGATTGTAGAGCCGAGGCGGGGTGGTAAGCGCCGGTTTGTCGATGGATATCCTGGCTGCCATGTTCGCCTATCTCGTTTGCATCACCGGGATCGTCACCGGGCTGGTGATGTCGGCGGTGGTTTTCTTTTCCGCTCCCGGCCAATTCTCGGCGCCGCCGGCGCAGGCGATCGCGATGGCGGCCAGGCCGAATCCGGTCGGGTCGTCGCGGGCGTCGCCGGTCGCGACAACTGCCAAGCTCAATCGAACCGGCAAGCAGATCGCCTCCGCCGGCGTCAAGGCGAAAGCCGTTCCGCCGCGGACGATCGCCATCGACGTCCGTCAAAAGCCGCTGTTCTCGCAAGCCCATTTGCGACGGCTGGCCGAGAAGGAACGCGCCAGGCAACTGGCCTATCGCGAGCGCTCAAGCTTCGAAACGCGCTTCCTGCACTACGACGATTGAGGTGCCGAACGCGCGCTTATCCGCAGGTATCTTTACGCGTAGGACTTTTCCAGAAATTTCACCGCGTCTTCGGCCAGTTCACCCGGATCGCGTTCGCCGCGTTGCGCCATTTCGATGATGCGCTTGGCGACGATCTCCTGCGCCGCCCGCCGATAGGCGGGCGAGGCGAGTTTGCTGCCCGACTGCTCGACCTTGTTCCAGGCGCTTTCGAACACCGAAACCAAAAATTCGATCACTTCCGGCTCGAACGCCGATTGCGCCATCAGAGGAATTATCGACATGGCACGGGTCCGTGTTTGCAATCCTATTGCCTTAACTGGCGACGAACGGATTCGATAGCTTGGAGCGGTCGAGCACCGCTGTCGCGGTGTCGCCCAAATATAGCGTGTCGCCGGGCTTCGCGAACAGGTCCGTGACCGGATGCTTGCATCGCCTAACCAAGGGATAGACCCAACAACCGTTCAATAACGCGCGACGCGGCTGCACGATCCCTCGCCAGCAGGATCACCCATAGCCCTCCCGTGATGGGGAAACTTAATCCGGAGCAATCAGGGGCAGGGTGGGAAAATAAGTACGGTAGCGCGCCGCATCCCGTGTCATCAGCGAATATCCGGCAACGGCTGCATGAGCTCCGATGAAAAAATCCGGAAGCGGCGATTGCCTTGTTCCGCTCCGCCGTCGATAGGCCAGGAACGCCTTGGCTGCGAGAAAGGCGGCTTCGTACGGAACGGCTTCACGGTCGAACATGGTTTTCGGAAGCGCGGCGTCGAGCTCCTCGATCCGCGAATACCGAATCGACCGCGCTCATCCTCGCCCGTGTGTTCGGCAACAGCCCCGATTTCTGGCTGAACGTGCAGCGACGCAGCGATCTGTGGGAGCGATGAACAGTTCCCACCAGCGCGAGCGGATCGAACATGCAAAGCGGCTCGGCGCTGCGGCGTGACACTAACAGCAACCACAGCGGCGTTCGCAGTTCTGTTCTGAAGTGGCGGAGAGGGAGGGATTCGAACCCCCGATACGGTTGCCCGTATGCCGCATTTCGAGTGCGGTGCTTTCAACCGCTCAGCCACCTCTCCGGAAACCCCCACCC
>Ga0207416_1000254_pt1 | contig 97935 bp, 99 predicted proteins | sample PaiPotPPM11metaG_FD_184107 | JGI IMG/M metagenome (GOLD analysis project Ga0207416, IMG submission 184107) | Iron sulfur acid spring bacterial and archeal communities from Banff, Canada, to study Microbial Dark Matter (Phase II) - Paint Pots PPM... ... | reverse complement strand
TGCCGTGGCTCGCGCCGACGGTGGGCAACTCTGGGAGCGCGATCGATCAAAGACCTGAGGTCACGCTCGGCGCGAGCCACGGCAAAATCCTCGAGCAGATTGCCGCCTGCATACATAATTGCGACGACAATCCCGGCCAGCGTCTGGCCGAGAACGAGCGCAGCCGACATGGAAACAAACGCAATCGCATCCACGCCGACGCGCCCGGCCCAGAAGTCGCGAAGCATGGAGAACAACAAGGCGATAACGACGGGAATTGTACCGGCGGCCCAACACCACTGCGCCACGTCGCTTCGATGCAAAGACCACGCGACGAGTCCGGCCAGTAATCCGCCAACAGCAATGACGACCAAGGCTCGGCGGATCAGTCTCTCGTCGAAAATCTTAGGCATTCATCGCGGCCTGTCGAAGAAAGACCTGCCTGGGCGCATAGAACAGACCCCAGGCCATACTAACTGACGTAAACACGTCTCCCGCCTATTGACCCAAATCAATGTTTCCAGTGGCAAATTCGGGCAAATCTTACCCTCAACCGGGCATCACCGCACGCAGTCGGCCGTCATTGTGGCGGATGGCCGGCGTCGGCCGGCTCGTATTGATGCCGAGCATTTTTTGGCGATGAACAGCGCGTAAGAGCGGTTAGCGACAAAGTAGATGACACCGCGGCGATCGCGAGCCAAGCGGCATTGACGGTCTCGCCGCGGCTCAGTGCGACAATGCCCGGCGAAACCGCGCGCAGCAACGCAACTGCCGCCCAAAGTATTTTTGTCTGTATTCCGTCGCCATTTCCGGCCAGCGCGCTCATTGCTCCCTAGCGATGCCATCCGCCGGACCTAAACCAACTTATGTGCACTGTCTCCGTTCGTCGGGAGGCTCGCGTTGATTAAGATCGACCAGAAGATGACGTTGCCTCAATCCTTTGTGACGCTCATTTCATCTATTGTGCAGTGCACACCGTTGTGCGGTGCACGAGTTCAATGCCTGGTCAACGAAGGAATTTTCTTTTCATTTTTCGGAAAATCGGCCAGATAACCGTCAGTCCCTTGGCAAGAGCCGTTCGCGCACGTCATGAAACGATCCAATCGCCGCAGCAAAAAGAACGACAAGGTCGCGTCGCACTCGCGAGCACTGACCATCGTTCTTGTGATCGTTACCCTGCTGGCTCCAGTCGCGGCGCACGCCGTCGATGCCGGCAAGCCCGACAAAGTATCGTTTTACTTTGCAGCGCACGAAGACGACTGGCAGCTGTTCATGAATCCAACCGCGTTTGAGGATGTCCTCGGCGCCGCCGCCAAGACCGTGTTTATCCATGTCACCGCGGGAGATGACGGCCTCGGTACCGGCACCGGCGGCCGCAAATATCCGTATTATTTGGCGCGGGAAAACGGCGCGATCGATGCCATGCGCTTTATGGCGGACACCGACCGGCTGCCGATCGCCAACTCGGCCGGTCCTATGATTTTCCATGGCCACCCGATCTACCGGACGAGTTACCGCAACACAATCGGCTATTTCCTGCGGCTGCCGGACGGCGACGCGTCGGGTGCCGGCTTTGCCGGCACCGGATTCCAATCGCTCAAGCGCCTTGCCGACGGCGATATCGCTACGCTGACAGCCATCGATGGCTCGACGACTTATCAGGGCTGGAGCGATCTCGTTGCGACGGTGCGCGAAATCATCAAATACGAGCGCACGCACGCCTCACTCATACAGCTTAACGTCGCCGACCTCGACGCGCGCATCAATCCCGCCGATCATTCCGACCATTTGATGACCGCGAAGGCGGCCCTCGATGCGGCGGCGAATATGGATTGCGTGCGCCGGGCCTATTACGTCGATTACGCCAGTGCAAAGCTTCCGGAAAACCTCACCGCGCGCGAACGCGACATGGCGAGCGCCGTCTTCGCGGTAACGCTTGCCGGCGTCATCGCGTTCGATCAGAGCACGGCCTGGAGCCATTACGACCAGTCGTTCGTTGGGCGTAATTACTTTCGCGTCGACAGGCCTGCCGGCCGTTGCCGCGCCGCCCCCGCCGTGGTTGCGGCAAAGCCGTGAGACAATGCCGCTTTGGCGTTAGCCGCCGCACCGGCAGCAACACATCCGCCGGCCGACGTACCTCAAGACGAAACCGGCGTTTTCGGATAAGCTGCGAGAGCTGTCTGGTTCCGAGTCCGGCACCGGATTTGCTTCTACAGAACGAAATCCGATGCGCTACGTCGACCTGCCATCCGCCTTGCATTCGTCCCGCCTCGCCTCGGTCGATGCGCTTCGCGGCTTGAACATGTTTTGGATCATGGGCTTCGACGGCGCTATGGTGGCGCTCGCCCAGATGTCAGAGGGCAAAGGTCCGTTGGTCCGCGCCGCCGGCAGCTTTCTCGGCACCCAATTTCAGCACGCTGCCTGGGAGGGGCTCAGATTCTATGATCTGATTTTTCCGCTGTTCGTATTCCTGACCGGCGTTTCCATCGTGCTTTCGCTGCCGCGCCTGGTCGAACGCGAAGGCAGAGCCAAGGCCCATCTGCGGGTGCTGCGTCGGTCGCTATTGCTTTACTTGTTAGGACTCATCGCTTACGGCGGCATCAGCGAACACTGGACGGATATCCGCCTGCTCGGAGTATTGCAGCGAATCGCGCTTTGCTACTTCTTTACGTCGCTGATGTTTTTGAACTTCAATTTGCGCGGATTGATTGCCGCTGTCGTTACCCTGCTGGTCGGCTACTGGGCGTTGATGACATTTGTGCCGGTCCCGGGAATAGGCGCGGGCTCTTACGGCGCCGACGCTAATCTCGCCAACTGGTTCGATTACAACTATCTGCCGGGTAGATTGTGGGATGTCACCCGCGATCCGGAAGGCCTATTGAGCACGCTGCCAGCGATCGGCACCTGTCTGTTCGGCGTTTTTGCCGGTCTGGTGCTGCGCGATAGCCGCATTAGCGAGCAGCAAAAGACTTTTTGGCTTATGGGTGCGGGTTGCCTTCTCCTCGTTGCCGGATACCTCTGGGCGACGCAATTCCCGCTCATTAAGGCGATCTGGACGTCATCATTCGTATTAGTCACGGCCGGATACTGCGCAATCTTGTTGGCGCTGATGCATCAGATCGTCGACATATGGCAATGGCGGCGCTGGGCGACGGTCTTTGTATGGGTCGGCGCCAATGCGCTGGCGCTCTACTTTCTCAACGACATCGTCAGTTTCTGGTCGGTTGCCGCGCGACTTGCCGGCGGCGACCTTTCAAGCTTGCTCGACCGTGCCGTTGCACTGGGCACCGGCGGCTTCGTTACCAATCTCGTGGCGTTGATTTTAGCCGTCATGCTCGCGGGCTTCTTATATCGCCGCAAAATCTTCATTCGTGTCTGATTTGGCGAGTTTGCTGACGGTGGCCCGAGTGGAGCCGATCGATAACTCTGTCTATTCGAGCGACTTGCGAAACCGAAGAATGCTCGCGGCAAGCAAAACGACGGCGATGGCAGCCATCGCCGCGAGTTGCGGCCACAGCACGCTCATGCCGATGCCTTTGAGGAAGGTGCCGCGGATGACGACGAGGTAATAGCGCAGCGGATTCGCATAGGTCATCCATTGCAACACTTTGGGCATGCTCGAAATCGGAAAGCTGAAGCCCGATAGGATAAAAAACGGATTGAGCACGAAGAAGTTCATCGAGAAGGCTTGCTGCTGGGTCATGCACAGCGTGGAGATCAACAAACCGAGCGCCATGGTACTCAACAGGAAAAGCGCCGTTCCCAAGAGCAGCACCAGCGGATTGCCGACAAACGGCACCTGAAACCACAAAATCGCCACTGCGACGATGAGCGCGACCTCGCCCAGGCCGATGAGGAAAAACGGCACCGTTTTGCCGAGAATGAACTCTACAGGTCGGATCGGCGACACCATGATCTGCTCGAGCGTTCCGACCTCGCGCTCCCGGACGATGGCAAAGGCGGTAAGATTGACGATGATGACGAGAGTCAAGGTGCCGATCAGCCCGGGCACGAAGAACCACTGGCCATTCAGATCCTCATTGAACCAGGGCCGCTGTTCGAGCGTCACCTTCACCTGCCGCATGCCATGAACGCCAAGTGTGCGCTCCGCCAAGTCGGCGGCGTAATCGTGGGCAAATCCGGCGGCGATCGTGTTGACATAACCGAGCGCGATAAGCGCGGTGTTGGAATTAGTGCCATCGACGACAACCTGCAGCGGCGCGCTCTGACCCTTATCCAGAAGTTCGGCGAAGCCGGCATGAATGACGAGCCCAACGGCCGCAGCGCTCCGATCGATTGCCTCGGTGACGTCGTGCTGCGACTGGGCCACTTTGACGACATCAAATCGATTGCTGAACGAGAACCGCGAAAGCAACTCGCGGCTTTCTTGAGAGTGATCGAGATCGAGCACAACCGTCGAAACGTGATAGACCTCGTATGTTGCGGCATAGCCGAATAACAGCATTTGCACGAGCGTCGGCACGATCAAACGGAAACGCGCCCATTTATCACGCTTCAGTTCGATGAACTCCTTGATCACGATGGGAATGATGCGCGCAAACATCGTGCGGTCCTCGGCTCAATCCAACCGCTTGCGGAACGCGTGCGCGGCAAGGACCATAACGGCGGTCGCGTAAACGATGAGAAACAAGATCGGCGTCGCGAGCTCGACGATGCTCGAACCCTTCAGAAACAGATCTTTGACGATGGTGACGTAGTAGCGCGCATAGATCAGATAGGTGATGTCGCGGATGACGGGCGGCATTTGGTCGATCGGAAATATGTAGCCCGACAGCAGCATGGTCGGCAGCATGGTCGCCAGCAGCGCGATTTGGCTCGCCCCGACCTGGCTACGGATCAAAACCGACAGCAAATAGCCGATGCTGAGAACGACGAAGAGAAACAGCGACGTCGTGACGAACAGCGCGAACAGCGTGCCGCGGTACGGTACGCCAAACCACAGCGCAGCAATGGCAAGGCAAAACGCGGCATCGAGCCAGCCGAGTACCAGATAGGGAATGAGCTTTCCGATCATCAATTCGCTCGGCCTTACCGGCGTGGAGATGAGAAGCTCCATGGTGCCGCGTTCCCACTCGCGCGAGATGGTGAGCGAGGTGAGTTGCGCGCCGACCAGCGCCATGATGGCGGCAACCAAGCCGGGAATGATGAAATTGCGGCTTTCCAGGTCTTCATTGAACCAAACCCGGGACTGCACCACCATGGGCTGGACTTGCTGCAGCGGCCTGCCCTGCCGGTCAATCCAGGACACCTGAACGTCGTTGGAAAAGCCGTTGACCACTGCGGCGGCATAGCCGAAGGCGATGTTGGCGGTGTTGTCGTCGGTTGCATCGATAATAGCCTGCACCGACGCGGTGCCGCTATCGTTCAAACGCTCGGAAAAATCCGGCGGCACGACGATGGCAATACTGCAATCGGCATTGTCGATGGCGGCCACGACCTGCGAGTAGCTCTGCACGTTGCGCGCGATCGTAAAGTACTGCGATGCTTGGAAATGTTTGAACAGGTCCTGGCTCAATTGACTGCCCTCGCGGTCGAAGGTGCAGACCGGAAGATGCTTGAGGTCGAGATTGACGCCGTAGCCGAGCAGAAACATCTGGGTGAACGGCAGCAATAGCGCGATCATCAGGCTGCGCGGATCGCGCCAGATCTGCAGAACCTCCTTCACCGCAATGGCCTTGAGACGGCGCAGCTTCATGCGGCCTGCCTTCTCTGCGCCATGTCGATCGCGATGAGCTGCACGAAAACATCCTCAAGCGACGCACGGATAGGTTCGACGCGGGTCGGCCGCAGGCCTTTTTGCTCGAGCAATGCCGGCAGCTCGGTAAGGCTGCGCGCGGCGTCGCGGACCAGGACGTGCAGCGCGTTGCCGAACACGGAGCAATCGAGAACGCCCGGCGCATCGGTCAGCGCTGCCAGCGTCGGTCCGAGGCTGTCGCCTTCAAGCAACAGCAGTTCGCCGCCGAGCGCGGTGTGCTTGAGCTCTTCGGGACTGCCTACGGCGATGAGACGGCCTTGGTTGATGAGGGCGGCGCGATGGCAATATTCGGCCTCGTCCATGTAATGGGTCGAAACCAACACCGACACTCCATCGGCCGCGAGTGTGTGGATGAGATCCCAAAAGCGCCGCCGCGAGGCGGGTTCGACACCCGAAGTCGGCTCGTCCAGAAACAGGATCGGCGGCCGGTGCAGCACCGCGCAACCGAGTGCCAGGCGTTGCTGCCAGCCGCCGGCAAGCGTCGAGACCAAAGCCTTCTCGCGGCCGCGAAGCCCCGCCATATCGATCGCGAACCGCATCCGATCGGCGAGTTCGTTGTGCGGCACCCGGTAAATACCGCCGAAGAATCGCAGGTTCTCCTCGACGTTGAGGTCGCGGTAAAGCGAGAATTTCTGCGACATGTAGCCGATGCGCTCGCGCACCCGCTCGGGATCGGCGGCTACGTCGATACCGGCGACCAGCGCGCGCCCGGCGCTCGGCCGCAACAAGCCGCACAGAATACGGATGATGGTCGATTTCCCGGCGCCGTTCGGGCCGAGGAAACCCATGATCTCGCCGCGCCCGATGCGGAAGTTGACGTGATCGACCGCAACGAAAGTACCGAAACGCTTGATCAGCTCTTCGGCGATGATTTGCGGCTCGCCCGGTTCGCGCGCGTTCACTGAAGCCCCCTGCCGTTTTCAAGCAGCGCAATGAACACGTCTTCGATGCTTGGCTCGCCGACAGCAATATCTGCAAAAGGAACATTGGCCCGTTGCAGCGCCTCGCGAAGTTGCGGAATCCGCAATACTGCATTGTCAACCACGGCATGAACTCCGTCGCCGACCAGAAGCGCGTCGCCGACTCCTTCAAGTCCGGCGATGGCCGCCCTCGCCTCGCGGCCGGCGGGCGACGAAATGGCGACGATCGCTCCCGGCATGTGCTGTTTCAGAGCGGCCGGCGTATCGCAATACAGCACGCGTCCGCCGTGCAAGAGCGCCAGACGATTGCAGCGTTCCGCCTCGTCGAGATACGCGGTCGAGATGACGATGGTCACGCCCTCCTCGCGCAAGTCATAGAGAATGCGCCAGAAATCGCGCCGCGAGACCGGATCGACGCCGGTGGTCGGCTCGTCGAGCAGCAGAATGCGCGGCGTATGAACGAGCGCGCAACTCAGACCGAGCTTTTGTTTCATGCCGCCGGAAAGCTGGCCGGCAAGGCGCGAGCGGAATTGGCTCATCCCGGACGCCGCCAGGAGACGCGCGGCGCGCTCTTCACGGTCGCGCGCCGGAACTTCGAACAGATCGGCGTAAAAACGGATGTTCTCGTCGACGGTCAGATCCTCGTAGAGACCGAACCGCTGCGGCATGTAGCTGATATGCTGCTTGCCCGTCTCGGGGTCGGATACCACGTCAATGCCGTCGATGACGATGCTGCCGGCATCCGGCTGCATGACGCCGGCGAGCATCCGCATCGTCGCGGTCTTACCGGCGCCGTCGGGCCCGACCAAGCCGAAAATTTCGCCGCGTTCCACCGTAAAGCTCAAGCCGTCGACGGCGGCTACGGTGTCGAAGCGCTTGATCAAGCCGCTCGCTTCGACAATCGGACGATGCGTTTCCTTCATGGTGCGCTCTTTGGCGCAGTCTTTGGCGCGCTCGTCGATTCACCCGGCGGCAGAGCTTGCAGCGTCGCGTCCGCGGGCATGCCGGGAACGAGTTCGTGCGACGGATTATCGAGGTCGATGCGGATGCGATAAACGAGCGTCACGCGCTCGGCATGGGTCTCCACGCTCTTCGGCGTGAACTCGGCATTGCTGGAGATGAACGAGACGCGGCCGGTATATTTCTTCCCCGGATAGGTATCGGTGGTGACAGTTGCCGTCTCGCCGTAGCGGACCTTTCCGATGTCGGTCTCGTTGATGTAGGCGCGCAGCCAGACGTGATCGAGATCGGCGAGCGTCGCCACTGGCGTGCCCGGGACCATGATCTCGCCGAGCTCCGCCTGACGCACTTCGATCACACCGGAAAACGGCGCCTGCAAAACCGTGTAGCCGAGCACAATCTGCGACATTTTCAGGGTTTCGGTCGCGCTGTGGATTCCGGCTTTGGCAAGCTCGACTTGCCGGTCGGCGGCATTTTGCAACGCCACGTCGCGATCATGCGCCGCGTTCGATTGCCGAAGCGCCGCGTAAGTCTGATCGCGCTGTTCGACAGTGCCGGAACCTGTTTTCAAAAGCGCCGTCGCGCGGTCGTATTCCTGTTGCCTGAATTCGCGATCGGCGGCATCGCTCTCTACCGTCTGCTGGGTGGCGGAGAGAGTTTGTTCGGCAGCGGCAAGCTGGCGTTGCTGCATCTCCACCGCCGCTTCGTTGATCGCTACCTGCTGGCGGTAATCGGAATCGTCAAGCTGCGCGATTACCGTGCCGGCATCGACCCACTGCCCTTCGTCGAACGGCAGCTCCACAATACGCGACTGCACGGTCTTGAATCCGAGCACGCTTTGGTGCGCTTCGATATTGCCGGACACAAAAATCACGGGCGCGACCGACCCGCCGCCGAACCAAGTGGCGAGCGTATCGCGCCCAAAATATGCGGCAATTCCGACAACCGCGACGGCGATGACGAGAATCGAGCGCCGAGCGCTCATCCCGGCCTTCGTCCCCGCCTTGGTCATCGTTTCGAGCTTGGATTTGAGATCGAGCGGCGCGTGCATCGCATCGCCTCCTAGGTCACATGCACCTTATGTGTCGGCGGAAGCATGACCGCTTTGATCCATGTCAGAATTTTGCCGGCGATGGCCGTGGGCGATTTCAGCGGAACTTGACCCAGATCAAGGCCTTCGTAGCGATTGCCGCCGGTATCTGGTAACTTTCACCCCTCCCTCATAATGGCTGGAGCGAGGACGCTCACCGCGTCGGCATGGGCTATGACGGCTAAAAGGAGGTTCAGCGTAGACTGCTGGGACTAACCGGAACCGAAATCGTCGGCAATCGCGGCGCGTCACATTTGCCGTTAGATTTTCTAACGCTCGCTCCGCGCAATCCAGCTGTCGCCGACTTTGACGTAAGTCCGCTTCACCGCGGCCCAGGCGATGCGGTGCGCCGCCTCTTCCTGCCGGCGATCGCCGGCATGCGCGGCAAAAGCGTGATTGAACGCCTCGCGATAAATGCCTTGAGCATGTGGCGGCAGATGATGCCGTACCGACGCCGGCAGATCGTTATTCGACGAGTATGGCACCAGCAACCTTTCTTCGTCCTAAGGCCGATAGTGCCCTGCGTCCGATTTTAGACATTGACATGGATCATAGTGCCGCGCGGCGACCTGGACCACAATTCCGGTAATTCAGAGGAGTTGCTGCAATGATCGAAACCAGCCAACCGTTGAGAATAATTGCGCCGACGGAAAACGCCGCATCCGATGGCACGCCCGCAATGAAACCGACCTGGCGCAGCGCGGCAAAGCGCGTGGCCGGAGCGTCGGCGGCGGCCGTTGAAGCAGTTTCCTCGCCCGACGACCGCGATCCCTATGTGGTGACGGCATTCGCCGACGTCACCGACCGTGCGCTGCATGCGACCATGGCTCGCTTCACTGGCGGACTATCGCCGGCAGCCCTCCTGCAGGCCTATTCCGACTGGGCGGTGCACCTCCTCGCCGCGCCGGGCAAACGCCTGCAGCTCGTCGACAAGGCGGCCCGCAAGGCGATCCGGTTCGGCAATTACGCCTATCGCTCCGCCCTTGAAGGCGCCGGCACGGAAAACTGCATCGAGCCGCTGCCGCAGGATCGGCGCTTCGCCGCCGAGGAATGGAGGCAATGGCCGTTCAATTTCATCTCGCAGGCTTTTCTGTTGCAACAGCAGTGGTGGCACAACGCCACCACCGGCATGCGCGGCGTGGCGAAGAAGCACGAGCAGATGGTCGAGTTCGCCACGCGCCAGATCCTCGACATGGCGGCGCCGTCGAATATCCCGATGCTCAACCCTGAAATTCTCCGGCGTACCATCGCGTCCGGCGGTTTTAATCTGATGCAGGGGTTTGCCCATTTTGCCGAGGATTTCGAGCGCGCAGTCAGCGGCAAACGGCCGGTCGGCAGCGACAATTTCGTCGTCGGCCGCGATGTTGCCGCAACCCCCGGCAAAGTCGTCTATCGCAACCGCCTCGTCGAGTTGATCCAATACTCACCGGCCACCGCCGCGGTGCGGCCGGAGCCGATCCTCATCGTTCCGGCCTGGATCATGAAATATTACATCCTCGATCTGTCGCAGCGGAATTCGCTGGTGAAATATCTCACCGAACAAGGATTCACGGTTTTCATGATCTCCTGGAAGAACCCCGGACCGGACGATCGCGATCTCGGCATGGAGGATTATCGCTCGCTCGGCATCATGAGCGCCTTCGACGCCGTCGCTGCCATCGTGCCGAACCGAAAAGTCCATGCGGTCGGCTATTGTCTCGGCGGTACGCTATTGTCGGTCGCTGCGGCGGCGATGGCGCGCGACGGCGACGAGCGCATTGCGAGCCTGACCTTGCTCGCCGCGCAGACCGACTTTACCGAGGCCGGCGAGCTGATGTTATTCATCGACGAAAGCCAACTCGCGTTCCTCGAAGATATGATGTGGGAGCAGGGATTCCTCGACAGCCGGCAGATGGCCGGCGCATTTCAGATGCTTCACTCCAACGACCTCGTCTGGTCGCACCTCGTCCACGATTATTTTCTCGGCGAACGCGAAAAGATGACAGACCTGATGGCGTGGAACGCCGATGCGACGCGGATGCCATACCGCATGCATTCGGAATATCTGCGCAAATTGTTTCTCGACAACGATCTCGCCGAAGGCCGCTTCGTCGCCGCGGGCGAGCCGGTCACGCTCACCGACATTCGCGTGCCGGTCTTCGCCGTAGGCACCGAGCGCGACCACGTCGCGCCGTGGCGGTCGACCTACAAGATCAATCTTCAGATCGACGGCGAAGTGACCTATGTGCTCACGACCGGCGGCCATAATGCCGGCATCGTTTCGGAACCCGACCACACCGGCCGCAGCTTCCGGATTAACACCAAGCAGATGACCGATCATTACCTCGATCCGGAGCGGTTTCTGAGCGAAGCGCAGCGCATTGACGGTTCGTGGTGGCTGCAATGGGTGACGTGGCTCGGCCAGCGTTCCGGCGCGGCAACGAACCCGCCGCCGCTGGCAATACCAGTCCGGCCGCCGCTCGGCGACGCCCCTGGCACTTACGTATTCCAGCAGTAAGCGTCGGTAGCTGCTTCGGCTACACGGCGTGCGCGACAGCGCGCGCCTCGAGATGCTTTGCCTCGGCAGCCGCCGGCTCAAGAAGCCAGCGCACCACGCTGGGCCAAACGTCCTGCAGGATGCGTTTGCCCATGAACAGCCCTAGATGACGGCACGGCGCGATCGCTTTGCGGAGATCGTGCGGCGGAGTGCCGACCAGACGCTCGGCCGCGAACAACTGCGCCGGCGCCACCAATTCGTCGTCGCGCGCCGCGAGTAGATACAGCGGCTTGCGCATCGCCGCGAGATCGATCTTTTGCCCTAACGCGACAAATTTCCCGGTGGCGAGTTCATTGCGCTTGTAAAGTTTCTCCACCGCCTCGAGAAAGAATGTTCCGGGCAGATCGAGCGTCCAGGCATACCACTCGCGAAAGCGGCCTTCGAGACGGAGAGCGGCCGCAGAATCCGGCGCCGCTTCAACCTGCAGCAATTGCCGGATATCCTCTGCCTCCAGCAAATCAGGCGCCCAGAATTTCAGGACTTTGCGTCCCGGGATTAAACCGTCGCCAAGCCGTACTATCTCGTAAAACATTGCCAAGGGACTTGCCTCGGCAACTCCCGATAAGGTCGATGAGCCGGCGCTAATGTCGACAGGCGCCGCTACCAGAATCAGCTTGCGCACCTTTTCCGGAAACCGCGCGGCGTAGATGAGCGCCATAAAGCCGCCCTGGCACAAGCCGACGAGATCGACCGGAGCGCCAATCGCATCGACCAGCACATTGAGTTCGGCGAGGTAATCGTCGATGCCGCGATGCCGCATTTCCGGCGTGGCCGAACGCCAGTCCGTGACGAACAATCGGGTGAGGCCCGCGGCGCGCAATGTCGCGACCAAGCTGTGTCCGGCAGCAAAATCGCCGATGACGGCGCCATGCAACGCGAACGGCGCGCATAACAAGACAGGATAGCTGCCCGGCCGATGATCTTTTGCCGGGGTCGAGAAATCGAGCAATCGGACGCCTTCGAGTTCGAGCGTGATCGCGTGCGCCGTCGTCCATTCCGGCTCTTTCGCCGCGGGCCCGTCCGAACCGACGGCAAGATTGGTGAAATGCCGTGCTAATGCCGCGGCCATGTCGCTTGCCGAGGCGGCGGCGAACGCCGGCCACAGGAAGGCGAAGTTTGCATCGCGCTGATTGGCCGGGTCATACATGAAATTCACTGTCATGCATTTGTAGCAAATGCTCATTGATCTACATCAAGCATCGCTTTGACCGTTGCCGCCGAGCGGTTTCGCGCAATTCTTTTGATAAAAATCAAGCCGGAACGTCGAGAATTGATCTATCGAAGTTTATTGAGTGCAAGGAGGGGCGCGGCGCGATGACAAAGCCAATTCCCGACAAGGCCGAAGTTGCGGTGGAATACCCGGATAAGCTTTACATCGGCACCTTTGCCCATACGGCGCGCTTCGACGCGCATCTCGATGAGAGCGGTATTTCGCTCACTCTCGACCGCCCCGGCGCCGACGATGAGCGCAAATCCGTCCGCATGCATTTTCATTTTGCCCTCTTCGCCGAAATCTTAAGCGATCTGGCGAAAACGGTCGCTGCCGTGCCGCCGGACGATATCGCACACCGCGAGGCGTTGCGCGATGCCGCCAAGGCGCTTTCTGTCGCGCTGGAATCGCAAGCGGAAAAAAAGCCAAGCATGGCGCGTTTGCGATAAAGTTACAGCCGCAATCAGTGCGCCGATCGTGGCCTCAGACCCTTGTCGGCCAAGGGACCCGGACCGAATCTGTTGTCATCGGGCGTGCCCTCCTGGCTCGACCAGGAGAGCAGTAACAAAATGCCGATACCGGTCGGAACCAGCAGCAGCCACCACCCGCTGCCATCGATGTCGTGAAGCCGGCGCACTTGCAGCGCGAGGCTCGGCAACAGCAGCACCAGGATGAAGGTCGAGTTGAGCGGCGAGTGCAGCGGCAATGGCGCGGACGACGATAATTTTACAAAGAGCGCCGTGTCGATAATTTGCGTTACCAGCATGCCGATGCCGAGGAACAGGACCCAGAACCAATATTCCGGCCGCGTCGCCCGGCCCCGGAACACGGCGTAATTTGCAAATCCCGACGAAATCACCTCATTAAAGCTCATGGCGGGCCTCTGGAAAGCCCCACAACCAAATCACCTCCCACCGAGCACCTCCACGCTAGAGCCTTTTCCGCCGGTGGGATTTGATGCACATCAATCCACGCAAGCTGCGGTCGCCTGGAACAAACCACGGCTTCTAAAGGGTTAAATAAATCAGGACATGACTCAACACATCGAACTCGGCCTGGATACCTTCGGCGACATTACCGCCAATCCCGACGGCGGTCCCAAGACGCACGCCCAAGTCATCTGCGACGTGATCGAGGAAGGCGTGCTGGCCGATGCCGTCGGCGTCGATGCCTTCGGCGTCGGCGAACATCATCGGCCCGACTTTGCCGTCTCGACGCCCGACATCGTGCTCGCGGCCATCGCCGGCCGGACCAAACGGATGTGGCTCGGCTCGGCGGTGACGGTGCTCTCGTCTGACGATCCGGTACGCGTGTTTCAGCGGTTCTCGACGCTCAATGCCGCTTCGAATGGCCGCGCCGAAGTCACGCTCGGGCGCGGCTCCTTCATCGAGTCGTTTCCGTTGTTCGGCTATGAGCTGGCCGACTACGAGAAGCTGTTCGAGGAAAAACTCGATCTGTTCGCAGCGTTGCTGCGCAATGAAACCGTCACCTGGCACGGCTCGATGCGCGCGCCGCTCGACAATCAGCGGGTCTATCCGCCGATCGAGACCGGCGCGTTACGAACCTGGGTCGGCGTCGGCGGCAGCCCGGAATCGGTGGTGCGCGCCGTGCGTCACGACTTGCCGCTGATGCTGGCCATTATCGGCGGCGATCCCAAGCGTTTTGCGCCTTATGTCGAACTGTATCACCGCGCCTACGCCGAGCTCGGCAAGCCGGCGCGCGAAATCGGCGTGCACTCGCACGGCTATGTCGCCGAAACCGACGAGACAGCGCGCGAGGAATTGTGGCCCGACTATAAGCGCATGCGCGACCGCATTGGCGCCGAGCGCGGCTGGCCGGCCATGCAGCGCGCGGAATTCGATCGCGAGGCCGATCACGGCTCGCTCTATGTCGGCTCGCCGCAAACCGTCGCCCGCCGCATCGCCGCCACCGTGAAGGCGCTCGGGCTAGCGCGTTTCGATATGAAATACTCGGCCGGCACGCTGTCGCACGAGAAAATTATGCGCTGCATCGAGCTTTTCGGACGCAAAGTGATGCCGCTCACGCGCGATATGCTGGCGTGATCGCAACGACCCATGCGTCTGCGCCCGTTGCCAAGCCATTCAATCCTGGTCAGGATGTTCCGCATCACCACGCGCGGCGCGTGCCGCAAGCTCGTGCAGCAGCGTCATTCCTGTTGGCACGATCTGTGGACAATTCTGACGGCTCTCAGGGAATCATGATCATTCTGACCAACGACCAGATTTCGGAACTGCTCGACATGCAAGAGTGCGTGGAGGCTCTCGAAAGCGCTTATCGCGACCTCGGCCTCGCCGATGCCGTTGATATGCCGCGCCAAGACATGCTGGTGTCAAATCGGCGCGAAGGAGCGGTCCATTCTTTCAAAACAATGTCCGGAAGCTGGCCCCGCGCCGGCATCGCCGCGCTCCGTCTCAATTCCGACATCGTTACTTGGCCGCCGGTGAATGGAGTTCCCCGTCGCGTCAAAGTGCCGGTCTCGGAGCCAGGCGGTCGCTACAACGGATCGGTCCTGCTGTTTTCGACCGACAGCGGTCAACTTCTCTGCATGTTCAGCGACGGCGTCATGCAAAAGACCCGCGTCGGCGCATCGAGCGCCGTCGCCGCCAAATACCTGTCGCGGACCGACGCCAAGACCATGGGATTGCTCGGCACCGGCTGGCAGGCCGAAGCTCAACTCGAGGCAATGCGCGCGGTGCGTCCCATCACGCTCGTGAAGGTCTTTAGTCCCAACCCCGAGAACCGCCGAAAGTTTGCCCAACGTTACAGCGCAAAACTCAATTGCGAGATCCGCGCCGTCGACGATCCGGCCGCAGCCGCTGAGGGCGCCGACATCTTGGTCTCCGCAACCAATTCGATGCAACCGACAATCATGCCGGAATGGCTGCGGCCCGGCATCCATGTCACCAGCGTGCGCGGCAGCGAGATTCCCACGGAGGTCCTGAAAAACGTCGATCGGCTTGTGGTGAACACAAACCAACCCGTCAACGCGTATCCCGCACGCGGCTGGCCGTCGGAGGTCCCCGAGTTCAGCAACGGCGATTACGGTCGCCCCGATCTCGGCATAATCGATTATGCCGCAGTGCCGGAACTCAAGGATATCGTGGCGGGAAAAGTTGAAGCCCGAACTGCTGACAGTGAAACGAGTTGCTTCCACAACTACAAGGGTCTCGGCTTGCAGTTCGCGGCGATCGGCAGCATCGTTTACAAGAAGGCCGTAGAGCGCGGGATCGGCTTCAAAGTGGACGATTCATATTTTACGCAGACCGTCCATCCCTGATCACGCGCAATGACGTGCGCCGCTGGAGTGTCCCGTGCTGTTCATTCACAACGACGTCGTTGAAAAACTGATCTCCATGCAAGAGTGCATCGAGTGGATGGAGCACGCCTTCGGCCAACTTCCCAGCGGCGGCGCCATTCATCGCCCGCGGCTCGACATGTATGTCCCCTGCGAGCGAGCCGACGGCTATTACCGCTGGGGCACGATGGAAGGCGCCAATGACGGCTTCTTCGCCATCCGCATGAAATCCGATGTCGTCACTTGGCCGCAGGACGGCTCGGGCGTATGGCGTGAGAACAAGTATTGCGTCCAGCCCGGAACCTTTTGCGGCCTCATCATGCTGTTCAGCACCAGGAACGGCGAGCCGCTCGCGATCATCAATGATGGCGTGCTGCAACACATGCGGGTCGGCGGCGGCGCCGGCATTGGTGCCAAATATCTGGCGCGCCAGGATGCGACGTCGGTGGGCATGATCGGATCGGGCGGAATGGCGCGCACCTTTCTCGATGCATTTTGTGCCGTGCGTCCGATCCGGAAGGTCAAAGTCTACAGCCCGACGCGGGAAAACCGTGAAACCTACGCCAAGGTGATGAGCCAGAAGCTCGGCATCGAGGTCGTGCCTGTTGCCTCGGCGCGCGAGGCGGTTCGCGGCGTCGATATCGTATCCACCTGCACGGACAGCATGACGCCGACATTCAAAGCGGATTGGCTCGAACCCGGCATGCACGTGTCGATGCTGGGCCCGCGCGAAATCAGCGAGGAAGCGTTCGAACGCTTCGATGTGAAAATTCGCCAAGGCGTGGGCGGCCTGGGCATGCCCGAAAGCGATCGCGTCCAGGCGGAGATCGGCATGAGCCCGATGGCCTATATTGCCGGCGATGACGAGGAACGAAAGCGGCTGCCTGCCAAGGTTTCCGGCGGCGGGTTCGGCGGCGATTTCCCGGACTATTGCGATCTCATCTCCAACAAGGCGCAGGGCCGAACGCGAGACGACCAGATCACCTTCTACCACAATATGGGCAATCAGGGGCTGCAGTTCTCAGCCGTCGGCGGCCCGCTTTATCTGAAGGCCAAACGCGAGGGTCTCGGCCATGAGATCCCGACGGCATGGTTCCTGCAAGATATCCGGGATTAATCGGCCCGCCGCGAAAAGCGCTGGTCATCTGGACGCGAGCGCCGCCAAGTCACTTGGCCGAAACCCTTTGCAGCACCGGCAACCATGTTTGTTGCTCCTTGGCGACGAACGTTTGGAGTTCCTCGGGCGTCATGAAGGGCGAATAGATGCCCAGGGCGGCAAGTGTCTTTGTGAAATCCGCGTCGCTGACGACGGTGCGCAGATCCGCGCTCACCTTGTTGATGATCGGCGCAGGCGTCCCAACCGGCGCCACCAGGGCGACCCAGCCGGATGCGGCAAAGCCTGGAAGGGTTTCCGCAACTGTCGGCACATCTGGAAATTCAGGCAGGCGTTTAGCCGAAGCAATCGCGATCAAATTGACCTGCCCGGCTTTGACCGAACCGATAATCCCCGCATAGTTCTCGATGATGAGGGATACGCGGCCGGTGGCGACGTCGCCGATCGCGGATGCCGGACCGTGCGTATAGGGAACCGAGAGCAGCGTGATATTTGCCCGCTCCTGCAACAGCGCGCCGGTCAGGTGCGTGGCATGGCCAATGCCGGTCGTCGCAATCGAGACTTTGCCCGGTTCTTTTTTCGCGAGCGCAATAAGCTGCGGCAGCGTCGTGACGCCAAGCGACGGGGCCACCGCAATGAACATCGGTTGATCGGCAATGAATCCGACCGGCAGGAAGTCGCGCGGCAACTTCAGCGGCAGGTTCGGCGCCACCGTCGGCAGCGCCACGAACGTCGATAGAGCGGGCGTATAAAGCGTGTAGCCGTCGGCGTTGGCCTCGGACGCGGCGCGCGCGGCGACACTGCCGTTGGCACCGGGATGATTGACCACCACCACTTGCTGGCCCCAGATTTTGCTGAGCTTCTCGGCGATGGAACGGGTGGCGACGTCCGGGGCGGCGCCGGGGGCGGCATCCGAAATGATCGTCACCGGCTTGTCGGGATACTGCCCGGCTTGCGCGTGAGCAACAGAAGACGCCAGCAATCCCAGCAAACACACGCCGGCAACGGCGAACCTGTACCGACATCCGGTCATTTTGTCCTCCGCCAATGTGCCGCCGATCACAGTCGGGCGGCCAATCTCTCTAACTCCGACGACGGCGTTCTGTAATCCATTTTACGTCCCCACCAGGCCGAATTGCGGGCTCGACGGCTCGGCGTGGCTCTTCTTGGCGATGCGCCCGGCGAGCCGCGCCAGCCGGCCGGCTTCGACCGCGGCGCGCATGCTGGCCGCCATCAGCACCGGATCTTGCGCCTTCGACACCGCGGTGTTGATCAGCACCGCGGCGCAGCCGAGCTCCATCGCGAGCGTCGCATCGGAAGCGGTGCCGATGCCGGCATCGAGCACCACCGGCACCGGGGAGCGCGCGCAGATCAGCTCGATCAGGTGCGGATTGGAAATGCCAAGACCTGAGCCGATCGGCGAGCCGAGCGGCATCACCGCGGCGGCGCCGGCATCGGCGAGCTTGCGGCAGGTCACCGGATCCTCGGTGCAATAGGGCAGCACAATAAAGCCCTTGGCGACGAGCTCACCGGTCGCGCGCAGAAGCTCCTCGATGTCGGGATAAAGCAGTTCGCGGTCGCCGATCACTTCGAGCTTGATCCAGTTGGTGTCGAGCGCCTCGCGGGCGAGCTCCGCCGTCAGCACCGCGTCCTTCGCGGTCTGGCAGCCCGCGGTGTTGGGCAAAAATTTCACCCGGCCGGCCAACAGATCGACCAGGCTCTCGTCGTCGCCGGCGAGACTGATGCGGCGGATTGCGGCAGTCACCATCTGCGTGCCGCTGGCGGCGATCGAGTCGAGCATGATTTTGCGGTTGGGATAGCCGGCGCTGCCGAGAAACAGTCGCGAGCCGAATTCGTGACCGGCGATGATCAGAGGATCGGACATCATTTTCTCCTTCACCCGCCCTGCCGCGCACGGACGATTTCGACGCTGTCGCCGGCCTTAAGCGCCGTGTCGCGCCATGCCGCGCGCGGCACCACCGCGCCGTTGAGCGCAACGGCGATGCCGCGCTGCTGCGTATCGACGGCCTTTTCCGCAAGCAGCGCATCGAGCGTCGCCACGGCCAGCGGTTCGCTGTCGCCGTTCACGCGGATGGTGGCTTGTTGCAGAGTTTGCGTCATCGCGCCCCCTACTCCGCCGCGCGCGCCGGCAGAAAGCGCTCGAGGCCGAACGGTTTGATCGCCGTTTCGACGACGTCGTCGAGAACAAGCCGCGCCATCGCGTCCGCCGTCACCGGCGCCAGCAGAATGCCGTTGCGATGATGTCCGGTGGCATAGAACAGATTCTCCAGCGGCGCGCGGCCGAGGATCGGCGCATCGTCGCGGCTGCCCGGGCGGTGGCCGACCCAGATTTCGTCGAGCGGTAATTCCTCGACCGCAGGGATGGCGCGCCATGCGGCCTCGAGCAGCGTCAGCATGCCGCCGGCGGTGATAGTTTCGTCAAAGCCTTTTTCCTCGACCGTCGCGCCGACGATCAGGCGGCCGTCGCGGCGCGGCACCAGATAGGCGCCGGGCGCCCACAGCACGTGATTGAGGAGCGGCGCACCGGCATCCATGCGCAGCGCCAACATCTGACCCTTGATGGGGCGCACCGGCGGCCGGCGATCGGGCGGCAGACCGGCAATGCTGCGCGACCAGGCGCCGGCGGCGAGCACCACGCGATCGGCCGCAACGCTCGTGCCGTCCTCCAGCACGACGCCGGTAGCGTGACCGCCCTGCACGGCGATTTCCTTCACGGCCTGATGCTCGTGAATCTTCGCTCCGGCCGCCTCCGCCGCGATGCGCAACGCCGCGCTGAGCTTGCGGTTGTCGACCTGATGATCCTGCGGACTGAATACGGAGCCCGCCAGTTTGCCGGCCAGATGCGGTTCCTTGGCGCGCGTCTGCGCCGCGGAGAGCCATTCGAGCGGTAGGCCGAGTTTCTGCTGAAACTCCAAATGATGCGCCACGGTAGCCTGATCGTCCGCAGTCAGCGCCAGAACGAGGGTCCCTTCACACCGCAGCTCGACGTCGACGCCGGTCGCGGCCAAAAGCTCCTCGGCAAAAGCCGGCCAGCGCGCCTGGCTGTCGCGGCCGAGCGCAACCAAATCTTCTTCGCCGGGCTCGGCTTCGGCGCAGGCCGCCAGCATGCCGGCCGCCGCATGGCTCGCGCCGGCTCCGGCCTTGCCGCGGTCGAACAGCAGAACCTCGGCGCGGGGGGCCAAGCGCCAGGCAATGCCAAGCCCAACCACGCCGGCACCGATAATGACGACGCGGGGGCGCTTGCCGATAGGCGAATGGGCTGTCTTCGTTCCGACCAACGCGGCTCCCTTCGCTGGAATGACCCAGACAGGTTCGACGGGTTTGATCTCAGCCACCCCCTCTCTTCCCTCCCCCGCATGCGGGGGAGGGAAGAGAGGGGGCGGCACCCCATGCCGATGGGGGAATAATGGGGGTTTTACGGCCCGTCGGCAAGGCCCGAAGCGGGCGTCAACCCGGGGCGCCGGTGGCGCAGGTATCGCGCACAAACCAGCCCAACCGCGAGGATCACCGCCGCCCCGATGAACATCGGCTTACCGGTGCCGGCGTGGCTATAGGCAAAGCCGTAATAGATCGGACCGATCGCCTGGCCGGAAAAGAACGCGCAGGAATGCATCGACAAGGCCGTGCCGCGCGCGGTCTGCGTCAATTCCGTCGCGTGCAACTGAATGCAGGTATGCAACATGTAAAAGCCGATGCCGAACACGACAAACACCCCCGCCAGCACGTACCAGACCGGATTGAGCGCGATCAGCACGAAGGCGAGCGCCGCGCCGCTTGCGCCCATGATCATCAATTGCCGATCGTGGAAATGGGTGATTACCAGCGGTACGGCGAGCGAATAGATGATGCCGCCGAGCCCGAAGCCTGCAATGACGAGACCGGCGAACGACGAATGGGTTTGCCCGGCAAGGAGCAGAAGCAGCGCCACATAGGGAAACATGCCGTGGATGACGATGCCTTCGAAGAACACCGAGCCGAAACAGATTTTGGCGCGCGGATCGGCGAAGACGCTGCGGAAACCGGCGGCAACCGCCGCGAGATTGAACGGTTTTGGCTTGGCGGTGCGCAGCCCGCGAAAAGCGAAGAATGCGATCGCCGCGACGACGAGGCCGAAGGCGCCGATGGAGAAGAACACGCCGCGCCAGCCGAGCAGATCCCCGATCACGCCGGAGACGGTGGCGCCGATCAGATTGCCGGTCAGCGCCACCGCCAAAAGCTGGCCGATGGCGACCTGCCGTTTGTGCACCTCCGGCACCAGATCGCCGACCATCGCCACGCCGACCGGGTAGATGCCGCCGGCCAAAATTCCGGCGATCACTCGCATGGCGACCAGGAGCGAGAAGCTTTGCGCGAAGGCGCAGACCAGTGTCGTCGTCACTACGATCGCGAGACTCAGATTCATCAGCCGCGTCTTGCCGAAGAAATCGCCGATGGTGCCGAGCGCCGGCTGGGCGAAAGCGTATGGAAAGGTAAAAGCCGTCGACAAGAGCGCCGCGGTTTTGACGTCGATACCGAGATCGTGGGCGATTTTCGGCACCACCGGATCGACCGCGCGCGTGAACAGCGTCGAGGCGAACACCACCAGGAAGGCTACTCTGAGGACGGGCGGAATGGCGCCGCTCCTGTCGTTGCGGTGAATACGGAGCGGCCTGCTCTAAACCGCGGCCAGGCTAGACTAGGCGAAATTCAATTGCGGGACATCCCGTCTCATTTCGAGCGGCGAAACCGGCTGAATTGGAAGCGCTGGATCGCGCCCGTTGGCGTTCCATGGGCGTGATATCGACTCTCCATCAGCGCGAACGAGGGACCGAGTGTTGCGCCGACCGAGGCGGGATCGTGACGAGCGACCGGCAGCCCGCTGCACCGTTCGGGACCGTCAAGCGCGAACGTGCCGATGATCGCGTGGCCGCCGGCACGGACGGCCCGCAGAAGCCGCGCGGCATAGGCAGCGCGGTCCTTCGGCTCGATCAGGAAGTGAAAAGCGGCGCGGTCGTGCCAGACGTCGTAGGTTTCGGGCGGCTCCCAAGCGGTCACATCGGCGGCGATCCACTTGACCTTCGCGTCTCGCGCACCCAGCCTCGCCTTTGAGGTCGCGAGCGCATGCTCGGAAAGGTCGAGCACGGTGACGTTGCCGAAGCCCGCATCGAGCAGCGCGTCGGCCAGGTGCGAGGCGCCGCCGCCGATATCGACGATCGCGGCATCGGCGTGCACGCCGGTCGCCTGAATCAAGTCGAGGGAAATCTCCGGACGGTCCTGAAACCAGCTGACGTCGCGTTCGCCCTTGGTCTGGTAGACGTTCTCCCAGTGGGCATGCCGATCAGTGTTCATGGCGTCCGTTTTGCAGGTTCGAAGCGCGCAGGAGAGTTTATATTTGACGGAGTCTATATTTGACCGTGCAGGACATGTCTTTCAACCCGGCAGGAGTTCGTGTGGCTTCGCCCCCTATTCTCGACAATAAGCACCCGGATGCGCCGTCGGTGTTCGAGCCGGTCGCCCTGCTGCGCGAAGCGCGGCGGCAGAAGGCCCTGGTTGCAACCGATGTGCCGCCGCTTTGTATCCTCGATCCGGATGGCGACATCGCCCGCCGCCTCAAAGATTCCAGCCTGGCAAAGCGCTACGATGCGTGGCCCTGTTACCACACCGATCTTTATAGTTTTACGCTCGCCGGCCAAACCGCCGGCATCGTGGCCTGTGCAGTCGGCGCGCCGTTTGCGGTTCTGGTCGCGGAAGAGCTTTTCGCCTGCGGCTGCCGGCTATTGATCAGCCTGACTTCGGCCGGTCAGATTGTACCGGCCGGGAGCCTGCCGTATTTCGTCGTCATCGACCGGGCGCTGCGCGACGAAGGCACGAGCTATCACTACGCCGCGCCCGATGCGTTTGCCGAGGCCGACCCGCGTCTCGTCGCTACCGCAATGCAAGCCCTCATCGACGCGGGTCTGCGGGCCTATGCCGGAGCAAGCTGGACGACCGATGCGCCGTTCCGCGAAACCGCCGCCGCCATCGCGGCGGCGCGCGCCAGCGGCGTGCTGGCTGTCGAGATGGAGGCCGCGGCGCTCTACGCGTTCGCGCGCAAGAAAAACAAGGCGGTGCTCTGTCTGGCGCAAGTCACCAACACGATGGGTTTAGCCGGCGAGGATTTCGAAAAGGGCGAAGCGCAGGGAACGGCCGATGCGTTGACGATCCTCGAGGTCCTCGCAAAAGCCCTGTCTTCGCCGCAGACCGCCTGACGCGCCTAGCGTTGTTTCGCCAGTCTATCGAACTGCATCAAACGCTCAAGAAGCGGCGGCAAGTGCTTGAGCGGGATCATATTCGGCCCATCGGACGGTGCGTGGTCGGGGTCCTGGTGGGTCTCGATGAAGACGCCGGCGACGCCCACGGCCACCGCGGCGCGCGCCAGCACCGGCACATAGTCGCGCTCGCCACCCGACGCGGTGCCCTCCCCGCCCGGCTGCTGCACCGAATGGGTGGCATCGAAAATCACCGGCGCGCCGATCTTTGCCAGCTCCGGCAGCGCGCGCATGTCGGAGACCAGCGTGTTATAGCCGAACGAGACGCCGCGTTCCGTCACCAGCACATTGGCGTTGCCGGCGCCGGTGACTTTTTCGACGACATTTCGCATGTCCCAGGGCGCAAGGAATTGGCCCTTTTTGACGTTGACGGTGCGCCCGGTCTTGGCGGCGGCGACCAATAGATCGGTCTGCCGGCAGAGGAAGGCCGGGATTTGCAGCACGTCGACCACCTCGGCGAGGAGTGCGCATTGCGCCGGCTCGTGCACGTCGGTGAGTACCGGGACGCCGAGCTGGTCGCGCAAGTCGGTGAAGATTTCGAGCGCCTTGTCGAGGCCGACCCCGCGTGCGCTCGCCGCACTGGTGCGGTTGGCCTTGTCGAACGAAGTTTTGTAGACGAAGCCGATCTCAAGCTTCGCGGCGATCTCCTTGAGCGCCGCCGCCATGTCGAAAGCGTGCGCGCGGCTCTCCAACGCGCACGGTCCCGCAATCAGCGCCAGCGGCAAGCCATTGCCGAACCGCGCTTTGCCGACGCTGACGATGGGATTGGGCTTCGTGGTCATGCGCACCTTCGCGGCTGACCATGAAGCCCGTGGCCGCCCCGGTCAACCGCGCCCCGGCCGCCTCGGCAACGCCTATTTCACCGCGGAAAACGCCGTCGGCTGCAAAATTTGATTGCTTGCATTCGCCAGGATCGGGCCATCCTTTTCGCTCTCGGCGCGGGCGGAAATCCAGGCCGGATCGCTCATGAAGGCGTTCCACTTTTTCTCGCGGTCGGCGAGCGATTCCCAGGCGAGGAGATACGTCAGCTCCTGGTTGGAATCACCGATCAAGGTGGTCCAGAACCCGGCCTGCTTGATGCCGTGCTTGTCCCACAATTTGAGCGTGGTGTTTTCGAACCGCTTGAGCAGCGCGGGCAGCCGGCCCGGCACAGTGCGGTAGATGCGCATTTCGTAGAGCATTGAGGTTTCCTCGGCAGGTTGTGATGGAACGCAGCGAAATTAATGGGCCGGCGCGAAAAGGCAATCGCCCGTCATGACACGGCGATGAAGCCGTCCAGCTTTGCCGCCTTGCGATCGAAGGTCGCGGTGGCGTCGCAGCCGCGCAAGCGGTTGATCTCGCCGATCAGGGCGTCGGCAAAATCGATGCTGCGCGTCATGAAAGTCCGTAGGGCCGCGCGAACGGCATCGCTATCTTCAAGCACGATTTCGCTGCTGGCCAATAGCGTATCAATAACGTCCGCAGTCTGCCTCCGGTTAAATCGATAACCGCTCGAAAGAACCCAAACCATTTCGCACACGGCGACACGATCAATGAATCCAGGATTTTCCCGCGTGCACTGCGCTGCAACGAATTGGCGGGCTTTGCGCGCTTGATTGGGATCGTCATCGACGAAACAGCGCAAGATCACGTTCGTGTCGAGACCGATCATCGCTTTTTGCGAGCCACGGCGCGCATGTACTTGTCGACCACTGCCGCGCGGATCACTTCGTCCATTTCCTCGATCGTGAGGCTGCGTGGCGGCTTGCCCAGCATCCCGAATCCGTCGCGAATGCTGCGATTGACCGGCTTCACGACAGCAGACGTGTCAGGTCCAAGCTCGAACCGCAGCTTTTGCCCTGGACGCAATCGCAAATGGTCGCGAACATCCTTGGGCACCGTAACCTGACCCTTGCTTGTCAGTGTCGCCTGGAAGAATTGAGAGGTGGGAGCGACCGCAAAATATCGCGTTTCTTTGCCTTCTTTGACCCTTCGAAAGCGATAGCCGCGCCCTTTGAGCCTTTTCAGGACATTGTATTGCGGCCCGCCGGTCGCCGCGATGATTTCCGACATCGTGGCACCGTCCGGTTGCGTGAACAACCGTTCGGCAATCTTGGTGCCGGTGTTGTCGTCGGTCATGTCGCCATCCTTACTTCCTGAGACTAGCTACTACTCTTTTTCCTTACCGTCAATAAGGCAAAGAATCTGCCGCCCGCATACACGGGTCTCCGCCGTTTCTCAGCATTCGAAGCCTGGTTACCGCTACACCAGCCGGCTCTGCTCCACCGCCGCCTCGATGAAGGAGGAGAACAGCGGGTGTGGCGCGAACGGCCGCGATTTCAGCTCGGGATGGAATTGCACGCCGATGAACCAAGGATGATCGTCGTATTCGATGATCTCCGGCAGAATGCTGTCGGGCGACATGCCGGAAAACCGCATGCCGTGCTGCGTCAGGCGGTCCTTGTAGGCGGTGTTGACCTCATAGCGGTGGCGGTGGCGCTCGGAAATCTCGGTGGCGTTGTAAATCCCCGCGACGCGGGAGCCGCGGGCTAGCACTGCGGGGTAGGCGCCGAGCCGCATGGTGCCGCCTTTGTCGCCGTCGATCCCGCGCTTTTGCAGCTCGTTGCCCTTCATCCATTCCGTCATCAGGCCGACCACCGGCTCGGGCGTGGCGACGAATTCGGTCGAGTTGGCTTGTTCGATGCCGCACAGATTGCGCGCCGCCTCGATCACCGCCATCTGCATGCCGAAGCAGATGCCGAAATATGGCACGTCGTGCTCGCGGGCGAACCGCGCCGCGCGGATTTTGCCTTCCGCGCCGCGCTGGCCGAAACCGCCCGGCACCAGAATGCCGTCGACATGTTCGAGGAACGGCGCCGGGTCCTCGTTTTCGAACACTTCGCTTTCGATCCAGTCGAGCTTCACCTTCACTTTGTTGGAAATGCCGCCATGGGACAGCGCTTCGATCAGCGACTTATAGGCGTCCTTCATGCCGGTATATTTGCCGACGATGGCGATGGTGACGTCGCCCTCCGGATTGCGGATGCGCTCGTTGATGAGACGCCAGGTGTCGAGATCGGGCGGCGGCGGGTTGTCGATGCCGAAAGCGGCGAGCACTTCGCTATCGAGCCCGCCGGCGTGATAGGCCTCGGGCACCGCATAGATATTGTCGACGTCGCGCGCTTCGATCACGGCGCTTTCGCGCACATTGCAGAACAGCGCGAGCTTGCGCCGTTCGCTCTCCGGAATCGGCCGGTCGGTGCGGCAGAGCAGAATGTCGGGTTGGATGCCGATGGCGCGCAATTCGCGCACTGAATGCTGCGTCGGCTTGGTTTTCAATTCGCCGGCCGACGGAATGAACGGCATCAGCGTCAAATGGATGTAGATCGCGTGCCCGCGCGGCAGATCGTTGCCGAGCTGACGGATGGCCTCGAAATAGGGCAGGCCCTCGATGTCGCCCACGGTGCCGCCGATCTCGCACAGCACGAAGTCGAAGCCGTCATTGCCGTCGCGGATGAATTCCTTGATGGCATTGGTGACGTGCGGAATGACCTGGATGGTGGCGCCGAGATAGTCGCCGCGCCGCTCCTTTAAGAGGATTTCCTGATAGATGCGGCCGGTGGTGATGTTGTCCTGGCGCGTCGCCGGGCGCCCGGTGAAGCGCTCGTAATGGCCGAGATCGAGGTCGGTCTCGGCGCCGTCGTCGGTGACGAAAACCTCGCCGTGCTGGTAGGGCGACATGGTACCGGGATCGACGTTGAGATAGGGGTCGAGCTTGCGCAGGCGCACCTTGTAGCCGCGCGCTTGCAACAGCGCGCCGAGCGCGGCGGAAGCCAAACCCTTGCCAAGTGAGGAAACCACGCCGCCGGTGATGAAGATATACCGCGCCATGGGACCTATCGCTTAGCGTGCCTTGCACGATTCGACGAGCGATTTTCCGGAATATCTGCCGCGCCTTGCATAGGGGCTGCAATCGCTAAAAGAAATCGCCTCATTTCCAGGAGCTTACGCGCACACTCTCAAGTGACATTCGAGCCCTCGGGGCTGTGATTAGCGGGGCCAATTTTCAACCGCAGCAAACCCGGTTGTGGCTTTTTATTTCTCCTATTTCGACTGCGGCACCTGCGGCCCGCTTGGCTCCGGTGCAAACGCCGGATTCGACCCGGCCGGCAAACTCGGTATTCCCTTTTGCAGCTGGTTGAGCAGACCTCCACCACCCGGGTTCAAGGGCGCTGTCGCCGGCGGACCGCCTGCCGGGGCCGGCTGTGAGGACGCCGGCGCCCCTGACGTGTTGATGATCGAGACCGGCCGGTGCTCGTAGCTCGCCAGCCATGACAAAGCCAGGCTGGTGACGAAGAAACCTGCGGCCAGCATGGCGGTCGTGCGCGACAGCACGTTCGCCGTGCCGCGACTGGACATAAAACCGCCTCCCGAGCCGCCGACCAGGCCGCCGCCCTCGGATTTTTGCAGCAAGACGACGCCAATCAGGGCGATCACCAGCATAAGATGAATGACAATAACGACGCTCAGCATTTGATATCCGCCTGCAGCCACGCCGGGTGGGACGACCCACCCCGCTAACCACGCTCGATATAGGAAGTCGCGGGGTCTCTACACGATCCGGCACGGCATTTCCATGGCCCGGGCGGTCATCCTTCCCCCGCCCCGCGGGGTCGTCGCCGTCAGCGATACACGCCCGCTATTGCCAAGAACTCGGCCGCATCGAGGCTCGCGCCGCCGACAAGCGTTCCGTCGACATTTTCGACCGTGAGCAACGCCTTGGAGTTCGCCGGTTTGACCGACCCGCCATAGAGAATGCGCACGTCGTTGCCGGCCCCGCCGAACCGCAAACATAGCCGTTGCCGGATGAAGTCGTGGATTTCGCCGATGTCGCTCGCGGTCGGCGTCTGCCCGGTTCCGATGGCCCAAACCGGCTCATAGGCGACGACGGTATGTGCGGCGGTATCCGGCAGCGAGCCGTCGAGCTGCCGGCCGACGACGTGGCGCGTTTGCCCGACATGGCGATCTTCACGTTCCTCGCCGACACAAATGATGGCGAGAAGGCCGGCGCGGTGCGCCGCCAAGGCCTTGGCGCGGACCAGCGCATCGGTTTCGCCATGATCGCGGCGCCGCTCGGAATGGCCGACAATAACGGCTTGGGCGCCGGCATCACGCAGCATTTCGGCTGAAATGTCGCCGGTATGCGCGCCCGAAGCGAGCGGGTGGCAATCCTGGCCGCCGATGGCAACGGGCGTTCCGCTTGCGGTCTTGGCGAAGCTTGCGACCAGCGTCGCCGGCGGACACACCATGATATCGACATTGGCCGACGCTTGCGCGAGCGACCGCGCGCCGGCGATGATTTTTTCCAATTCGCCGATCGAGGCGGAAAGCCCGTTCATTTTCCAATTGCCAGCGACCAGCGGACGACGCGCCATCGTGTCGGCTCAAAGAATCGGGCCTAGTGTCCCATTTCCGACGTTCGCAAGTGCTTGCGGCATGCTCTTATGCAAACGTCGGAATCGAGAGGGACACTAGCAAATTTGTGATTCTAGTGAGGTTTTTGGATTTGAAGTTCCTATACGAGTCTGCCGCCGGATCATAGGACCTTCAAGTCCACCGCACTGAGGCCATGCGACAATGCGGCGTTAGCAGACCGGTTGCCGCCGGAAAAGACGCGTTTTAGCAGTAAACCCCGTCGGTTGCGGCGAAAACTCACGCTCCTTATAGTGCGGCCGGCTTCCGTCATTCCAACAGTTTGGACCCGATTTCAGACCCATGTTACGCGGCATCCGCAAAGTCTCCGAAAATTGGCTCGGCCGGACCGTCATGGCCGTGATCATGACCGCGCTTGCCGGCAGCTTTGCCATCTGGGGCATCAACGACATTTTTCACGGTTTCGGGCAAGGGACCTTGGCGACCATCGGCAAGATCGAAATCTCGACCGCCCAGTTCCGGCACAGCTACGACGACCGCTTGCAACAGATCGGCCGCGAGCTCGGTCATCCGCTGCCGCCGGATCAGGCGAGCGCGCTCGGCCTCGACCGCCAGGTGCTCGGTGAAATGATGGCCCAGGCTGGGCTCGACCAGCTCGCCCAAAAGATGGGGCTCGGCCTCTCCAACACCGAGATATCCCGCCACATCACGTCCGATCCGCAGCTTGCGGACCAACACGGTCAATTCGACCGCGCGCGGTTCCAAATGCTGTTGCAAAACATGGGCACCAACGAGCAGGCCTTCATCGCCGACCAGCGCCAGACGGTGCTCCGCCGCCAACTCGTCGACACCGTATCCGGCGACCTCACGCTGCCGCAGGCCTGGCTCGACGCCGTCAATCAGTTCCAAAATCAGCAGCGCAGCATCCGCTATGTGTCGCTCGGGCCGGCGCAGGCCGGGACTATTCCGCAGCCGACCGACGACGAACTCAGCAAATATTTCGACGAGCGCAAAGTCCTGTTCCGCGCGCCGGAATACCGCAAGATCGACATCGTCACAGTGACGCCCGCGGCGCTGGCGCAATGGATGCAGATTTCGGACGACGACATCAAAAAAGCTTATGACGGGCAGCATGCGAGCTTCGTCACGCCGGAGAAGCGCCATATCGAGCAGATCGTATTTCCGCAAATGGCGGACGCACAAGCCGCCGCCGACCGCATCAAGAGCGGCACCGGTTTTGGCGACATCGCCACCGAACGCGGCTTGAAACAGCAGGATATCGATCTCGGCACCGTCGCCAAATCGAGTATGGTCGATCCAAAAGTGGCCGATGCCGCCTTCTCGCTCAAGCAAGGCGAGGTGAGCGCGCCGATCCAGACCCAGTTCGGCGCGGTGCTGCTCACCGTGCTGGCGGTCGAGCCGACGACCACCAAAACGCTCGCCGAAGCGACACCGCAGTTACGCAATCAGATCGCGCTCGATCGCGCCAGGAAAGAAGTGCAGGATCTGCACGACAAGATCGAAGACGCACGCGCCGGCGGCAGCACGCTCGAAGAGGCGGCGCAGAAGGAGAAATTACCCGTCGTCACCTTCGACGTGGACCGTTCCGGCCGCGACCCGGACGGCAAGCTCGCCGTCAATATTCCGCACGGCATCGATATCGTCGGCGACGCATTCGCCTCCGACGTCGGCGTCGACAACGATCCGATCGACGTCGACAATGGCTATGTCTGGTTCGACGTCGCCGCCGTCACTCCGGCGCGCGATCGCACGCTCGACGAGGTCAAGGACGTAGTGACCCAGCGCTGGCGCGACGATGAGATCGCTTCGCGGCTAAAGGCCAAGGCGGCCGATCTCCTCGACAAGCTCAAGAACGGCAATCCGTTCGAGACGCTCGCCGGCGGCGAAAATCTCAAGATCAAAACCGCGGCCGACCTCAAGCGCGGCGGATCGAGCGGCGACGTTTCGGCAAACATGACCCAAGCGATATTCCATACCGCGAAAGACGCCTTCGGCAGCAGCGTGGGCGCCAATCCGACGCAATGGATCGTATTTCAGGTGACCGACGTCGAAACGCCGAAACTCGATGCGAATTCCGCGGACGCCAAACACATCGAGCAGACGCTGCACAACCAATTGTCCGACGATTTGATCGGCCAATATGTCGGTTGGCTTGAAAACGATCTCGGCACCAGCGTCAACCCCTCGGTGCTGGCGCAAGCGATGGGTAACGGCGCGCCGGACAGCAACTAGTGGTCCGATTCTAACATTCGCATCCCGGTTCGGCAGGCTAATATGCGAATGTTAGAATCAAAGGACCACTAGCGATTATTAGTTCTAGTGGAGCTTTGGATTTGACATTCGCTTCACGAGCTTGCGGCTGGGTGGGTAGCGAATGTCAAATCCGCTCCACTAGTGCGGTGGATTTGAAGTTCCTATTATCCACCCGCACGCTCGTATAGGAACTTCAAATCCAAAACCCGCATTAGAATTATAATTTGCCAGTGTCCCTTTGATTCCGAAGTTCGCATCAGAGTGGGCGGCAAATACCGGCGAACTTCGGAATCGGGACACTGGAAATGCAGATCGAGCCCTCGGCGCAATCCTTCGCGGCGCGCTACGCCGCCGGCGAGCCGCAGGTCGTGTGGACGACGCTTGTCGCCGATCTGGAAACGCCGGTTTCCGCCTATCTCAAAGTTGCCGGCGCGCGGCCGGAAGGCTCGGCGCCGATGAGCTTCCTGTTGGAATCGGTCGAAGGCGGCGCGGTGCGCGGCCGCTATTCGATCATCGGTCTCGAGCCGGATGTTATTTTCCGCGTCCATGGCAGGCACGCCGAGATCAATCGAACGGTGCAGACCGACCCGGCGGCGTTTGTACCGATCAACGATGCGCCGCTCACGGCGTTGCGCCACCTGATCGGCGATAGCCGTATCGCGCTGCCGCCGACCCTGCCACCGATGGCCGCCGGCGTATTCGGCTATCTCGGTTACGACATGGTGCGGCTGATGGAGGATTTGCCGCCGCCGGGGCCCGACCCGCTCGGTATTCCCGATGCGGTGCTGGTGCGGCCGACGCTCATCGTCGCTTTCGACGCGGTCAAGGACACCATCACCATCGTCACGCCGGTACGGGCGCAGGCCGGCGTGACGGCAAACACCGCATTGGCGCGCGCGGTCGAGCGGCTGACCGCCGTCGTCGAGGCGCTCGACCGGCCGCTCGACAAATCGGCAACGGACCTCGATGCCGGTCCGCTCGAGGTGAAGCCGCACTCAAACACCGCCCCGGACGAATTCAAGCGCATGGTGCTGCGCGCCAAGGACTACATCGCCGCCGGCGATATTTTTCAGGTCGTGCTGTCGCAGCGGTTCGAGGCGCCGTTTAAGCTGCCGCCGTTTTCGCTGTACCGGGCGCTGCGCCGCGTCAATCCATCGCCTTATCTGTTCTTTCTCGATTTCGGCACATTCGCCGTCGCCGGATCGAGCCCGGAAATTCTGGTCAAAACCGGCGGCGGCATCGTCACCATCCGGCCCATTGCCGGCACACGCGGGCGCGGCGCTACCCCGCACGAAGATTTGGCCCTCGAAGTGGAGCTCCTTGCCGACCCGAAGGAGCGCGCCGAGCATTTGATGCTGCTCGATCTCGGCAGGAACGACGTCGGCCGCGTCGCCGAAATCGGCACGGTCAAAGTGACCGACCAATTCTTCATCGAGCGCTACAGCCAGGTCATGCACATCGTCTCCAATGTCGAAGGCAAATTACGCCACGACCGCGATGCGATCGATGCGCTCGCCGCCGGCTTTCCCGCCGGCACGGTGTCCGGCGCGCCAAAAGTTCGCGCCATGCAAATCATCGACGAATTAGAGCGGGAGAAGCGATCGCTCTATGCCGGCGCCGTCGGCTATTTCTCCGCCGGCGAGGAAATGGACTCGTGCATCGTGCTGCGCACGGCGCTGATCAAGGACGGCACCATGTATGTGCAAGCCGGCGCCGGCATCGTCGCCGACAGCGATCCCGGCTTCGAGCACCAGGAATGCATCAACAAGGCCGCGGCTTTGTTCCGCGCCGCCGAGGAAGCCAAGCGCTTCGCGTCGGCCGCGCGGCGCGGCTCGTAAACTGCGCTTGAAATGGCGAGACCGGACCCGTTGACGGCGGCGCGACGTTTCGCCAAGTCAGCGCGGCGGCGACAGCGCATCGTGAGCGCCCCTTGACATTCGATGGTGCAGGTATCAGGTTTTTACGACGTCGGGCTTGATTGCAGTCGCCCGGCTTTCTTAAGGCATTTCGCCCAAGCACTGCACTTGTCCGCTCGCCGGGCGAGGACTTATGGGCGAAATGGCAATGCCATCCGACATTCGAGTGCTCTATTTGGCGCGCGGCATTCGCGGCTTCGGCGACGGCTTTGCCACGATTCTATTGCCGGCCTATCTCACTGCGCTCGGCTATAATCCGATTGCGATCGGCATTGTGCTGACCGGTTCGTTGCTCGGCACGGCCGTTTTCACTTTGGCGACCGGTCTACTCGCGCCGCGCCACGATATGCGCACGCTCATGCTTGCCGGTGCCGCGCTCATGGCACTCACGGGATTGGCGTTTCCCAATCTCCAGAACATCGTGTTGATCGTGTTCGTTGCCTTCGCCGGTACGGTCAATCCGTCGACCGGAGACCTCGGCGTCCTGGTGCCGCTTGAACATGCCATGCTGGCGCGTGGCATACCCGATCGGGAGCGGACGCGCGCCTTCTCGCGTTACAGTCTGATCGGCGCGCTGTCGATGGCGGTCGGCACTCTGGCGGCGGCCATGCCGGATGTTCTGACCTTTGAGGGCTTCGGCAAGCTGCATGCTTTCAAGCTGATGTTCTACGCCTATGGCGCACTCGGCCTCGGATGCATGGCGCTCTATAAACGCCTGCCGCACGCGCGCATGGCGGAGCCAACCTCTCATGCGCCGCTCGGGCCATCGCGGGGCGTCGTTTACAAGCTCGCGGCGCTGTTTAGCCTCGATGCCTTTGCCGGCGGTTTTGTCGTGCAGTCGCTCATGGCGCTGTGGCTGTTCGAGCGATTTAACCTGTCGATTTCGGCCGCGAGCTTGTTTTTCTTCTGGGCCGGCACGCTGAGTGCATTGTCCTACCCGGTCGCCGCGTGGCTGGCGCGCCGTGTCGGTTTGGTCAATACCATGGTCTTTACTCATATTCCGTCGAGCGTGCTGCTCATCCTGGCGGCATACGCGTCGAACTTGTATGTGGTGCTTGGCTTTCTGCTGCTGCGGTCGGCTTTATCGCAAATGGATGTGCCGACGCGGACCTCCTATGTCATGGCGGTCGTCACCCCGGCCGAGCGGGCGACCGCCGCCAGCGTCACCGCCGTCCCGCGCAGCCTCGCTGCCGCGGTCAGCCCTACATTGGCCGGCGTTTTGTTGACGACCGCCGTTCCGGGCCTGCCGCTGGTCGTGTGCGGAACGCTCAAGATCTTCTACGACCTGGCTCTGCTGTTCGCCTTCCGCCACCGCAAGCCGCCCGAGGAAATGGCCCGTTCCGCGACCCCAAAATAGCGACCGCTGGAGAACCGACATGAAATGGATCACGCGCGAACATGTGAAAGTCGATCGCGTCGCATGCCCGTGGCTCATCAAAAACTTTGTCGACGCGGACGCAGAGTTCATTTTTACGTCACCGGACAAAGTCATCGACGAAGCAATTCGCCTCGACGCAATTCCCTATGACGTGAAGAATGTCGAATTAGGCCATCACGGGCAGCAGTGCTCGTTCGAGGCAATCTTGAAAAAATACCAGCTGACGGATGACGCCGCGCTAGTGCTGTTGAGCAAAATCGTCAATGGCGCGGATACCGACAACACGCTGTATCGGCAGCCCGAAGGTCCGGGATTGCAGGCAATCGCCGAAGGGTTCCGCCATCTCGGATACCCCGACGATCTCGCCCTCAACGTCGCCGAGTGGATTGTCTACGACGCCTTGTATGCGTACTGCCAAGAAATGGTGCGCCTGGGTAAGATTGACGGAGCGTTCGCGGGGCGCTGATCCGATTGCCGCCGTTCTGGATTTGCGGCAAGACGACGGAAATCAGAGTGCGTGCCGACAATCGTCAGCGCGGGCCGCCGCGGCTTGGGGCACAGCCTGCTTGCCGCATCCGCAAGGTGCGCCTTTTGTCAGGCGCCAAACCAGTCAGGATGCTGCGTCAGCGTCAGCGCCACCACGCCACAGGCAAACATCAGCAGGCAGATCGTCCAGAGCAGCAGCGAGACATATTTTTCATCGGTCATGCTCGGCGGCGCTGCAATCAACGTGCCAAATCCGGCCGACGGCTCGCCCATGACGCGCGGGACGGCCTGCCCAAAAAGCAATTCGGGCCTGACCGGGGACCGACGGGTTACTTCACGTTGGGATAAAGGCCCGACTCCTTGACCGCAGCAAGGCCTTCGGCGCGGTCGTCCACGAGCTCCTTGGCGAACTGGTCCGGCGGGCTGAACACCGGGGTCAGGCCGCGATTAAAGAGAAACCGCTGTTGAAAATCCGGCTTCTCCCCGATCGCGGCAATGGCTTTGTAAAGCTTGTCGACGATCGGCTTCGGCGTGCCAGCCGGCGCAAAAATGCCGAAAAACGTCGCCGCGATGTGTTTTGTGTAGCCGATCTCCTTGAAAGTCGGAATGTCGGGCGCCAGCGGCGAGCGCGTGCCGCCGTCGATCGCAAGGCCAACGATCTTGCCGGCGCGAATGAAGGACACCAGGTTGCCGATGCCGAAAATCGCGATCTGCGTCGTGCCGGTGAGCATACTGTTGACGGCGTCGCCGCCGCCCTTGAACGGCACGCGCACGATGTCGGTGCCGTTGGTCTTGTTGAATTCCTGCATGAAGGCGACCTTCGACAGCGCCGGCGCCATGTAGTTGAAGGTGTTGGGCTTGGACTTGGCCAGCGCCCCCAGCTCGGCGAAGGTATGGACGTTCAGCGACGCATTCACCGCAAACACCTGCGTCAGGTCATAGGCTCTGGTGACCGGCTCCAGGCTTTTCGCCGGATCGAAGCTGGAATTCGGCTGGATGATTGGATTGATGGTGACCGTCTCGCCGGGAAGGATGCAGATCGTGTAGCCGTCCGGCGCCGCCGCTGCGCAGGCTTGAGCGCCGATCGTGCCTTCCGCGCCGGCGCGGTCCTCGACCACGATCGATGTGCCGAGCGCGGGACCGAGCTGGTCGGCGAGCGCGCGCATGAACAGATCGCTCAATCCACCCGGTCCTTGCGACGCAATCGCCTTGATCGGGCGGGTCGGATAGTTCTGCGCCGTCGCAGCTAATGGCAGCGCGGTCACCGCGAGCAGCGCGAGAATAAGGCGGCGCATGTCATTTCCCCCCGGCTGTGTTTTATTGTTACCGCTAAGAATGCCGCAGCGCCCTACGCTCGGGCAAGCGGCTTAAAGGCGCAGGGAGACAAGCGTGTCGAACTACACGATGAAGGTGGAAAAGGGAGTGACGGTGCAGATGCGCGATGGCATTCGCATCTCGCTTTGCGTCTATCGTCCGGACGCCCCGGGGCGATTTCCGGCGCTGTTCGCCGCCTCGCCCTATCAATACGAAATGGACGACGTGCCGGCTTTTCCGCTGTTTCTCTGGCGCGAGACCGGTCCGGTCGAATGGTATGTCGGCCGGGGCTACGCCTATGTGCACGCCGACGTGCGCGGTTCCGGGCGTTCCGAAGGCGAATTCGAGTTCATGGGGCTCAACGAGCAGCAGGACTATCTCGAATTGATCGCCTGGATCGTCCGGCAGCCGTGGTGCAACGGTCGCGTCGGCGGCATCGGCCAATCCTATTACGCGATGGCGCAGTGGCTGATGGCGACCTATAACCCGCCCGGCCTCGCCTGCATTGCGCCTTACGACGGCCTCGTCGACCAGTATCGCGGCTCGAATTATCACGGCGGCATCTACTGCTCTTACCGCTCGGTCTGGTACACGACGCTACGCGCCGACAATCAGCATCGCCTCGCCGGCCGGCACGGCCGGCCGCCGATGAAATTCGATCTGGTCGGGGCCATCATCGAGCATCCGCTCGACGACGACTTCTGGCGCCAGCGCTCGCCCTATTGGCGGCTCGACAAGATCAGGTGCCCGGTGCTGTCGATCGGCCATTGGGGCAAGATGGGGCTGCACCTGCGCGGCAACATCCTCGGCTACGAGGAGGTCAAGGCGCCGAAAAAGCTCGTCGTCACCGGCGCGCGGAATACTTTCGAAGCGCACCGGATGTTCGACCAAATCGAATTCCACGAGAGCGAACTGCTGCCGTTTTACGATCTGCATTTGAAGGGCGCGAATAACGGTTTCATGGACAGCGAGCCGGTGAAGCTGTTCGTGCGCGGCGCCAATGTCTGGCGCGCCGAAGAGGAATGGCCGCCGCAGCGCGCGACCGCCCTCATTTATTATCTGCGCAAAGGTCCCTCAGGCAGCGTCACCTCGCTCAACGACGGCGGGCTGTCGACCGAAAAGCCGGCGCCAGACGAGGCGCCGACGCGCTATACCTATCCGGACTGGGAATGGGTCAACGGCGTCGCCGTGATCGGCCCGGACGGACGGGTGGATCCGCCGCGACGCGTGCTCACCTTCACCGGCGCGCCGCTTGCGGCGGACCTCGAAGTCGTCGGGCCGATCGTGCTGAAACTCCATGCGTCATCGACCGCGATCGACACCCAGTTCATCGTCAAGCTCACCGACCAGCATCCGCAAGATTCCGCGGCGCGCGCCAAAGGCGAGCAACCGGCCTATACGCCGGTATCGAAGGGCTGGCTCAAGGCCTCGCATCGCGAAAAGGACATAACGCGCTCCAAACCGGAACGGCCGTTTTACACTCACACCAATCCGCGGCCGCTCACCCCCGGCGAGATTTACGAGTTCGACCTCGAGGTGCTGCCGATCGCCTACCTGTTCAAGAAAGGCCATCGCATCCGGCTCGAACTCGCCAACGCAGACTCACCCGCGACCGACGGCGTGTTTTCGCATCCCTATCATCCGTCGCTGATGGGCACCGACACCATCCACCACGACGGCGCGCACGCGTCGCACCTCATGTTGCCGGTCATCGCAACCGAATGATGCGGGACGAAACGCCGACGCGCCTCAGGCGGCGCGGTCGAACTCCCGGCCGAGCGCCCCGTCGTCAAGCCGCGCAGACTTTTTGCGCGGCGCCGTATAGGCGCAGCCGCAGGCTATCAACGCCACCATGCCGGCGAGAATGAACCAGAGCACCACATCGACAGCCATGCCGTCCTCCATGGCCGCCCCCACCCAACAATTCAATCACGCGTCAGGCAGATCGCTTTCATGGATTAATGTCGCAGGACATTAATGTCGCAGGAGAGTGGCACGGGGGCCGGACGGACCGCTCCAGCGGTGCTTTAAGTGCGCGCCATTATGGCAGCTCGGCGACGAGCTTCTGATATTCGGTCTCTGACCACGCCCTGAATGTGCGCGTGCGCACGCTGCCCTGCGCGCCCACCGCCAACGCAAATTTAGCGACGGCGTCGCCATTCGCGGCTTCGAGAATGACGAGCAAATCGGAATCGCCGGACGTCAAATAAAGCTGCTTGATTTCGACGCCTAACTTCCCGGCCAGTTCCTTTGCCGCTTTGGTCCGTTTCGGTGAATCCTTGACCGCGCGAATTCCTTGCTCCGTCCAGTTGATCATGCAGATGAACAGCATGTTGTCCTCCTTTGCTTGCCCACCAAGCCTGATAGCTCGTCGTGCGGCAGCATTCGATCTATGGCGCGCGCGGCGGCGTCGAAATTAAAAGAGCGCTCTCGTTAAGGAGAGCGTACCCGCCTACGGCATGAGGGCTGCCGTTAAAAATTGACTTTGGCACGGCCGCTAGGGCCGCTCGCAGCAGGATGTTACACCGCTTGTCCAACGCAGCGGAAGGCCGCCGCAGCCAAAGAAAGAAGCCGCCGGCTGACCGGCGGCTTCATCGATCGGATGGGGCGACCAAAACCGCTCGCGCGCCAGTAGAGCTCGCGCGCGCGCAAATCAGTTCGAAAACGCAGACCCGCGATAATGGCCGCTATGAAGCGCGATTACGCGTGCTTCACTTCGGCATCGGCGCGACGAGCGCGTAACAGGCCGAATAGACCGAGCCGTCGAGATTGTAGCAAGAAACGCACTTGCAGCCATTGGCCCCAGTGCACGACGCTATGGTCTTGCCGTGCAGCGTGATCCGCGCGTGATTGTGCACGGAGGTTCCGACGGCGCAGGCCGGCCATGCCGCGAACGCTGATCCGGAAAACATGACGCCTGACAACGCGAGCGCGACACCGACCGAGAGTCCGAAACGGCGCATAAGTTCCTCCACCTCTTGAGAGACACCCTAGGAAAATAGCCCCTGGGGGAACGCGGCAGTCTCACACAGCGGAAAACGCTGCGCAAGATTGTACAATGGCAAGGCGCGGCATTTTCAGAAGACCGCCAGCAGCTTCAGCTGCTTCGTTGCGGCGCGGCTCATCTGGATGCGTGACGCCCACCCGGCGGCGGCCGCCTTATTTTTCGGACGGTAACGCGTTACGGCGCCCCGATGCCGACGGCGTCGCCCGGCAGCAAATCAGTTCGCCAGCGCAACGAATTTGTAGCCGTCGCCCCACCGCCGCACGCGCGCGGTCGAGGGCGCCGGGAAATGGGTCGCGCACATGATCGTCGGCTCCTCGCAGAAGCGCTCGAAGATCTGGCGCCGCGTTAGCCCGGCCTGCCGCGAATCGTAATCGGCCATCATGCCAAGGTCGGGATATTTGCCTTGCAGCGGCGAATGGATCATGTCGCCGGTGATCAGCGCGTCCTCCCCTGTTCGGCCGACCAGCACCGAGAAATGATCGATGCTGTGGCCCGGCGTCGGGATGAACCGCACTTGGTCGTTCAAGGCGAAATCGCTTTTGACGATCTGGGCGCGCTTGGCGGCGACGATCGGCAGCACCGAATCGGTGATCCACGGCACGCTTTGCGGGTTCTCCTTCTCGCGCGCCGTCCAATGCTCGAGTTCGCGATCGGCCATGATGTATTTCGCCTTGGGGAAGGTCGGCACCCAGCGGCCGTTGTCGAGACGGGTGTTCCAGCCGACATGGTCGCCGTGCAAATGCGTGCACATCACGTAATCGATGTCGTTCACGCCAAGCCCCGCCGCGCCAAGCCCGTTCTCGAAGCGGTCGCTGTTCATCATGTTCCAGAACGGCCGCGTCGGCCGCGGCTTGTGATTGCCGACGCAGGCATCGACCAGGATATTGTGATGCGGGGTCTTGATGACGAAGCTCTGGATGCACAGCACCAGCCGGTTATCGCGATCGATGAATGTCGGCTGCAGCCAGGAGCGGTTCTCGTCGAGCAGCTCTTTGCTGAGCGCCGGGAAAAAGCCCAAAACCTCGAAGAACGGCCCCTGCTGCTCGACGACCGGATGAATGGCAATGTCCTTGAGCGCGATCGGCGTTGTCATTGGTACGCATCCGCGGGTGGCGCTATCCGGCGGCGACAAGCTTATTTTCGCGGAGCGCGGAATTTTCCCTGGCGACGTAGTCTTCTTCCAGCTCGGCCAAGACGATATAATTTTCCGCCAGCAGCCGGTAGCAGTCGCCGAATTTCGCCGACGCGCTGGTCTTGGCCGACTCTTGATATTTGGCGGCATGGCGCCGCAACTCACGCGCTCTTGCCAAATGATCGACCATTGCCACGCTCACTGACTGACCCGACCGCTCGCAACTGTGCGGGGTCGGGCGTCGAGCGTCGAGCGTCAATGTTTCGCCCTGTGGATAACTCAGCTCACGGCGTCGCCGCCGGATCGCGATGGATCGGATCAACCCACGGCACCGTCTCCGGTTTCTCCGCCGGCGCAATGTCGAGATCGACCGCAATCGCCTCGCCGTCCCTAGCGACCAACACACATTCCAGCACCCGATCCGGGCTGGCGTTGATCTGGACATGCGCAAACAAGACATGCGCAAACAAGACATGCGCAAACAAGACATGCGCAAACAAGACATGCGCAAACAAATAGCAAGAGCGGGATGATGATGCGAAGAAAAGCCATCCCGCTCGAGCGGGCTTTACTCAAAAATCCTCGGCAATCAGATCGTAAGACCCCTTGTGACGGCGATCATATACCTTGGCTGCGGTCGCATAAATCAATTTGCGGTTCGAATCGAACGCGCTAAGAAGCCCGCCCTCATCGAGCCGCAGCGCGGGATCGATTTTCCGCAGCGCGTCGGCATCGACGAAAAACGATGCCTCCATCGCACTGTCGTTTCCCCAAAACCGCACGGCGCGCCGCGTTGCATCGTAAAATCGGCTTTGATTGGGAAAACTAAGCGTCATGGCTCAGGTCGCGTTGTTGCGCCGCCTGGAGCTCTCGCGGATCGATGGTCACCATCTCGATCGTGGAAGCATGGCCGGATGCCCCCGGCACGAAGATCATGGTGGCGACGCGGCGATAGACCGGAAATGACAATTCTTCGATCAGATCTTCGTCCGTCACGACCCGATATTCTCCGGGCGGCAAGATCCGATCGACGCCTTTCAGCTCAAATGGATGACTGAAGTGGACAGATTTGCTGTGCGAGCGCGTCGTCATGGCGCTAAGCCGCTGCGCCGCGGCTCAACGGATAGTCCATGCTGTCGTAGAGGCGGCGAATTTCCCCGCTGTTATATCTCGCCTCGTCGACTTCGAGACAGGCTCCCAGAAGAAACTCAGGTGCAAGCTCTTCGATGGCGAAGCGGATGGCGTCCGCCGCGTGGCCAAATCGTTTGTACCCGATTGGCCGCCGCCTGGATCTCTGGTTGCGGCTGGGAAACAGCTCCGCCGCGGCGTCATAATCAAACCCGCCCATGGCTTGGTCGACATTGGTGGCTTGTTCGACATTGGTGCGTTCGGCTGTCACTTGTTCGGCCAGGACTTTTTCGGCTAGGGCTTTTTTGGCCAGGACTTTTTCGCCTACGGCTTTTTCGGCCATGACTTTTCCGACCATGACTTTGATCCCTCGTTGCATTCTTTCATATATGATCGAAATGCGGGAAAGTTAGCCGTGGCAGCACAAGTATTTTCAGCTCATAGGGTGCATGAGCGAAGGGTGCATGAGCGAACTCCTTGGTTCGCTGAACGAAGTCGGCAGGCCAACCGACGCCCTCCGCTAACCGCCCAAACTGTCCGGCTCCAGCATGGCGCGAGACTTGATCGCGGCACAGGTCCGCGGATGCGTGTCGTGCAGGAAGATGGCGAGCCGCGGCCGCATGCGCTCGCCGTGCGAGCTTACGGTTTGCTCGAACAGGAAGCGTTGAACGTCGTGAGGCAGACGGGCCCAACTCCTGATAACGGCCTCGCCTAACGCACGCGAAAGGTGTTCCGCAGTCTCATGAGCGATCGAGTTCATGGCGCATCCCTCAGCTGAGACGATAAAAACCAACTCCGGCTGCTCGCCGCGGTTCCCGGACCGCAAAGCTGGCGAAAATTTACCTCAAATCGGCGTCGAATGATTGCTTGACAATCAAATTACTTGGTTCAGAATTTCATCGCAACCTTTCTGACACGGAGGTTTCAATGCTTCCACCGGGTCAAAAGGCCGCGACGATTGTTGCGTAATCGGTTCGGGTCGCAACATAGCGGCAAGCACACGAACGGTTCGCCGGGCGCGACTCTGCGGGTCGCATCAGTCAGGCAAGACCCCAATTCAGTCGCCCCCGGCGTGCTTTTTTTGTCGCGGCGTCCGATTGTTCATTTTTGTTCGCCCGCTGCGACGAAGCTCGCCGGTTGATGACCGAAGCGACCATCCTCACTCCCCGGCGTTGTCGTCGCTCTCCTGGCCTTCTTCGCTCAACCGCTCCACCGACGCCACCTTCTCGCCTTCGCCGGTCGAGAACACGATGACGCCTTGCGTCGAGCGGCCAGCGATGCGGATGCCGTCGACTGGGCAGCGGATGAGCTGGCCGCCGTCGGTCACCAGCATGATCTGGTCCGGCTCCTCGATCGGGAATGACGCGACCAGCCGGCCGTTCTTCTCGGTGATCGCCATGGCGACGATGCCTTTGCCGCCGCGGCCGGTGGTGCGGTATTCGTAGGACGAGGTGCGCTTGCCGAACCCCTTTTCGGAAATCGTCAGCACGAATTGCTCGGCCGCCGACAATTCGGCGTAGCGGGTCTGGCCCAATTCGATGGCGCCCTCGGCCTCCTCGGCGTCACCGTTGACGTCATTGCCGCCGTGTTCCTCCGCATCGCCGTTGCTGCCGCGGCGCACCGCATTGGCGCGTTTGAGATACGCGGCGCGCTCTTCGGCGGTCGCCTCGACATGGCGCAGGATCGACAGCGAGATCAGCTTGTCGCCATCAGCAAGGTTGATGCCGCGCACGCCCATCGAGGTGCGGCCCTGGAACACGCGCACGTCGGTGACGGCGAAGCGGATGCATTGGCCTTGTTCGGAAGTGAGAAGGACATCGTCCTCCTCTTTGCAGATCTGCACGTCGACGATGGCGTCGCCGTCGTCGAGCTTCATGGCGATGATGCCGGAGCGGCGCACGTCGGCGAAATCCGACAGCTTGTTGCGCCGCACCGTGCCGCGCGTGGTGGCGAACATCACATCGAGCTTGTCCCAGCTCTTTTCGTCCTCCGGCAGCGGCATGATGGTGGTGATGTTCTCGCCCTGCTCCAGCGGCAGGATATTGATCAAGGCTTTGCCGCGCGCCTGCGGCGCGGCCAGCGGCAGCCGCCAGACTTTCTCTTTGTAGACCTGGCCGCGCGAGGAGAAGAACAGCACCGGCGTATGCGTCGAGGCAACGAACAGCCGGGTGACGAAATCCTCTTCGCGCGTTTGCATGCCGGCGCGGCCCTTGCCGCCGCGCCGTTGCGCGCGATAAGTCGACAGCGGCACGCGCTTGACGTAGCCGGCATGCGACACGGTGACGACCATATCCTCGCGCTGGATCAAGTCCTCGTCTTCCATCTCGCCTTCCTGATCGACGATCAGGGTGCGTCGCGGCGTGGCGAACTCGCTCTTGATGGCGGTGAGCTCGTCCTTGAGGATCGTTTGAATGCGCGCACGCGAGCGAAGGATATTGAGATAGTCGGCGATCTCCTCGGCAAGCTTATCCAGCTCGGCCTTGATCTCGTCGCGCCCGAGGGCGGTCAGCCGCTGCAAGCGCAGATCGAGAATGGCCTTAGCCTGCTCCGCCGACAGTTTTGTGGTGCCCTCAGCCGACATGGCGTGACGCGGGTCGTCGATCAGCGTGACCATGGCTTCGACGTCGCGCGCCGGCCAGTCGCGCTTCATCAATTGCTCGCGCGCCTCGTTGGCGTCCTTGGAGGCACGGATGAGCTTTATCACTTCGTCAATGTTGGCGACCGTAATCGCGAGCCCAACCAAGATATGGGCGCGATCGCGCGCCTTGCCGAGCAAGTGCTTGATGCGCCGATAGATCACTTCTTCGCGGAACGCAATGAAGGACCTGAGCAGATCCTTCAGGTTCATCACCAGCGGCCGGCCGCCCTCGAGCGCCACCATGTTGGCGCCGAACGAGGATTGCAGCGACGTGAAACGGTAGAGCTGGTTGAGGACGACGTCCGGCACCGCATCGCGCCGCAACTCGATCACCACGCGGAACCCGTCGCGGTCGGACTCGTCGCGCAGCGCGGCAACGCCCTCCAGCTTCTTCTCGCGCACCAGCTCGCCGATGCGCTCGACCAGATGCGCCTTGTTCACCTGATAGGGAATTTCGGAAACGACGATCGCCTCGCGCTCGCCGCGCAGCGTCTCGAACTCGACCTTGCCGCGCATGACGATCGAGCCACGGCCGAGATGATAGGCGGAGCGGATGCCCTGGTGGCCGAGAATGATGCCGCCGGTCGGAAAATCCGGACCCGGCACGATGGCGATCAAATCTTCGATCGACAGACCCGGATCGTCGGCCAGCGCAATGCAAGCATCGATCACCTCGCCGAGATTATGCGGCGGGATGTTGGTCGCCATGCCGACCGCGATGCCGCCGGCGCCGTTGACCAAAAGATTGGGAAAGCGCGCCGGCAACACCACCGGCTCGCGCTCGGTGTTGTCATAGTTGGGTTGGAAATCGACGGTTTCATTGGCGAGGTCGTCCAACAGCGCCATCGAAACTCTGGTCAGCCGCGCTTCGGTGTAACGATAGGCGGCCGGCGGATCGCCATCGACCGAACCGAAATTGCCCTGCCCGTCGATCAGCGGCAGGCGCATGGAAAAATCCTGCGCCATGCGCACCAGCGCGTCGTAGATCGACTGGTCGCCGTGCGGATGATATTTGCCGATCACGTCGCCGACGACACGCGCCGACTTCACATATTTTTTATCGGGCGTGTAGCCGTTCTCGTGCATCGAATAGAGGATGCGGCGATGCACGGGTTTAAGCCCGTCGCGCGCGTCCGGCAGCGCACGCGCCACGATCACGCTCATGGCGTAATCGAGGTAGCTTTTCTTCATCTCCTCCGTGATCGACACGGGGCGAATATCGGACGGCCCGCCGTCGGCGGGCGGGGGATTATCCTGGTCTGCCACTTATGAATCCTGGGCTAGAACGGGCACGAATCGAATGGAATTTTTATAGCCGATCGGGGCTCGCACAGCCACCTTTATCGGCAACGGGAAGATAGGATTTTAGGGTTTATTTTCAAGGCCTTATTGCGACAATTCGTACCGGTTTCGGCACCTCCGGTTTGGGCCGTCCTGGCGTGCGCCCGAACGCAAGCTTTGTGGCGGAGTGAACGACCGCCTCGACGCGCCACAGGGTGCTGACGCAATGATGCCTGGCCCCTATGATGCATGGTGAAAAAACCTCACCGCGGAGGCACTTTCATGGTTCGGCTCGCCGACGGCGACATCAAGACCCGCGAGGTGCTCGGCTGGCAGGGCGTGCACGTGCTCCACTTCACGGGCTCGTCGTGTTCGCAGAAACTGCGCATCTTCCTCAACCTCAAAGCTATTCCATGGCAGTCGCACCCCATCGATCTGCCCGGCAACGAGAACATGCAGCCTTGGTTTCTCGGCATCAATCCGCGCGGGCTGGTGCCGGTTCTGGTGCACGACGGCGCCGTGCATATCGAGAGCAACGACATCATCCAATACCTCGAACGGAAATTTCCGGCGCCGAAACTGATTCCGGCCGGCCATGAGAACGAAGTTGCGGCGCTGCTCAAGCACGAAGACGATTTGCATCTCGATCTGCGCACCTTAAGCTTTCGCTTCGTATTTGCGCCGCCCGGACCGCCGAAGCCGGCGGCCGCGCTCGAAAGCTACCGCGCCAACGGCAGCGGCACCGTGCAGGGCGCCAAGGATCCGGAGAAACAAATCCAGATCGAGTTTTGGCAGCGCGCGGCCAAAGAAGGCTTTACCGACGAACGCGCGCGCATGTCGGCATTGAAGTTTCGCGGCGAGTTCGACGCGCTCGACCGGACGCTGGCAAAACAGTCCTATCTGATGGGCCAAGAATTAAGCGTGCTAGACATCGCGTGGTTCATTTACGAGCACCGGCTCTCGCTCGCCGGCTATCCGTTCGCGCGACTGCATCCGCATGTCCATGCCTGGCCGAGAAACTTCGCACCCGGCCGGAGTTTGCCAAGGAGATCGGCCAGCTGCGGCATTCGCCGGAGCAACTCGACGCCATCCGCCGCGCGCAGGCGGGCAAGACGCTGGAAGCGGTCGCGGGATTCTAGAGCGCGATCCCGAAAAGTGGATGCCGGTTTTCGGAAAAGATCATGCTCAATCGAAAAGCAGAGCCGGGTTTTGATTCCATCAAAACCGATTAGGCTCCTTGGCCCCATTGGGATGCGGTGATGCTGCTCGATTACGCGATCTCGGCACTGCTGACGCTGTTCGTAGTGGTCGATCCGATCGGCCTGGCGCCGACCTTCCTTGCCGTCACCGAGGGTCTGCCGAGCGCGGCCCGCCGCAGCGTCGCGATGCGCGCCAGTTGCATCGCCGGCGCAATTCTTGTGGGCGCGGCGCTTATCGGCAATTGGCTGTTCGACACGCTCGAAATTTCGCTTGCGGCCTTCCGCATCGCCGGCGGCCTGCTGCTCTTCGCCACGGCTTCCGAAATGGTTTTCGGCGTGCGCATGCGCCGTGAAGGCGAGGAGGCAGAGCAGGCGGTCGAGGAACACGTTCGCGACATCGCCGCGTTCCCGCTTGCCATCCCGCTGCTGGCCGGGCCGGGCGCAATCACGGCAGCCGTGCTGCTCGCCGGCCGCGCCGAAGGCAACTGGCTTTTTCTCGCAATTCTGGTTGTGGTCGTTGGGCTTATCGCCGTTTCTTGTCTCCTCACCTTCATTTTGGCCGAACGCATCGGCGGACTGCTCGGGCGGACCGGCAATATCGTGCAGTCGCGGCTGCTCGGCGTGCTGCTCGCGGCCTTGGCGGTGCAATATGTCGTCGACGGCATCCGCAGCGTTCTCGCGGGATGAGCCGCTAAGCGTTCGTTAACCGTAAAATTTCATGATCGCTTAGGATTCTGCTTCGGAGAAATGCCATGCCCGTTCCGGGAATCGCCGCTGCCGCGACGCCGCCTTTGCCGCTTCAACAATTGTCGCCAAGCTCCGGTCACCACAAGCATAACGGCAATAGCGCGCCTTCGATCGGCGACGCCGACGGGCAAAGCTCGAGCCCCACGCCGCCGTCCAATTCGACCGGCAGAATCGGCAGCGTGCTCGACATCAGGATATGACGCCGTTTCGCGTGCGCGCGGCCGAGCCGCGCGACATTCCGGCATTGATGCGGCTCAAGCGCCTGTTGGCGGAAGGCGAGGATTCCGCGCACGCCGTGCGCGCGAGCGAAGCCGACTGGCTGCGCGACGGCTTTGGCCCCCACGCCGGTTTCACCGCTTTTGTCGCCGAAATCGCCGGCGGCGATGGCGTCATCGGTATGGCGATATTTAGCCAGCGTAAAATTACCGGCTGGAACGGCCCGGTGATTTTCCTGCAGGACCTCTTTGTCGAACCGTCACATCGCGATCATGGAGTAGCCCGCGCGCTGATGGCGCGGGTCGCCGCGTTCGCCAGCGATCTCGGCAGTCCGATCGTCGAGCTGACCGTGCGCGCGGATAACCCCGCGCAACGCTTCTACCTGCGCAGCGGCTTTCAACCGCTGCCGCAATGCCTGACTTACGTATTGGCCGGACCGGCGCTTGAGGCGCTCGCCGCGCAGGACAACAAAATCAAAGAGACCAAAGCGCTCGTCGGCTGATCCCGCTGCCCTCCGCCGCTGGCGAGAAAGGATTGCAGTGGAAAAATCAATCGAGCCGCGGCTGCCAGATCATGAAGGCGAAGACCGCAAGCATGCACATCAAAAGCGGAGCGGCCAGCGCGCACCAAATACGGAACAGCCGCCGATAGGCGGCGGGGAGCGGGACGCCTTCGAGCGCCGCCTGTCGGGTCAAGCCGCGGATGCGCCTCTCGATCCAAACCGCCGCGACCCAGCATGCCACTATGACGACATAGAGCAAGCTCGAGATCACGATCCAGAATTCGCGGAGCGGCGAAAGGCCGATGGCGAAAGCGAGCGGGAAGCCGCTGAGCGGCGGCAGCACGAGGACGACGGCCACCACCATCAGTTCGACCTTGACGACAAATTGCGACGTCAAAGCGACTACAGAAGTGTTGCCGGAGCGGCGCGCAAGCACCATGAAAATGGCGAGGCAAAGCCAGCTGCCGAGCATCACCGCGACGGCGAGCACATGCACGAATTTGATAGTGAAGATGACGTCAAGCATGCCGCGAGCGTCATTCCAGAGAGCGCGTAGCGCGAACCCGGAACCCATAATCACAAGACGCGAGGGAGTGGCGCTGGAGGACCACCTTGAACACCGTGGCTATGGATCCCGGCTCTTGCTCGCAAACGCTCGCTCGGCCGGGATGACCGATCGATCAGAACGGAATTTCGTCGTCCATATCGGCGCCCGCGCCACCGCGCGCGCCAGCCCCGGTGGCGGCCGCAACCTTGCGCGTCGGTCCAGACGAGCCGAACTCGCCGCCATCATCGGCGCCGATATCGCCGCCACCGCCCGCGCCCGCGCCCGCGCCGCCGGCACGATCGAGCAACGTCAGCTCGCCGCGAAAGCCTTGCAGCACCACCTCGGTCGAGTAACGGTCTTGGCCGGATTGGTCCTGCCATTTGCGCGTCTGTAGCGCGCCTTCGAGGTAAACCTTCGAGCCCTTTTTGAGGTATTGTTCGGCGATCCGGCACAGATTTTCGTTGAAGATGACGACGCGGTGCCATTCGGTCTTTTCGCGCCGCTCGCCCGTGGTCTTGTCTTTCCAGGAATCCGAGGTCGCGATACGCAGATTGGCCACCGGCCGGCCGTCTTGAGTGCGGCGGATTTCAGGATCCGCGCCTAGATTGCCGATCAGAATCACTTTGTTAACGCTGCCTGCCATAACCTTCTCCGCTCAGTAATTTGGTCACGCAGTGCCCTGCCCGGTCGTGCGATCGAAAACAGGGGTGCCGATAGATGCAGATAACTCGTGCGATGCCGGTCCCTGCAACAACCATCGGTGTTATCCACACCAGTTCCGATCGATTGCAGCCGCCCTGCCGCCATGTTCCTCTTTTGTTCTAGACGTTTGCCCAAGGAAATGCAAGGGCGCCAGAGCGAAATCGAAACCGAATTGTGAACAGGCGATACCGGCAAAGCGGCTTGTCCGGGGGTCTCCAACCATCCGAGAGAAGACGAAATGTCACCACCTGTTGCTTTTGGGTTACACCTTTTTCAAGCCAGATCAGGTAGTTATTGTGCCATCCATGAGGTACGGACGTGATTCCGCCGAGCCAGGTGGTAAGCAAGTGGTGAGCAGGTTCGAAAACCGGTCGACCGACGAAATTGATTGGCCGCGCCCAACGCACTGGAGGTCGCAATGAAGCGATTATTGATAGCTGGCGCGTTGGCGTTCACCGCCGCGGGGCAAGCCCTCGCGGCAGATCTTCCGCAACCGGCTCCCCCGCCGCCGCAAGCGCCCGCCGCTTACATTCCGACCGTTGCGCCGGTCTATAACTGGGGTGGCATCTATTTTGGTGCCAACGGCGGCTATGGATTTGGCGACTCCAAGCAGAGTGACGTTACAGGAACGACGACCGGCACTTTCGGTGTCACCGGCTTCCTGGTCGGGCCGACCCTCGGCGCTAATTTCCAGACCGACGCCTTCGTGTTCGGCATCGAGGGCGATTTCGACGGTTCGTGGATGCAGGGCAATAGCGGCCCCACAGCTTGCGCTACCATTGCCGCTCCCCTTGTTGGCGTCGCATGCGAGACGAAGAACAGCTGGCTCAGCACGATAAGGGCGCGGGTCGGCTACGCGGCCGATCGCGTGCTGTTCTACGGCACCGCCGGCGGCGCGTTCGGCAACATCGAACAAGGCGCCAAGGGCGCCGCTACCAGCACCTTTGCCAGTGCGAGTAAAGGCGGCTGGACGGCCGGCGCCGGCGTCGAGGCCGCTTTCGCCGACAATTGGACGGCCCGGGTCGAATACCTGTTCGTCGATCTGCAGAAGGCGACGTTCAATGGGCCGCCCGTCACCACGGTCACCTTCACCGCCAATCTGGTCCGCCTCGGCGTCGACTACAAGTTCCGCTGAGGAATCGAACCGCAGCAGAAAATTGGGCGGGATTTGCGTCCCACCCTATGCCATCGTGAATCCGGTGGGCTGTTGTTTTTTTGCACTATTCCGGAGCGCGCAGAACTATTGTATTACGGCATGAGCCTGTGAACCTCGTGCCTTGGGCTCTGGCGTATTTGGGGCTTGGCGTATTTGGGCCTGGCGTGTTTGGGGGCTGGCGTGTTTGGGGGCTGGCGTATGAGGTCTGTCGCTCCTGGATGGATGGCGCTCGCGCTGGCGGCGATGATTATCGCTGCGCCGGCGCATGCTGCCGATATGGCTCCCGCCGCGGCCTACTACCCGGCCACCCCGGTGGCGCCGGCTGTCTACAACTGGACCGGCTTCTATGTCGGCGGCAATGTCGGCGTCGGGCTGTTGCCCGATCGTGCCACCCAAGCGGCTACGGGCTTCGTCGTCCTTCCCACGCCCATCAACGTCAATCCGATCGGCCTGGTCGGTGGTGCGCAGGCCGGCGTCGATTACCAGTTCTCGTCCGTGGTCGTCGGCGCCCAAGCGTCATGGAGCATGTCCAACCTCAACGGCAACAGCATCGTTACCGCGACCTCCCCCGCTAACACTCAAGAGCGTCTCACCGCCGCGCCGCGGTGGTTTGCCAGCGCGACCGGGCGCCTCGGTTACGCCGACAATACGCTGTTGTTCTACGTCAAAGGCGGCGGCGCCTGGATGCATATCGAGCATGTCGAGGACAGTCTGAAGCTCGGTGGCGCCACGATCGCGTCGCAATCCATCAGCGACACCCGCTCCGGCGTCACCGGCGGCGTCGGCCTCGAATATGCCATGACCGAAAATTTGTCGGCCTTGTTCGAATACGACTACTACGATTTCGGCAGCAAGGTCGAAAACTTCAATCCCACCGTCGGGACGCCGCTGTCGATCCGCTCCTATCTGCACACTCTGACGGTCGGGCTCAATTGGCGCTTCACTCCGGCGCCGTCCGGCCAGCGGTTCTGCCCGACCTGCTGATCTGGCCGCATTGTTTCGCAAAACATCCGCGTGAATTGGCGGTGATTTGCGTGAATACGCCGCCACCGCGCACTGGCAAAAAGCCTCCGTTCTTACTACGTTCGCAACCAAGGACCGACAGCAGTTGGCGGCCGCCATGCCCGCTCATTCCCGCCCAGGCGGGACTCCAGATTGCTGCCTCGTCGCCGAACTTCTGGGTCGCCGCAACGGTTCATCCCCTCGCGGCGACGAGCGGACACGGTAATGAACGAGCTTTTCGATAACAGCCGCCCCAGCCGCCCCGATCGCCGCGTGATTTCCATCCGCGGGGCGCGCGAGCACAACCTCAAGAACATCGATCTCGACATCCCGCGCGACCGGCTCGTGGTGTTCACCGGCCTGTCCGGCTCCGGCAAATCCTCGCTCGCCTTCGACACCATCTACGCCGAGGGCCAGCGCCGCTATGTCGAGAGCCTGTCCGCCTATGCGCGGCAATTTCTGGAAATGATGCAGAAGCCGGACGTCGACCAGATCGACGGCCTGTCGCCTGCGATTTCCATCGAGCAGAAAACCACCTCGCGCAATCCGCGCTCGACGGTGGGCACCGTCACCGAAATCTACGATTACATGCGGCTGTTGTGGGCGCGCGTCGGCGTGCCCTACTCGCCCGCCACCGGGCTGCCGATCGAGAGCCAGACCGTGTCGCAGATGGTGGACCGCGTCATGGCGCTCCCTGAGGGTACGCGTCTCTATCTGTTGGCTCCAGTCGTGCGCGGCCGGAAGGGCGAGTACCGCAAGGAGCTCGCCGAGTTCATGAAGAAGGGCTACCAGCGCGTCAAAATCGACGGCGCGTTTTACGAAATCGCGCAAGCGCCGGCGCTGGATAAGAAATTCACCCACGACATCGACGTCGTCGTCGACCGCATCGTGGTGCGGCCGGACATTTCGGCGCGGCTTGCGGATTCGCTGGAACAGGCGCTCAAGCTCGCCGACGGTCTGGCGGTGGCGGAGTTTGCGGACAATCCTTCTCCTCCCCCTGCAGGGGGGAGGTCGACGAGCGAAGCGAGGCGGGTGGGGGCAAGTGCAAACCGCGAGGCCGAGCACCCCACCTCCGATCGCCAACGGCGATCGGCCCCTCCCCCTGCAGGGGAGGGTGAAAAGAAGACGCGCCTCGCCACCGCCGCCGCGTCCGACGCCAACCGCCTCACTTTCTCCGAAAAATTTGCCTGTCCGGTATCCGGCTTCACCATCCCGGAGATCGAGCCGCGGCTGTTCTCGTTCAACAACCCGTTCGGCGCCTGCCCGAAATGCGGCGGGCTCGGCGTCGAGCAGCACATCGACGCCGATCTGGTCATTCCCGATCGCGACCGCACGCTGCGCAAGGGCGCCATCGCGCCGTGGGCCAAATCCTCGTCGCCCTATTACACCCAGACGCTTGCGGCACTGGGCAAGCACTACAAGTTCACGCTCGACACCAAGTGGAAGGACCTGCCGAAAAAAACCCAGGACGGCATCCTCTACGGCAGTGGCGACACCGAGATCCGCTTTTCCTACGATGACGGCATGCGCGCCTACGACACCAAGCGCGCCTTCGAAGGCGTCATCACCAATCTCGAGCGCCGCTACCGCGAGACCGACAGCGATTGGGCGCGCGAGGAGATCGCGCGGTATTTCACCGATGTGCCGTGCGCGGCCTGTCACGGCTATCGCCTGAAACCGGAAGCGCTGTGCGTGAAAGTGGGCGGCCGGCATATCGGCGAAGTGTCCGACATGTCGGTCAAAGGCGCAGCACAGTGGTTCACTGAGCTACCCCAGCGGCTTACTTCCAAACAGAACGAAATCGCGGTCCGCGTGCTCAAGGAGATCCGCGAGCGGCTGAAATTTCTGGTCGATGTCGGGCTGGAATATCTGACGCTCGCCCGCGCCTCGGGCACGCTGTCCGGCGGCGAAAGCCAGCGCATCCGGCTCGCCTCGCAGATCGGCTCCGGGCTGACCGGCGTGCTTTACGTGCTCGACGAGCCCTCCATCGGCCTGCACCAGCGCGACAATGCGCGGCTCCTGGAGACGCTCAAGCGCCTGCGCGATCTCGGCAACACCGTGATCGTGGTCGAGCACGACGAGGACGCCATCCGCACCGCCGATTGGGTGTTGGACATCGGCCCCGGCGCCGGCATTCATGGCGGCCATATCATCGCCCACGGCCAGGTCGCCGACCTCGTCGCCGCGCCGCAAAGTTGGACCGGCAAATATTTGTCCGGCGAGCTGTCCGTTGCCATTCCCGAGCGCCGCCCGAAGAACCCCGCCCGCACGCTCAAAATCGTCGGCGCGCGCGGCAACAATCTCAAAACCATCACCGCCGAAATTCCGCTCGGCCTGTTCACCTGCGTCACCGGCGTGTCCGGCGGCGGCAAGTCGACGCTGTTGGTCGACACGCTGTACAAGGCGCTGGCGCGCCGCCTCAACAATGCCAGCGAGGCCCCTGCCCCTTACGACCGCATCGAAGGCGTCGAGCACCTCGACAAGATCATCGACATCGACCAGTCGCCGATTGGACGAACCCCGCGCTCAAACCCCGCGACCTATACCGGCGCGTTCACGCCGATCCGCGAATGGTTCGCCGGCCTGCCCGAAAGCAAGGCGCGCGGCTACGAGCCGGGCCGCTTCTCGTTCAACGTCAAAGGCGGCCGCTGCGAGGCCTGCCAGGGCGACGGCGTCATCAAGATCGAGATGCACTTCCTGCCCGACGTTTACGTCACCTGCGACGTCTGCAAGGGTAAGCGCTACAATCGCGAGACGCTCGACGTGCTGTTCCGCGGCAAATCGATCGCCGACGTGCTCGACATGACGGTCGAGGAGGCGCTGGACTTCTTCAAGGCGGTGCCCCGGGTGCGCGAGCCGTTAAAGCTCCTGCACCGCGTCGGGCTGGATTACATCCATGTCGGCCAGCAGGCGACCACGCTGTCCGGCGGCGAGGCGCAGCGCGTCAAGCTCGCCAAAGAGCTGTCAAAACGCGCGACCGGCCGCACGCTCTATATTTTGGACGAACCGACCACGGGGCTGCACTTCCACGACGTCGCAAAGCTTCTCGACGTGCTGCACGAGCTGACCGACCAGGGCAACACCGTCGTCGTCATCGAGCACAATCTCGAAGTCATCAAGACCGCCGACTGGATCGTCGACCTCGGCCCCGAAGGCGGCGACGGCGGCGGCGAAATCGTCGCCGCCGGCACGCCCGAAGACGTGGTGCGCGAGAAGCGGAGCTATACGGGGGCGTTTTTGAAGCCGGTCCTGGCGCGCCGCGGCGTGGATCGCGGCAAGAAGAAGCGCGTTGAGGCGGCGGAGTGAATTTTGCTCACCCTGCCCTGCAGGGGGAGGGTCAGCGCGCGCAGCGCGCTGGGGTGGGGTGACTCGCTAAATTGTGTTAGGAATGCCTTATGGCCATGAACGTCGAAGCCGAGATTCGGGACCTCAAACGCCGCGTCAGCGAGCCTGAAGGCTCGTTCGGATTTCGGAGCGAACAGGTAAAAAGCGTACACAAGGATTTGCTGGCGTTCGAAGCAAAGACCGAGCGAAGGTTCGACGGAGTTGATAAAAAGCTGAACGGTCTGGACGGCAAGATCGACGCCGTGGACCGGAAAATCGATGTGAAAATCGACGGTTTGGCAAAGGCGCTGCCCGGCATTGTCGGCGACGCGGTGCGCGAGGCAAATCGAGGACGCGACGGAAAGCGCTGATTGCTTCATGCGTTCGCGAAAAACGACCAAGCTCATCCACGAGGGCAAATACGCCGCCGAAATCACGATCGGGCTCAACTACAGCGACGAAAGCTGATCGCCCACCATGTCGCTCGATGACGCGAGAAAGCTGGAAGCGGTGCGCCTCGCCCTACAGCGCGGCGACATCGCCGAAGCATCCAAATATGGCCGCGTATTCGAGCTGACGCCGGTGGCGGCGAAGTGATCGCTGATCGGGTGCCTTGTCCGCCGTAGCCCGCAGGGCGAAGGCGGATGGCGCGGGGCGGAGCCGCGCAAGAAGAAGCGCGTCGAGGCGGCGGAGTAACCTGCTGCCTCGCATTGACTCTCCGCCGTCATCCTGAGGCGGCCGCGAAGCGGCCCTCGAAGGGCGACGGCCCCGGTATCTTGGCCGCATCCTTCGGGGCTCGCTTCGCTCGCACCTCAGGATGAGGACCCTAGGCCCGACTAGATCAAAAGTTGAAACATGCTACACTGCATCTCTCGGTGAGGGACCAATGCCCGCTGACGTGACAAAAGAAGCGTTTCAAGCGCTCGAACACGAAGTCGAGGGCGAGAAGCTCGTTTCGCGCCACATCCTCGAACAAACGCGCCGCAACGGCGACGATCTGGCCGCGGTCAAAACACGGCTCGATCGCGTGGAGGGAAAGGTCGACGACGTGGCGCAGGAGCTTGGCGGAGTGAAACACACGCTCAACGGTTTGGTCCGCGATCTGCCGCGAATTATCGCCGAGGCACTCCGCGGCCGCAAAGATTAAATACGGCAGCGGTGAGGGCAAACTCGGAAAAGCAAGTACGCGAAGTGATCCCCGCATCCGAGATCGATCGCCTGCTTCTCTCCTGCTGCGACGCGCGTTGGCGCAAGGTCGCCAGAATCATCGGACAAGCCTACGAAACCGTGGAGCGGCACGGAATCGCGATTTTCCGCGGTATCGCCAAGCTCATGGATGCGCGCATGGCGGTCCTGGTCCGTAGCGGAAAGTTGGAAGCCAAGGGAAACATAAAACGCTGGGGCTACAGCGAAGTGCGGCTGCCGCCGGCACGCCAATCTAGGCAGTTCTTGAAGCCGGTGGTAGCGCGGCGCGGGACCGAACCGCGGAAGAAGAAGCGGGTTGAGGCGGCGGAGTGATTGTTCTCCAGGACAATCGGATGTTATGACGTGACCTACAGACAAGGCTAATCGTGCCATGCCGCTGCTTGCGTTTTGGGAATCAAACCCGGACGAGATTGGTAAGTCCTCGATCGAACAGATCGTGGCAATGGCCGGTGATGGCAATCTGAAAGACGGCAGTATCTGCTCGGACGAGCTTCGTAAGTACCTGACCGAGGCTGATTCACCAAAACTCGCGACCTATATCGAACATTGTTTGGAGTCAGGATTCCAAAAAAGCGGATTCGTATTTCAAGATTTAGTCAACGAACTTGGTCGACGGCTAGACTATAAAGTGGTGAACGGACGTTATCAGGGCACCGTAAGTGAAATCGGTTTTGATGGAATTTGGGTATCACCTGAAGGGCACACGATCATTGCCGAAGTTAAGACTTCGGATGCCTATCGTGTCCCGCTTGATACGATTGCTGGTTATCGTCAAAAGCTTTTGGCTGCAGGCAAGATGACGAATCCATCATCGGCATTGATTCTCGTTGGGCGACAAGACACTGGCGAGCTCGAAGAGCAGATTCGCGGATCAAGGCATGCGTGGGACATCCGATTAATTAGTGCGTATGCTCTCTTAAAATTGGTTCAGTTAAAAGAAAACTCTGATGATCCGGAAACCGGCGGCAAAATTCGGAGCCTTTTGACTCCGTTGGAATTCACCCGTCTAGACGGCCTCGTCGACGTCATGTTCACAACCGCGACAGACGTTGAGAAGGTGATACCGGAATCCGCAGAAGATGAGATTGAGACCCACGTTGCTGTGGTTCCACAAGACATATTAGTTGCGCCTAGTGGATGGGAATTTACGGACTTTGCCGTCCTCGACAAAAAGAGGAGCGAGATTGTTGAAGCGATGGCACGAAAAACCGGAACCAAGCTAATTAAAAAGAGCCGCGCTCTGTTTTGGGACGCGATGCATGAGACGAGAATAGCTTGCTCTATTTCGAAGCGGTATCCAAAGTCTTACTTATATTGGTACGCATATCACCCCGAATGGAATGAGTTTTTGAAGGAAGGACGCGAGTCATACTTTGTGCTTGGTTGCATGGACTTGGACGTTGCTTTCGCGATCCCCCCAAGGTGATCGTTGCAAACCTCCTTGCACTCAACACAACGACAACAAGCAAAAAAACTTATTGGCATGTTCATGTCGTAGAAGCCAACGGCGGCTATGCGATTCCTCTTCATCAAGGAAAACAGCTCTCGCTCAATCAGTATCAGGTTTCGATTAAGCAGACGTAGGTTTACTGTTCGTCACCACTGGACTCGACTCGGTGGCCCCTACTGACTTGAAGGCTGCATGGATTGCCGGAGCAGGTGACATTGGCGTAAGCAAGGCGTGGATGGCCGGATCAATTCCGGCCATGACGCTCACCGGATTCATCCGCTCATTCCCGCGCAAGCGGGAATCCAGTCTGGGTCCCCGCTTTCGCGGGGACGAGCGGTCATGGAAATGCGTTGCGGCGTGCATACATAATGCCGGACCCGCTGCATTTCTTTCACTCCGCACCCTCATGAAAAAAATCGGCTTCCTCTCCTTCGGCCATTGGTCCCCTTCGCCCCATTCGAAAACGCGCACGGCGTCCGACGCGCTGTTGCAATCGATCGAGCTTGCGGTCGCCGCGGAAGAACTCGGCGCCGACGGCGCGTTCTTTCGCGTGCATCACTATGCCCGCCAGCTCGGCTCGCCGTTTCCGCTTCTGGCCGCGGTCGGCGCGCGGACCAAGCGCATCGAGATCGGCACCGCCGTGATCGACATGCGTTACGAGAACCCGCTGTATATGGCGGAGGATGCGGGCGCAGCCGACGTCATCAGCGGCGGCCGCCTGCAACTCGGCATCAGCCGCGGCTCGCCCGAGCAGGTGATCGACGGCTGGCGCTATTTTGGCTACGCCCCGCCGGAAGGCGAGACCGACGCCGACATGGCGCGGCGCCACACCGAAGTGTTTCTCGACCTGCTGCGCGGCCAGGGTTTTGCCAAGCCCAATCCGCGGCCGATGTTTTCCAATCCGCCGGGCCTGTTGCGGCTGGAGCCTTACTCCGAAGGCCTGCGCGAGCGCATCTGGTGGGGCGCGGGTTCAAGCGCCACCGCCGAATGGGCGGCCAAGGTCGGAATGAACCTGCAAAGCTCGACGCTGGTTTACGACGAGACCGGAGAGCCGCTGCACGTCCAGCAGGCGGGCCAGATCCGCAAATTCCGCGCGGCCTGGACGGCGGCCGGACACACGCGCACGCCGCGGGTGTCGATCAGCCGCAGCATCTTCGCGCTGGTCGACGATCGCGACCGCGCCTATTTCGGCGGCGACAGCGAGACCGAAGACACCATCGGCTTTCTCGGCGACAACCGGCGCGCCGTGTTCGGCCGCAGCTACGCCGCCGAGCCGGACGTTCTGGTCGAGCAGCTTAAGCAAGACGAGGCCATCGCCGAAGCCGACACGCTCCTTTTGACGGTGCCAAACCAGCTCGGCGTCGATTACAACGCCCACGTCATCGAGGCGATCCTCAAGCACGTCGTCCCCGCCCTTGGCTGGCGATGAGGCATGAGCGCCTACGCCGCAGCCGCCGGCCGCACGCGGCGGGTCATCGTAACACCGTGCTCGCGCTCCACCAAAGCGATGGCGGTGGCAGAACCGCTCAACCACCGTACATTCAGCCGCTCGCAGCAGGCCGGCCTTGTCTCAGGAGTCATAATGAAACGCCCGCAGTCCAATCGCATCCCGATCGCCATCCTGTTCGCCGTGCTGTGGTCGGGCGGCATGTTGTTGAGGGCGCCGTCAATTGACCTGCAGACCGTCGTGACCGCCGTCATCGCGGGCGCAATTGTCGGCGGGCTCATGTATTGGCTATTCGACAAATTCAGCGCGCGTTCGTGAGTAGAGCGAACGTAGCCCGGCTTGAGCGGAGCGAAAGCCGGGGTCAGCGTCGAGCGGAAAGATCATTCCCGGATTTCGCTCCGCTCAATCCGTGCTACTCGCTCCATCGGCTGCCGGATCGAACCGGCACTCTGGGCAGCCGCAGACCGAAGCCGAGTATCCGGCAATGACTGTCCCGTCAGGTCCGTGCGATACTCAATCTATGACCGTCGAAGACCTCGAAAAGGCCATCGCCAAGCTGCCGCCTGACCAGTTCGCGGAATTCCGTGCCTGGTTCGAGGAGTTCGATGCCGCGCGGTTCGATCAAAAGATCGAGCGTGATGCCAAGTCCGGCAAGCTCGATGCGCTGGCCGATCAGGCCATTGACGATGTCCGCAAGGGCCGCGCTCGGGACCTATGAGGCACTTCGCGAGCCGACTATGATGCAACGGTCCGATAGCGCTACGCCCTCCCCGATCCGCGACAGCGCCGGCCTGCCGTCTCGACCCCGGCTTTCTCCTATTTGAAATAACTCACCCCGCAGGCCTGATCGCCGACGCGCGTTTCGAGGGCTTGCTTGGCCGACGGCTTTGTCTCTCCCGGCTTCGGCATGCGGTAGTCGATGCTGACAACCGTGCCTTCCGGCGCGTCGTGGACGACGTCATAGCTGCGCTGCCCCATCGGCTCGTTGTAAAGCTTGAACTGGCGGATATCGGCGCCGATCAGCGCCGACATTTCGTAAGCCGTGAATTTGCCGTCGGCGGCATTGAAGCAATAGACGAATAGATCGCGATCGCGGAACTCCGTGTTGTGGGCGTCGTTGAAAGCCGCCAGCGCCTTGGCCTGGTCGGCCTTAAGCGCGGCGACGGCGCGGTCGAGCATGGCGCGGGCCGCTTCCGCCGTGCCGAGCGGTTCGCCGGCACGCAACCCGTCGCTGCACAGCACTGCGAATGCCGGCAACGCGAACGCCAGCAGCATCAACGCCCAAGAATTTTTCTTCACGACGACCTCAGCCTTTTTTAAGATTGCACAAACCGGCCCGATCGTAGCAAGCGCAGCCCGGATGAGCCAACGGGGGCCCGCATGTCGCCCCGCTCATGCAGGCCCCTCGCCGATCCCCTTGGGAATATCGGCGGCACCGCGCTGTTTATCGCTGTTGGGAGCAATCCGCCCGCAAATAATGTTCAGGAGTAAGCAATGAAACGATTGTATATGCCCGCGGCTGCCGCGGCCTTTGCCGCTCTCACCGGCATCAGTGCTTGGGCCGCCGATCCGCTGACGACCGAGACCCACAAGGTTCTTACCGCCGCGCTGGCCGTGGAAGCGGCGCAGGCGGGGATCGCTGCATGCAAAGCGCAAGGCTATAGCGAGACCGTCACCGTCGCCGATCGCAGCGGCACGCCGATCGTGGTTGTCGTCGGCGACGGCGCTCGATACCTGACCCGGGAAGTCACCCGCCGCCGCGCCTATACGGCCGCGCTGTGGAAAATGTCGACCGCGGAGTTCACGAAAAGATTTCCGACGCCGAACGGCTTCAATCCCGTCGTGTTCGATCCGCAGCTCGTTGCCGGGCAAGGCGGCGTGCCGATCAATGTCGGCGACGATACGATCGGCGCCATCGCCGCCGCCGGCGCACCCGGCGGCGACAAGGACGAAGCCTGCGCGCTTGCCGGCGTTGCGAAAATCAAGGATCGGCTGAATTAGCGCGTAGGGCGGGTTGGATGGCCGGGACAAGCTCGATTATGACGCCTAAAATTTGACCTTATGGCGCTCTCGCCCGGCAAGTTGTTTCGCGCGGCGACGCGGCGATGGTTCGGGCCGGCCGCCGGCGCCGACAGCATCGTCAAAGTCACGGTGCGCGACGAGAAAGGCCGCATCGTCCGTGTCATCGACTCCGAGCGCGATGTCGCGGCGTTTCGCGCGCTGTGGGCGGGCCTCCTCGAGACCGATCCCGGCGCCTGCACTGCGCCGCCGGGGTGGCGGCCGTATCACAAGCTGCAAATCCAATCGGTTGGGCGCGGCGGCCGCACCGGAAACGCGAGCTGGTTTTACTTTTTCGGCGGCCACATCAAGCTGCTCGCGGTCATCCGCGCCGTCTGCGTCGCCCCGCTTTACCGCACGCCCTCCCCGGACGCGTTCGAGGCGCTGTTGCGGCGCGATCCCTCCAACACACTCGCCCTCACCCGTCATAGCTTGCCAGCGCCGGGAAGTGATGGCATGATGGCGCCATCATGAATGCACGTACCCAGATTACCATGGAACCGGAGCTGCAGCGGCGGGCGCAGGCCAAGGCCGCCGAACTCGGCATTTCGTTTGCCGAATACATCCGGCGCCTCGTCGCCGGCGATCTGGGCGAGCCGAGCGCCAAAGCCGACATCACCAGCCTGTTCAACCTGATCGATGAAGGCCCGCCCACCAACATTGCCCGCGACAAAGACGCGATGCTCGCCGCGGCGGTGTGGCAGGAACATCTGCGCAAGACCGGCCGGCAGCCGCAGCGCGAGCGCAGGAAGAGCCGCCGTTGAGCGTGTTTGTCGATTCGACGGTATGGTTTGCGGCGATCGTGGCGCGCGACCGCGACAACGCCCGCGCCCGCGCTATCCTGCAAAGCACAACCGGGCATGTGACCACCGACCACGTGCTGGTCGAGTCCTGGCTTTTGTTGAACAGCCGTTATCATCGGCGCGGCGCCGAGCTCTTATGGGAGCGCGTCCGCGCCGGGGCGGCCCGCCTGGAATTCGTCACTCCTGCCGACCTCGAGGCCGCGTGGGCGGCAGGCGAAATATTCCGCGATCAGAACTTCTCTTTGGTCGACCGCACCAGCTTCGCGGTGATGGAGCGGCTCGGACTGACGCGCGCGGCGAGCTTCGACGACGATTTCGCCGTCTATCGTTACGGCCGCAATCGCGACCGCGCCTTTGAAGTCTTCCGGTAAAGGGTTTAAGGCCGCTCATGACAGCGAAAAAACCCATCGTCGGCGTCATCGGCAGCGCGCATCTGGCCGAGGGCAAGTTCACCGCGCAGCGCGTCAGCGAGCGCATTTTACGCGCGGCCGCGGAAGCAGCCCACGCGCTGCCGCTGATCTTTGCCGGCACGCCGGACATCACCGACGCGGCGGCGCTGCTCGATGTCGTCGACGGCGTGCTGCTCACCGGCAGCCGGGCCAATGTGCATCCGCGGCATTTCGGGCTTGGAGCCGATCCGCGCCACGAACCTTACGACGAGCCGCGCGACGCGCTCGCTCTGCCGCTGATCGAGGCTTGCGTTGCGCGCGGCGTGCCGCTGTTCGGCATCTGCCGCGGCTTTCAGGAGATGAACGTCGCCTTCGGCGGTTCGCTGCACCCGGAAATTCGCGAGCTGCCCGGGCGCATGAATCATCGCGCGCTGCGGCTCGAAAACGGCGAGATCAACCCCGATCCCAAGGTCATCTATGCCGAGCGCCACGAGGTCCGGCTTACGCCGGGCGGCGCGTTTGCAAAACTCCTTGGCGCCGAGACCATCCGGGTCAATTCGCTGCACGGCCAGGGCATCCTCAAGCCCGGCGACCGCATCGTCGTCGAGGGCGTGGCGGAGGACGACACCATCGAGGCCATCCGCGTCGCCGAGGCCCCGGGCTTTGCGCTCGGCGTGCAATGGCATGCCGAGCACGTGGCCGACCGCAATCCGGTCAATCGCACCTTGTTCGAAGCATTCGGCGCCGCGCTGGAACGCTATCGGCAAGCGCGGTAATCGGTCCGTTCAGGATTCCCTGGCGCGGCGCCGTGGCGTCGCTTATTCTAGTAGCGACACACTTTGGGGAAAGGCTGGGACCGGCAATGGCGAAAAAGATCCGCAACAGGAAGACTGCGAAAGCGGCGACCAAGGCCGCGGCCAAGAAAACCACCGGCAAGAGGAAGCGCGCGCCGAGCAAAAATCGGCGCAAAATAGCGGCACGGAAAAAATCCAAACCTGCCGCCAATAGAACCGTTGCCGCCAAGCCCGCCGGCAAAAAACGCCGCACGCCGCCGCCGAAAACTCTTCCGGAAAAGGTCGCCGGCGTTTTCACCGCGATCGTCGACACCCTCACCGACGCCGAACGGCTGCACCAAAAATTGGATCCCGGCATCTCGAACGAACCGGAATAGCGCCCGATGGAGAGCGATTGGCCAGGCCCGGGAAGACGCGACACGAAGGAAGGCCCGGCCGATAAGCCGGACCTTCCAAGATTCCGTAAGACCGTGGGTCGTCGAGATTAGTCGTCGCGGTCCTTACGGATGATCACCTTCTTTTCCGTGCTCGGCTCGGCCAAGAACGGCTTGCTCTCTTCGCGCTTCTTGATGACGGTGGTCTGGCCGGCATCGTTGTTCTTCTTGATGACCGTGGTGTCTTCCGCTTTCGCGGTCGCAACCAGCTGCGCGCTCATCGCCAGGGCCGCCGCGGTTGCCAAAACAAGTGTGCGCATCGCCTGTATCTCCTCTGTAGGCTGTCGTACCCAGCTAATGCGCCGGGGCTCGGCCAGTTCCGGCAAAGTTTTGCGGAACTTTTCCCGATGTTGCTGCACCGCGCCGGTTTTTCCTGCCATGGTGAGGAAATGCGCCGGAACCGGCGTTCGTTTTAGGAATTATCCCGCATGGCGCGCTGGTGCCGACCGCGCGCAGGAACGCCAATAGCAGGGAACACATACAATGGATAAGAAGATTGCCGGCCTTCTCGGCGCCGCAGCGGCGCTGACGGCCATGAATGCCGCACAGGCCACGCCCGCCCAAACGCCGCAGCTTTCGCCAGCGGCCAGCTACCGCGATCTTCTGGAGCCGATTCCGAATGCTTTAACCGTGCTGAAAGCGGATGATGCCCGCATCGCCGCGAGCGCGACGCAGCAAGAACCTGTGCAACTGGCGCAATATTTCTACCATCATCACCATCATCATCATCACCACCACCGGTATTTTCGCGTCGTGCCGCGGCCCTATTGGCATCATCATCACCACCATCACCACCATCACCATCACCACGGTTTCGGCATCTACATCCGCTAGAACCGCACAGAACGCGACGCTATTGCGCAAGCGCGCCGCGCGCGACACGTCGCGCCCGGCGCGGTGCGGCCATAGTGGAACTGCCTAAACGGGTATTGGCGCGTACCCCGCCCGCGCGTCAGCCGATCCGCTGGCGAACGAACTTCACCATGTCGGCGAAGGCGCCGCTGATTTTCGACAGATCCGGCGTGTGGCCGGCATGACGTTCCATGTCGATATAGTCGAGCGCGATGTCGCCGCCGGCCTTGCGGTAATTGGCGATAAAGCGTTGCGGCTCGTTGCCGGGAAAATCGGAATCGGCGTCCTTGTAGTCATGCACCAGGTCGCCGCGGGCCTGGAACCAGATCGCCGGCGGCAATTGCACTTTTTCGCCGCGCTCGAGCGCCAGCATCGGATTGCCCTCCGCCATGTCGGCCTCCGACGGCCAATAGGCATCGTGGCGCGGGATGATGTTGTTCGGCCATTCCGGCGGATTGGCGCCAGCCAGCATGCGCTTGGCGTGGCGGTAGCGCGACAGCGGATTGATCACCGGCCACGACAGCACGGCGCAGCGCACGCTGGCATCGTGCGGCGGCGCGCCGGCCGGCAGCGCAAGCGCGCTGTAGCGCGGGTCGCGCGGCCGCATGGCGACCAGCATCGCCAGATGCCCGCCGCTCGACTGGCCGGAAATGCCGACGAGATCGGACCGCGTTTTCAGGTCGCGGGCGTTAAGCTTGACCCAACGCACCGCGTAATTGATGTCCTGCACCGAAGCCGGGTATTTCGCCTCGGTGCCGGAGCGGAAATCGAGCGCGATCGAAACGATGCCGTGGGAAGCCATGAATTCGTGGCGCAAATGCTCGGTCTTGCGGTCGGACAGGCACCAGGCGCCGCCATGACATTCCACCAACGCCGGGAACGGCCCTCGGCCGCGCGGCGTGAACACCCGCGCCAACAGCGGCTTGTCGCCGTGGCGCAGATATTCGACGTCTTCGACGTCATAATCGGTGGATTTGCCGGCCAAAGCCGCCGTAGCTACGTCGCTCGCCATATGGATTTTCCTATGTTGGGATTTTGCTCAGCACGGCCTGCATCTGCTCGAGCACTTCGCGCGTCTTCTCGGCATAGAACGCGTTCACCACCTCGCAGATGGCCTGCACTTTGGGGTCGAGCGGATTTATTCCGGCGCTCACCAGCCGGGCGTGCAGGTCTTGCAGAACTTCATCGCGTTCGAACATAGCGCCTCCAGGCCGGGTACTCTAGCACAGGCTCACAATCGCAGCATCGGCCGCTTGCCCTTCATGGTCTTCGCGCTTGGCACTTTGACCAGCGCCTCGCCGTCCAGCACCGTCTCGCCGCCGACCGCGCAGACGCAGCCGAGCCGGGCCCGCGATTTCTCCGGATCGAGTTCGATCACCGTCACCGTGACGACGACGGTGTCGCCGATCTTCACCGGCGCACGAAAATTAAGCGTCTGCGAAATGTAGATCGCGCCCGGCCCCGGCAGTCGCGTTCCCAGCACGGCCGAGATCAAGCTCGCGGTATAAAGGCCGTGCGCGATCCGCTTGCCGAACGACGTGCGCGCGGCAAAATGCTCCGACAGATGGATCGGATTGCGGTCGCCGGTGAGCTGCGCAAAGCCGACCACGTCCGACGACGACACCGTCTTCTCCAGCGTCTCGGTCATGCCGACCGAAAGGTCTTCGAAAAACAGCGTGCGCAGCGGCGGAAGATTCATGCCGGCGGTCGATGCTCCGATTTTCACGCCGGGCGCGGCGCCGCCAGCGGTGCGGATGCCGGCAGAATCCCGTTGCGCGTCATGGTGCCGAGCGCGATGGCGCCGACGATCAGGAGAATGCCGGCGATCCACAGCGCCCAATCGTAGGAGCCGAGGCCGGCCACGACATAACCGGTCACGATCGGCGCCAACAGGCCGCACAAATTGCCGCTCAGAATGGTGAGACTGATCGCCTTGCCGACGTCGCGGGCGCGATGCACCAGGTCTGTCACGAGCGACAGGTTGAGCGAGATCATGGCGTTGAGGCCGGAAAGCGACAGCGCGAACAGCGTCAGGATCAAGGTCGTATCGTCGGTGAACGGCACGAACACGATCACGGCGGACAGCAGAATGCAGGCGATGACCACGGCGCGCCGGCCGCCGGCAAGAAGCGTGTCGTTCTTGAGCAGCCGGTCGCTCATGAGCCCGATGACGATGCTAACCGGCACCGCGACCGCCCAAGGCACCGCGGTATAAAGGCCGGTCTTCATGATGGTGAGGTGCTTGGTGTCCTGCAGATAGCTCGGCAACCAGAACAGCAGCAGATAAAGCGTATAAATGCCGGAGGCCTGCGCGATCATCGCGCCCCACTGCGACGGCGATTTCAAGAGTTCGAACACGACGCCAGGGCTGCCGTGCACGCCGATCTCGTCGGGCGATCCGGCGGAGCGCTCGGCAAGGATTTTCTTGCGTTCGTCCGCCGAAAGCCAGCTCACCCGCTCCGGCCGATCGAACCAGACGAGATTGGCGATAAACCACACGAAGCCGAGCGCACCAAGGATGATAAAGGCCGCGCGCCAGCCCCAGGCGCTGGCGATCGACGCGGTGACGACCGCGCCCATCGCCGGACCGACGAAGCTGCCGGCGCTCCACACGACGTTGGCGACGCCGCGCTCCCGTGCCGGCATCCATTCGCGAACGATGCGGCCGCATGACGGAATCGAGGTCGCCTCGCCCGCGCCCATGACCATGCGGGCGACGATCAGCGTGGCAAAACTCCACACTCCCGCAGTTGCCGCCATGGCCAGCGACCACAGCGCGATGCCGATGGAATTGATATTTCGCGCCGAAAAACGATCGAGCATGATGCCGATCGGCAGGAGACAGATCACATAAGTCCACAGGAAGGATGAGAACAGGTAGCCCATCTCGACCGGCGAAAGCTTAAATTCCCCGCGCACCGACTGCGCCACGATGCCGAGCGCCGAACGATCCATGTAATTGATCGTGACCAGCGCCAATGTCAGCGCGTAGATCCAGCCGCGCCGAAAATGGCGCGCGGTTCCTGCAGCGGTTTGCGTATTCATCGGCTCCCTCCCCTTTCGACGGTGAGACTTTATGCGCGCCGTGCAGCTTTGCGGCGCGCCGCGCGCTCGGCTTTGCTTGAGCCGCTATTGCTTCGGCGGCGGTGCGCCGCCTGCCGCGGGCGCCGGCGCACCCGACGTTGCACCCGATGCGGCGCCGCGCGGATCGTTTCTGTTCGCCATGCAATTCTTCAAGAACTTGGCGCGCGCCGCGCCTTGCAGCTTTTGATCGTCAGCCCCGAATTTACAGGTGACCGATTTTTCCTTTGCCGTCAGCGCAAGCGACGGCGCGCTCGGCAGCATGGCAATCAGCATGGCGGCGATAAAAGCGTAACGAGGCATGGCGTTATCCCCCTGACATTCGGAACGCCATATTAGCACCGAATGGCGAAATACCATGGCGCAATTTGGCGCTATAAGGTGGACATGACCTCTGCGCCCCGCATCAGCGACGTGCTTGCCCGGATCAGGCCGGGCCTGACCGGTTCCTCGGAAATCCTGGTTGGACCCGAGCATACGGCGCCCTTTGTCGGTTCAGGCCGGATCGCGGTATTAGCGACGCCGGTGATGATCAACGTGATCGAGGCCGCGGCGCTCGCGGCCATCGAACATCTTCTTCCCGCCGGCCATCAAAGTCTCGGCATCCATCTCGACGTCAGCCATACCGCAGCGACCCCGGTCGGCTTGCGCGTGACCGCGACCGCTGAGGTCTTGCGGCTCGAAGGCCGCACCGTGACGTTCCGCGTCGAAGCCCACGACGATTTCGAGCCGATCGGCGGCGGCAGTCATCAGCGGGTCGTTGTCAGCGTGACGCGATTCGACGAACGAGTGCAGCGCAAGGTACGCGGCACGTAATAATGGCGCGCAATAATGGCGCGCGCTAAATACCCTCGCCTCGGACCGTCATCGTCGACGACATCATCGGCCAGTCGCCGCTGCGCCGACGCACGAATTTCACCGTCGGCCGGAAAACCGGCCGATTCCGAACAACACAATGGCGGCGACGAGGGCCGCATAGGCATGCAGGTGGTGAATGTGCGTCGAGCCTGCACTGTAACCCGGCATGAATGTCGGCAATGAGCCGGCCTGCATCGTGTAATACATGACGGCGACGATCACGCAAATAATGGCGAGAAGATAGGCAATTACTTTCATCGAAGTTTTCCTCATTAATAGCGGCGCAGCGGCGGCCCTCAATAGGGCCGCACTGTGCCCTGCACCGTCGTGCGGAACATCAGCCGGCGCTCGGTCGACGGGAAATCGGTGCGTGCGTGCGAGGAGCAACGATTGTCCCATAACAACAGATCGCCGACGCGCCAGACATGCTCGTAGACGAATTCGCGCTTTTCCGCGTGATCGTAGACGTTATTGAGCAGGCGCTCGCTTTCGTCCGCCGGCAAATCGAGCACCTTCACCGTCATCAGCCGGTTGACATAGACCGCCTTCTTGCCGCTGTCTTCGTGCGTGCGGAAGACCGGATGCGCCTGCTCGGCAAAGGCTTCGGTGCCGCGGCTGTCGCCTTTGATGGTGGAGCCGTAATTGTAATGGTGCAGCGCCTTTTTTCCTTCGAGCCGGGCGCGGATCGCCGGGTCGAGCGTGTCATAGGCGGCATAGCCGCTGGCGAACAGCGTATTGCCGCCGGCCGAGGGAATCTCCACCGCATAGAGCAGCGTCGCCTTGCTCGGCACTTCGGCATGGATCATGTCGTGATGGAACATCATCTCGCCGTCGGGCAGAGCGCCGATCGGCTCGCCGTTCTCGCGGATGTTCGAAATCATCATGATGCCGGGCAGAAGCCTGGAATAGCCTTTGGGGAAATATTTCGCCGGCCGTGACAGCCCGCCGATTTCGCCGAAAAAGCCGGTGGCGCGGATCAGATCTTCCTGCTCGAGCTTTTGCTCCGGGAAAATCAGCACCAGGTGATCGAGCCAGGCCTGATAGATCGCCCGCACCGTGTCGGCGTCGGGCTTGTCACGCAAATCCAAGCCGCGGATTTCCGCGCCGATATGTTCGGTCAATGGCACGATGTCGAAGCGTGCGTTGCCCGCGGCCGATGGCTTGGCGACGCTGGTCGATTTGGCAACGGCATCCAATGCAGTCATAGGTGCGGTCATAGGTGCGGTCATGGCTATTTTCACTCCGTGACGGTGGACAGCGCCGGCGCTGGCGCGGCATGGGCAACCTCGCCGCTCTCCAGCGCGGCAAGAATCCGCTCGACCAGCGCGCGCGCCGAATCGGCGCTGAGCTCGACCGCGACGCGGTCGCGTCCGCCGTCGCCCTCATTGGTGAAGTCGATGGCGAGCACATGGTCGAGCGTCGAATGATAGGGATGATCGAAATAGACATTGGCGGTGTCGATCGGCATCCAGCCTTTGCGGCCCTTGGCGCTGCCGACCAGTGCCGCTTTTTCGACAATGTAGGAACACATGGCGTTTTGCCCCGATCTTATTCTGCCGCGATGCTGGCAGCGGACCTCGCCAGATGACGGTCGAAGAATACAAAGACTTTCTTCCAGCCGTCCAGTGCCTGGTCCGGGCGATAGGCGTCGCGGGAAGTATTGAAGAAAGCGTGCCCGGCGCCGTCGTAGCGATGAAATTCGTAGTTCTTACCGAGCTTCTTGAGTACCGCCTCGGTGCGATTGACCTGATCGGCGTTCGGATTCGCATCGTCGTTGCCAAATAGGCCGAGCAACGGACAGTTGAGATTCTCACTCAAATCGATCGGCGCAACCGGCCGCTTGTCGTTGAGCAGTTTCGGATCGTCGATGATGACATTGCCGCCCCAGCAATCGACCACGGCATCGACGCCCGACAATGCGCAGGCGGCGAGGTAGGCGTGTCGGCCGCCGGAGCAGAAGCCGATGATGCCGACCTTGCCGTTGCTATTGGGTTGCGCCCGCAAAAAGGCCATCGCGCCTGCGGTATCGCCCACGACCTGCGCATCGGCAACACCGCCGGCCGCACGCACGCGCGCGCCGATATCGTCGGGACTGCCGTCGCCCTCGCGAAAATAAAGGTGATGCGAAATCGCCGCGTAACCGTGATGGGCGAACTTGCGCACGACTTCCATGATCCATTCGTCCCAGCCGGGCAAATGATGGATGACGACGACGCCTGGGAATTTTCCGGTGCGCGACGGACACGCGTAATATGCCTCGCCCTGGCCCCCATTGTGGCCGCGGAACCGCACCGGTTCCGCCTGCAGACCCTGATAAAAGCTCATTCGTGATCCTCCCCATCCGCGCACAGGCTAGAGCCGGCTGGCGAGCCTCCTCTCATTTGTTGCCCGCCGTGGCGGCGGGCATCGCGTTCGGACAACGGTACAGCAGCGCTTTGTAAGTCATGTCGCGATCGACGAATTCGACGGTATTGTCGGGCTTCGGCGTGAACGTGATATTGCCCATAAGCGGACCGCTCGGAAACTTGCATTCGACATGTGCAGCATAGGCGTCGCCGTCCCTTTTTGTGTCCAGGATGGTGCAGACGCCGACATTGGACACGATTTCCTGGGCTGAGATCATCACTTTGGCCGCGGCCGGATCGCTGCCGTCACCTTTGCAGGCGACATTTTGCGTGTAATTTCCGGCGATCGGAAAATCGTCGGCTGCAACCGCCGCACTCGAGATACCAACCGCAACAAACGCCAGCGCGAGGCCGCCGGCGACCGGCTGAATGGTTTTGTACACGCGTCCCCCGACTGATTTGCTATTGTCCAGCGCCGCCGCCGACGCCGCAACCCTCGCCTCGTAGGCAAAATGTAGCGAAAGTCGCGCACTCCGCCAAACTTTTTTCAGCGAGCGCGCATGTATTTTTACCGCGATGCGCCAGGCATCATCCGGAAAAGTGGAACCCGGTTTGCCGCCTTCGAAGCTCGCTCGGGCGAGCGAAGGAACGCCGGATTAGATCATGCTCGGGGGAAAACCTGGGCCCTGATCCGAGCCAACCGAATTGGCAGGGTCTAATGATCGCGGAACCCGGTGCTGATGACCCGAATTCGGGCGGCCGACCAGCGCTTGGGGCCGTCGGGCCCGTGGTAGGCGGCGTGCTCGCAATTGACGTCGCCCTTGTCGGTGAACTGGCCATTTTGATTGTCGAACAGCCACTGATGGCAAACATTGCTGGTGTCGGGCATGTAGAGGATCGAGCCGGTATAGATATCGTCGTCATTCGACGCTTCGAACGTGCCCGCCGCCTGACGCTTTGCCGCCACCAGATATTGGTTGGTCGCCAGCGCGCCGAGCGCAAGCACCGCGGCGAGCGCGATCACGGCGACGATTGTCTGGGCGGCGCCGTTGCCGGCGCGCGGATGATTTTTCGTCGGACGAGGGAACCGAGTCATTGCTGGGAGTTCCGCAAGCGGCATTTCCACAATACAGGAGTGCAGATTACCCGCAGCACAGTCGACGCCAAGATGGCTAAGAAATCGATAATGCCGCAGCTACCGCACTCGCGCAAAAAAACGGCGCCCCGGGAGGGCGCCGTCTGTAAGCGTCAGTGCGGTGTTCAGTGGGCGGTGAGGCCGGAGGAATCGTCCTCCACCACCGGCTCGGGAACGTCGACGGGCTTGGCCGCGGATTCCACCCAGACGATGGCCTCGGGCATGCGTGTGAGCGCCCGCGCCAACGCCTCGTCCATTCGCGACACCGGAATGATGTCTAATCCGCTCTTGATGCTGTCGTTGATCTCGACCAGATCCTTGGCGTTCTCTTCCGGAATCAGCACGGTCTTGATGCCACCGCGGTGCGCGGCAAGGAGTTTTTCCTTGAGCCCGCCGATCGGCAGCACGCGGCCGCGCAACGTGATCTCGCCGGTCATCGCCACGTCGCGATGCACCGGAATGCCGGTCATCACCGACACGATCGCGGTGACCATGGCGACACCCGCGGACGGGCCATCCTTCGGCGTCGCGCCTTCCGGTACGTGGACGTGGATGTCGCGCTTATCGAAAGCCGGCGGCTCGATGCCGAAGGCGACCGCACGCATGCGGACGTAAGACGCCGCCGCCGAGATCGATTCCTTCATCACATCGCGCAGATTGCCGGTGACGGTCATTTTGCCCTTGCCGGGCATCATGGCCGCTTCGATGGTGAGCAATTCGCCGCCGACATCGGTCCAGGCAAGACCGGTGACCACGCCGACCTGATCGACGTCTTCGACTTCGCCATAGCGGAACTTCGGCACACCGAGATAGTCGGGTAGCGTCTCGTCAGTGACCTCGACCGAAGGCTGCTTCGAGACGGTGAGTTTCTTCACCGCCTTGCGGATGAGCGTCGACAGTTCGCGTTCGAGATTGCGCACGCCCGCTTCGCGCGTGTAGCGGCGAATAAGCGTGAGCAAGGCCTCGTCGTCGACCGACCATTCCTTCGGATCGAGGCCGTGTTTGACGATCGCATGCGGAATCAAGTGCTTACGCGCGATCTCGACTTTCTCGTCCTCGGTGTAGCCGGCGATGCGGATAATCTCCATGCGATCCATCAGCGGCGGCGGGATATTGAGGGTATTCGCCGTAGTGATGAACATCACGTGGGACAGATCGTAGTCGACCTCGAGATAGTGATCGTTGAAGGCGTGATTCTGCTCGGGATCGAGCACTTCGAGCAGCGCCGAGGACGGATCGCCGCGAAAATCGGCGCCCATCTTGTCGACCTCGTCGAGCAGGAACAGCGGATTCGAGGTCTTCGCCTTGCGCATCGATTGGATGATCTTGCCCGGCATCGAGCCGATGTAAGTCCGTCGATGGCCGCGAATCTCGGCCTCATCGCGCACGCCGCCGAGCGAGACGCGAACGAATTCGCGTCCGGTCGCCTTCGCGATCGACTTGCCGAGCGAAGTCTTGCCGACGCCGGGAGGTCCGACCAGGCACAGGATCGGTCCGGTCAGCTTGTTGGCGCGCTGCTGCACCGCGAGGTATTCGACGATGCGTTCCTTGACCTTTTCCAGGCCGAAGTGATCGGCGTCGAGAATTTGTTCGGCGAGCGTCAGGTCCTTCTTGATCTTGGACTTCTTGTTCCACGGAATCGAGAGCAGCCAATCGAGATAATTGCGCACGACCGTGGCTTCAGCCGACATCGGCGACATCTGCCGCAATTTCTTGATTTCGTGTTGCGCCTTCTCGCGTGCTTCCTTGGAAAGCTTGGTGCGCTTGATCTTCTCTTCGAGCTCGGCGAGTTCGTCCTTGCCGTCTTCGTCGCCCAGTTCCTTCTGGATCGCCTTCATCTGCTCGTTGAGATAGTACTCGCGCTGCGTCTTTTCCATCTGGCGCTTGACGCGCGTGCGGATGCGCTTTTCGACCTGCAGCACGGAGATCTCGCTCTCCATCAGGCCGAGCACTTTTTCCAGCCGCTCGGTCACGACCGGCGTTTCCAGAATCAGCTGCTTGTCGGGAATCTTCACGGCAAGGTGCGAAGCGACCGTGTCGGCGAGCTTGGCGTAGTCCTCGATTTGCTGGACCACGCCGACGACTTCCGGCGACACTTTCTTGTTAAGCTTCACATAGCCTTCGAATTCGTTGACCACCGAGCGCGCCAGCGCTTCGGCTTCGACCTGATCGCCCGGGGAATCGGCGAGCACCACCGCTTCGGCCTCGAAGTAATCTTCGCGATCCGTGTACTGCTTGACCTGGGCGCGCGCGGCGCCCTCGACCAGCACCTTCACGGTCCCATCGGGCAACTTGAGAAGCTGCAGCACGCTGGCGAGCGAGCCGACACCGTAAATGGCGTCCGTCGCCGGCTCATCGTCGGAGGCGTTTTTCTGCGTCGCGAGCAGGATGAACGTGTCCGAGCGCATCACTTCTTCGAGCGCCTTGATGGATTTCTCGCGGCCGACGAAGAGCGGAACGATCATGTGCGGGAAGACAACGATGTCCCGCAGAGGCAGCACCGGATAGGCCCGGCTTTCACCGGCCGTCAGGAGCGGTTTTGGTTTGGTGGCACTTGTCATGGCCCCATTTCCTTATTGTTGTGCACGCCCATCGAAACCCGCAGGATGCGCCGTGACGACGAACTGCACACTATAGGTGGCGTCGCGTCGCGGGCGTGTCAAGAAAGGCCGATTTTTCGCGCAAATCTGCGTACCGCGAAAGCGGAGCGAGTGGCCGCACACCGAATCGCGGGTGCAGGTTCCGCCCACCCGTCAGGCGCTCGCTCCGCCGGTCTCGCCGGCGCGATCGGACCGGTCGGCATAGATGTAGAGCGGTCTGGCGCTACCCTCGACGACCTCGCGCGAGATCACGACCTCCTCGACGCCCTCGAGGCTCGGCAGATCGAACATGGTGTCGAGCAGGATGCTCTCCATGATCGAGCGCAGTCCGCGGGCGCCGGTCTTGCGGTCGATCGCCTTGCGCGCGATTGCGGAAAGCGCCTCGTCGGCAAGCGTGAGGTCCACCGTCTCCATCTCGAACATGCGCTGGTACTGCTTGACCAGCGCGTTCTTCGGCTCGGTCAGGATGCGCTTGAGCGAAGGCTCGTCGAGATCCTCCAATGTCGCGACGACCGGCAGCCGGCCGACGAATTCCGGAATGAGACCGTATTTCAACAAATCCTCCGGCTCGACCTCGCGGAAAATTTCGCCCTGCTTGCGATCCTCCGGCGCCGCCACCCGGGCACCGAAACCGATCGAGGTGGAGCGGCCGCGCGCGGAGATGATCTTTTCAAGGCCCGCGAAAGCGCCGCCGCACACGAATAGAATGTTGGTGGTGTCGACTTGGAGGAATTCCTGCTGCGGGTGCTTGCGGCCGCCCTGCGGCGGCACGCTGGCGATGGTGCCTTCCATGATCTTGAGCAGTGCCTGCTGCACGCCCTCGCCCGACACGTCGCGGGTAATCGACGGATTGTCGGACTTGCGCGATATCTTGTCGATCTCGTCGATATAGACGATGCCGCGCTGCGCGCGCTCGACATTGTAGTCGGCCGATTGCAGCAGTTTCAAAATGATGTTCTCGACGTCCTCGCCGACATAGCCGGCCTCCGTCAGCGTGGTTGCGTCCGCCATCGTGAACGGCACGTCGAGGATGCGCGCCAGCGTCTGAGCGAGCAGCGTCTTGCCCGAGCCGGTCGGACCGATCAGCAAGATGTTCGACTTCGCCAGCTCGACGTCGTTGTGCTTGCTCTGGTGATTGAGCCGCTTGTAGTGATTGTGGACGGCGACCGAGAGCACCTTTTTGGCGTGATCCTGACCAATGACGTAATCGTCGAGGACTTTGCGGATTTCCCTAGGCGTCGGGATGCCGTCGCGCGACTTCACCAGCGAGGACTTGTTCTCCTCGCGGATGATATCCATGCACAGCTCGACGCACTCGTCACAAATGAAGACGGTCGGGCCGGCGATGAGCTTACGCACCTCGTGCTGGCTCTTGCCGCAGAACGAGCAATAGAGCGTGTTCTTGGAGTCGCCGCCGCCAACCTTGCTCATTCCAGTCTCCGTCTTCGCCAGCGCAGCACTACAACTCTATATCCTACGCGTCACTGCGCTAAAATTCCGTAGCATCACCAAGTCCCGCACCCCAGTCGGCCGCCACGGTGCCAACAGTCATCCCTAGGACACAAGCAGACATGCTAACGGCGTGCCAATCAAGAATCCATTAACGATAACACGACTTTGTGCCAGTGTGTTTTCGGGATCACACACTGGGAAAACGCTTGACCCATCCTCGAGACCTCGCCTGCGGCCGACGAATCGGCCGCTTTTGTGGCGGCAAGGCGGCCCGACTCAGCTCACCCCCTTGAGGATAGGCTCCGTCTTGAGGCCCGGTTCATCCGGCCGCTTTTCGATCACCTTGTCGATGAGGCCGAAATCCTTGGCCATCTCGGCCGTCAGGAACATATCGCGTTCCAACGCATCCTCGATTTTCTTAAGCGGCTGGCCGGTATGCTTGACATAGATTTCGTTCAAGCGGCGCTTGAGGTTCAGGATCTCTTGAGCATGCAGCATGATATCGGTCGCCTGGCCTTGGAACCCGCCGGACGGCTGGTGCACCATGATCCGGGCATTGGGCAGCGCAAAGCGCAAATCCTTGGCTCCGCCGGCGAGCAAAAGGGAACCCATCGAAGCCGCCTGCCCGGTGCAGAGCGTCGACACCGGGGGACGAATGAATTGCATCGTGTCATAAATCGCCAGGCCGGAGGTCACGATCCCGCCCGGCGAATTGATGTACATCGAGACCTCTTTCTTCGGATTCTCCGCTTCGAGGAACAGCAGCTGGGCCACGATAAGCGAAGCCATGGTGTCTTCGATCGGACCGGTGATGAAAATGATCCGCTCCTTGAGCAGGCGCGAGTAGATGTCATAGGCGCGCTCCCCGCGGTTGGTCTGTTCGACCACCATGGGGACGAGGTGCTGCATGTAAGTCTCGGTCGGATCGCGCATTAGCTCACCTGATCACTGGGGGGCAATCTGTCCGCTCAATGTGGCTTGAGTCGGTCGGCTTGTCGAAGCCGGTTGTTCGAAATCGTCGCCGCGCGATCGAGTACGGCCGTTCATTACGCAGCTATCGCAGATAAGCGTACATATCGCGGTAGCAAGAGGTAGAACCCCGCAGCGCCAACCGCAAGCCGGTTCAATCTTCGTCGTCCTTGAACAACTCTTCCCGCGATACCTGCCTGTCCGCAACTTCCACAAGTTCGAGCAGGAAATCGACGACCTTGTCTTCGAATATCGGCGCGCGCAAAGCGGCGAGCGCACCCGGATTGTTGCGGTAATAGTCCCAGACCCGCTGCTCTTGACCGGGGATCATTCTGGCCTGTGCGACGATGGCTTGGCTTAGCTGCTCGTCGGTGACCTTGATGTTGTTTTTCTCGCCGATTTCCGCAAGGACGAGACCAAGCCGGACCCGGCGTTCGGAAATGGCCCGATAGTCCGCGCGGGCCTTCTCCTCGGTGGTCCCTTCATCGGCAAAGGTACGGCCTTGCTGCTTGAGGTCGTTCTCGATCGTCTGCCAAACGTTGTTGAATTCCTCCTCGACCAGCGTCGGCGGCGGGTCGAACTTGTGACCCGCGTCGAGTTGATCGAGCAGCGCGCGCTTGAGTTTCTGGCGCGAGGCAGCCGCGTGCTCGCGCTCGATGCGCTCGCGTAGCGCGTCGCGCAGCTTGGCGAGCGAATCCAGCCCGAGCGTCTTGGCAAAGGCGTCGTCCATGGTGACCGCGCCGGGCGCCTCCACCGCTTTCGCCGTGACGGCGAAGGTCGCGGCTTTACCGGCGACGGCGGGTGCCGCGTAGTTCTCCGGAAAATGGACCTCGAAGGTCCGGCTTTCCCCGGCATTGATGCCGATGAGTTGGTCCTCGAAGCCCGGAATGAACTGGCCCGACCCAAGCAGGATCGGCACGTCTTCGCCGGAGCCGCCCTCGAAGGCTGCCCCGTTCATGGTGCCCGCAAACGACACCGTGACGCGGTCGCCCTTTTCCGCCCCTTCACTTTTGGCGTTAAACGGCCGGTTCTGCTCGCCAATCGTTTGCAGCGCTTGATCGACCTCGGCCTCGGTTACCGGCGCTGTCAGCCGTTCGACCTTGATGGCTTTGAAATCGGCAAGCGTGATCGGCGGCACGATCTCGATCTCGACCGTATAGGCAAGGTCGGATTTGCCCGCGATAACACCCTCGACCGCGCCCTCCTCCGAGGGCAGCACCACTTTGGGTTCGGTGGCGAGTTTGAAGCCGTGGTCGGTGATGATTTTGGTATTGGCCTCGCGCACCGCCGCTTCGATGACCTCGGCCATCGCCGACTTGCCGTACAGACGTTTGAGATGCGCGACCGGCACCTTGCCGGGCCGAAAACCGCGCAGCTGCACGCGACCCTTAAGGTCGTCGAGCCGTTCGTTGACCTTGGCTTCCAGATCGGTTGCGGGGACGACGACGCGGTATTCCCGCTTGAGGCCCGCGGCGGCAGTTTCGGTCACCTGCATCGGCACTACTCTTCACGGCGCGAGATTAAGCGCATCCCGGCCAAGTTTTGCAGAAACCGCCCGGCTGGTGCGGGCGGAGGGGCTCGAACCCCCACGACTTTCGTCACGGGAACCTAAATCCCGCGCGTCTACCAATTCCGCCACGCCCGCGACACGCAGGGCGGCCCGGTGGCGCGGCTTATATCATGCAAGGTCCGAAGGCTACTATAAAAAATAGCCTCGGTTTCACGCCGATCGCGCCATTACCCGAGCAACACCCGGTAAACGCCCGGCAGCAGTTCCGGCAAGTCCTCGGCAATCAATCCGGGGCCGAACGCGGCGGCAGCCTCGCCGTGCAGCCAGACCGCAGCGGAAGCCGCTTCGAATGCCGGCATGCCCTGGGCCAATAGGCCGGTCGCGATGCCCGTCAGCACGTCGCCAGCGCCGGCGGTGGCAAGGTAAGCCGGCGCGTTAGCCGCAATCGAGGCCCGGCCGTCGGCTGCCGCTACCACCGTATCGGCACCCTTGAGCAGCACGGTCGCCCCGGTGAGCTTTGCCGCCAGGCGGGCCCTTTCGAGTTTCGATCCAGCTTTAGTTCGCTTATCCAAAGCTACGAAATATCTAGAGAATTCACCTTCGTGCGGCGTCATAATTGTGGCCCTTCCGACGCGCGCTTGCAGCGCCACGGCGAGGCGCCGCGGCGCCTTCGCAAAGCTTGTGATTGCATCGGCATCGAGTACCACGGCACGGTCGCCGGCGAGCGTCGCCAGGACCAGCTCGCAAGTCTGCTCGTCGACGCCAATGCCGGGGCCGATGGCCACAGCATTCAAACGCCTGTCGATGAGGAACGTTGTGAGTTCGGCGACGCCGTCAACCGGCCGCACCATGACGGCGAGGCTGGCCGCAGCGTTGACCGGGAGGGCCTCGCGCGGGCTGGCAATGCTCACCAATCCCACCCCGGCGCGCAACGCGCTACGGGCCGCGAGCCTGGCCGCTCCGGTCGACCATGATGGACCGGAAACGACCACCGCATGACCGCGGTCGTATTTGTGTCCGTCGAGCCGCGGCACCGGAAAGCTTGCGCGCCACAGCGCCGGCACATTCTCGAATGTTCGTGGAGCGATGCGTGCGAGCGCCGAGGTTGGAATCCCGATGTCGGCGACGGTAACCGGGCCGCAATGCAGTCGCCCGGGAAGCAACAAATGGCCAGGCTTCTTGCGGAAGAACGTAACCGTGTGCGCGGCGTTTACCGCGATCCCCATCACTGCGCCGGACGTGCCGTTGATGCCGCTCGGCAGGTCAACGGCGACCACCGGGGCAGCGTGCGCGTTCATTGCCCCGATCATGCGGCGCGCCAGCCCTTCGACCGGCCGGTCGAGGCCGGCACCGAACAGCGCGTCGACGATGATAGCGGCGCTATCGAGCCCGCCCGGGTTTGCCGGTGCGGTTGGCCCGCTCCACTTTTTTGCCGCGAGCGCAGCGTCCCCTTTGAGATGATTGGGTTCGCCCACCAGCAACACGTTCGCTTTGTAGCCACGCGCGGCAAGCAGCCGCGCTGCGACAAAGCCGTCCCCGCCATTGTTGCCGGGTCCGGCCACCACGGTTACGCGGCTGCCGGGGGCCCGATGTGCGGCCACCGCTTCGGCCACCGCCGTGCCGGCATTTTCCATGAGTTCGATGCCGGCAACGCCGCCGGCGATCGTCGCCCGGTCGGCTTGCGCCATTTCGACATTGGTGAGCAGCTCGATCATTCCCGATCGCACCATAGCGAATGCATCGTTTTACGAATATCGGTGCGGTCTGCGTCCTACGGCTTCTTCGACCGTTGACGAGATTATAGGCAATGTGCCTAGTTAATCGGCGACAGCCTATCGCGCGCTCCTGCGGACACGCTCAAACAGCGGCATAGCGCTTTGATTCTATTGCGGTTTCAGCAGGCGAAAGGCCTTGGCACGGGACCTGCTAACCAAGGCTCGGTTCCAAGGATGATTTTGCTCCTCAGGAGCCGGGAGAGGAGACGTGATGAAAAAAATCGAGGCGATCATCAAGCCATTCAAGCTCGACGAGGTGAAAGAGGCACTGCAGGAGGTCGGACTTCAAGGGATTACGGTCACCGAAGCCAAGGGATTCGGGCGCCAGAAAGGGCACACCGAACTCTATCGCGGCGCCGAGTACGTGGTCGATTTTCTCCCCAAGGTGAAGATCGAGATTGTGCTTGGTGACGACCTGGTTGAAAAAGCAATCGAGGCGATCCGTCGTGCCGCCCAAACCGGGCGGATCGGTGACGGAAAAATCTTTGTCTCAAATATCGAAGAAGCCATCCGGATCAGAACGGGGGAATCCGGAGTAGACGCCATCTGAATTGCTGGTCCGTCTCTGCTGACGCCGGCCGGCCGTGAGTAGAATTGAGCCAGTGCGACGAGGCATCCAACAGCACCACGAAAGGGTACGCATACCATGACGACGCCAAAGAATGTCATGAAATTGATCAAGGACAGCGACGTAAAGTACGCTGATTTCCGCTTCACCGATCCGCGCGGCAAGTGGCAGCACGTCACCTTCGACATCGGCATGATCGAGGAAGACACGTTCGCCGAAGGCATGATGTTCGACGGCTCATCGATTGCGGGATGGAAGGCGATCAATGAATCCGACATGTGCCTGATGCCGGATCCCTCCTCGGCCTGCATCGATCCGTTCTTCGCCGAGACGACGCTGGTCCTGGTCTGCGACGTGCTCGAACCGACGACGGGCGAGCCGTACAACCGCGACCCGCGCGGCATCGCCAAGCGCGCCGAGGGCATGGTCAAATCCATGGGCGTCGGCGACACGGTCTATTTCGGACCGGAAGCCGAGTTCTTCGTGTTCGACGACGTCAAGTACAAGGCGGAACCTTACAACACGGGCTTTAAGCTCGACTCCGTGGAATTCCCGACCAACGCCGACACCGACTACGAAGGCGGCAATCTCGGCCACCGGGTGTGGACGAAGAAGGGCTATTTCCCGGTGCCGCCGCAGGATTCGGTGCAGGACATGCGCTCGGAAATGCTCGCGGCAATGGCGCGCATGAACGTCAAGGTGGAAAAGCACCACCACGAAGTCGCCTCCGCCCAGCACGAACTCGGCATGAAATTCTCGCCGCTGACGATGATGGCCGACCAGATGCAGATCTACAAATACTGCATCCAGCAGGTCGCCCAGGTTTACGGCAAGACCGCCACTTTCATGCCGAAGCCGGTCTATGGCGACAACGGCTCGGGCATGCACTGCCATCAGTCGATCTGGAAGGGCGGCAAACCGGTCTTCGCCGGCAACAAATATTCCGACCTGTCGGAAACCTGCCTGTCCTATATCGCCGGCATCATCAAGCACGCCAAGGCGATCAACGCTTTTACCAATCCGACGACCAATTCATACAAGCGGCTGGTGCCGGGCTTCGAGGCGCCGGTGCTGCTCGCCTATTCGGCGCGCAACCGCTCGGCGTCGTGCCGTATCCCGTATACGACCAACCCCAAGGCCAAGCGCGTCGAGGTGCGTTTCCCCGATCCGCTGGCCAATCCGTATCTCGCCTTCGCGGCGATGCTGATGGCAGGTCTTGACGGCGTCAAAAACAAGCTCGATCCGGGCGAGGCCGTCGACAAGGATCTTTACGATTTGCCGCCGAAGGAGCTGAAAAAGATCCCGACCGTTTGCGGATCGCTCCGCCAGGCACTCGAAGAGCTCAACAAGGATCGCGGCTTCCTCAAGACCGGCGGCGTGTTCGACGACGATTTCATCGACGCCTATGTCGATCTGAAGATGAGCGAAATCATCCGCTTCGAGCACACCCCGCATCCGGTCGAGTTCGAAATGTATTACTCGGCATAAGCGTTGGTATCCTCCCGGCATTGCCTGTAGCGATGCAACTTAAAGGGCGCTGCGGCGCCCTTTTCTTTTTTCCCTCATAACTTTGACCACCCCTTTTTTCGATTGTCGCGATTGACACAAGGCTGCGCCCAGATACAATCCAGGATTGTTACGACGATTGCTTTTTACGCTCATCGGGGGAGTCATGAAGCGCATTCTCGCAGCATTATTTTTCATTCTGATCAGCAGTCCGGTGTGGGCGAGCTGCCCCAGTCTTCCCTACACCCTTTCGAATGGGACGACCGCCGACGCCAATCAGGTGATGTCTAACTTCAACACTGTCCTGAATTGTGCGAATGGCGCCCCCCAACTTAATGCTGTCAATGCTTGGTCGGCCGGTCAAAGCGGGACGCCGGTGGCGCTCACGTTTGGTTCGACAATCACGCCCAATTTTTCCGGTGGCAATATCTTTACGGTGACCCTGACTGGTAATGCTACGCTTGCCAACCCCAGTAATTTGGTCGCGGGGCAATGCGGCGAAGTCTTTATCACACAGGATTCTGTCGGATCGCGTACTCTTGCCTATGGCGGTCAGTGGAATTTTCCGAACGGCACAACGCCGACGCTAACTACGACTCCGAGTGCAACGGACGTGCTGTCCTTCTGCTCTTGGTCAACCTCTCAGATCGCAGCGCAGCTAATAGCGAACCTAAAACCATGACCGAGCTTGCCGTGATGAAGCGCTCCGTTCTTTTCGCTGTATTGCTTGTGGCGATCCTTGGCACCGGATACGGACCGCCGCTTTTGGACGGTGCCGCCGCCCAGGTGCCGGGAGTCAGCAACGGGCTGATGTTAGGTCAATCGAACGGCGGGGGTGGTGGCGGTTGCGGTGCCGGCTCATCCGGCGGCACGATCAGCACGTCGGGCGGTTACACAATCCACAAGTTCGCCTCCAATGGCACTTTCACCCCGCAGAACAATTGTGAGATTTGTTATTTAGTTGTCGCTGGCGCCGGAGGTACGCCGGGGTCGGCTTCCGCCAGCCGGGCCGCCGGCGGCGGCGGCGCTGGCGGCGTTCAGGAATTACTCTCCTGCACGCAGACGGTCACGGGCGGAACTGGCTATGCGGTCACGGTAGGAGGGGCTACGGGGAGTGGCGCAGACCCCGGAAACAACTCTTCTATCGGCACAATATCAATAACGGCATCTGGTGGCGGTGCGGGCGGCGATCCTACGTCAGGTGGGTCGCGCGGCGGCAATGGCGGTTCGGGTGGCGGCGGGTCAGGGCCGAGCTCTTCCGGCGGCTCTGGAACATCTGGACAGGGAAACAACGGCGGCGCTGGCGGCACTACCAGCGTCAACATCGGCGGCGGCGGCGGCGGTTTTGCGGCTGCTGGCGGGGCCGCGACCTCCTCTGGTCCTAGCGGCGGTAATGGAGGAAGCGGCCTAACCTCGCCGGTTCCCGGAGACAGCGGCGGCCCTTACGCCTGTGGCGGCGGCGGCGGCACGGTCAGCGGCGGTACGGCTGGGTCGGCTGGCTGTTCAACTGCCGGGGCAGGCGGGAGCGGTGGAAATGCCGGAACTTGCACTCCTAATACGGGTTCGGGACCGGGTGGCTCCGGCGGCGCTAATGGCGCGACAGAAAGCGGCTGCTCCGGCATTGTGTTCGTCTGGCACAACTGATGGGGGCGTTTAAACGTCAATCAAACTAAGCGCTACGTCCGATGCGAGGTACAGATGAGATCATGTGCGCCATGAAAACATCGGGACATAAGTTGCACAACATCATTTTGATGTTCGCCATTTTGCTCGGCACCTTCGGGAGCACGTCGGCGCTCGCCGCCAATGGCTCGGTCACTTACACTTATGACGCCTTGGGGCGCGTCGCGTCGGCGAGCTACGACACCGGCGTCATCGTCATCTACACCTATGATGCCAACGGCAACCGAACGCAGCAGGTCATCAATGTGAATACCGCGACTCTTACCTGGACCGCGACCGCGACGCCCTGCACGGCGAATTGCTGGGGGGCCGGACTGTGGTGAACGCGCGCCGCATCGTGAGCAAATAGCGCCAAATCCGCAAAGGCCGTTAGCCGGGGTAAGCGATGAAGGCCGTTCTGAAAACCTTTCGGCTCACCTGCGCCCTGCTGGTCGCGATCATGGCTCTTGTTGTTATAAGCGCCAACGCGCAACAACTGATGCCTTATCATCCCCCAATCGCGGTTACGGGCACGAACGTACCCACTATACAACCTTACTCCCCGTCCGGCCCGAGCCTGTCAGTTCCATCAGTGCGCCCTGCGGTATCGAGAGCGGCCCTGTTGACCAGAGTGAGTTGTGCACCGGCCAGTTCGCAGCCGGCTCCCATCATCGCTATTGTCATTGCGCTCAAATGCGACCCCGACCTGATATTCGAATACGTTTACAACAATATCGAGTTCGAACCGCTCTACGGCAGCAATAAGGGCCCGCTTGGCACGCTGCTCGATCGCCGCGGCGATGATGCCGATCAGGCGATCCTCCTCGTCACGCTTTGGAATGTCGCCGGCTACACGCAAACCGGTTATCAGCTCTTCGGCGTCCCGCTGACAGGCACAGAAATCGCGAGTTGGCTGAATGTGCAAAACGACGCTACTGCGATTGAAAATCTTCTCACCTACGGAGGCATTCCGTGGCTCAACGCCAGTGCAAATCCGGACGGGACCCTCGCATCAATTGACGTTTATCAATTTTACGCCGCACTCAATCTTGGCGGAACGTGGTACTTCTTCGATCCAGCTTTCAAATACCACACAATTCTGAGCGGAGTTTCAAGCCTTGCGTCGGCGCTCGGCTACACCCGGTCGCAATTTCTGAGCGATGCCGGCGGAACGATCGGCAGCGGGTCCATATCGATATCCAACGTCAACCGCGCCGCTCTGCGTGCCGATCTTACCACTTATGCCAATAATCTTGTCAATTACATCAATCAGAACAATCTGACGTGGTCGGTCGGCAATGTTATCGGTGGCAAGATCATACAGCCTCTGGTCGGCTCTCCCATTCGCCTGCCAGACCCTGGCATCACGCCGTCTTCAACGTTTGCTGTCGATTGCCCATATCAGTCGACGACGGTGGAGTGTAGAACCTATGTCACCATCACCATGCCCGGCGCTTCATCAAGCCAGGCAATAAAACTCTACACCGATCAAGTTTACGGCCACCGCATCACGGTGTTTTCGGTGCCGAGCGGCAGCAATTATATCCCTACGCTGTTAATTGATGGCGCCGTGCCGAGCTGCGTCGGCCAAGGCAGCTGCACCAATGTCGGCACGGCGCAGGGCGCGGGCACGACTTGGTCTATCCCCGTCACGGTCGTCGAGCCCAACCAAGGGACGGGTCCATCTTGCACAACCGGTGTTACCGCCTGCAAGACGCTCACCGTCGTTGCTGGCGGTTCCTATCTCATAAATACGGGCGTCGGACAGGTCGGTCGCGGCATGCCTGAGTACCATCGTCAATTGCTCGCGCGGGCGCGCGCCGCGGGAAATGCGGATACCTCCGAGCTCGTGCTCGGCGAGAGCCTCGCCGCGACGGGGTACGCTTGGCTTGCCGAGCACTCGGCCGTGCAACAAATGGCCGACCAATTCTGCGGAACAACCACGCTTTATTTCTTCGGGGTGGGCATTACCGCTCAGCAGGAGATCCAACAAACCGGATACCAGGGCCCTCACTTCGATCTGCCGACCAACGTGCTGACGCCCGTGCCTCAACAGAGTAACGGTCCTACGACAACGATCGGTAGCTACACATATCCAACTGCGCTCCTTTCCGCATTCTTTACCGACAGCGAAGCAGCGAGTGGATTCGAATCGGCCGTGCTTGAGCAGACCCAAGCGCCGGTTTCCGGAATGACTGCGGCGTCGACGATGAAGATCGTCGACGCCAATATGAACTCGAGCTACTCGGGCGCACTTCAAACTACATTTTTTGCTGATGGCACGACTAGCGCCGGACAAGCGGCCTATGCCAATACAATCGAACCGGCGATCAGCTCGCAGTATAGCTCAAGTGACTTGTCAACAATCACAACCGCAGTGAACGACGGCGCGCAAGTGCTGATTCCGAAGAATGGCATGCTTGCTGTCGGTGTCTGGAATGGTGCCGGGTACACGCAGATATTTCCGGGATCGAGTGATGCCATTACTGTCAAACAATTGATAACGGGGGACATATTGGGCGGCGCCAGCGGAGAGAATGTTTCCGATCAGGCGCCGAACACGCAGGTGACGTTCCCGCTGTCGGCAAGCACCGATACGGTTCCGCAAATCCAGAACACCATTCCGGCGCGGCCGGACCCCGAGGTTTTAGAGCCGGTCGATGCTGTCACCGGAGCGTATATTTATCGGCATGACGATCTGAAAACCGGCAGCGGCAAATTCCCTTATGCACTGCCGTTCTCGCGCACCTATTTGTCGTCCTCGGGGACCTATCTGACCACGACCAGTGCCGATGCCGGCATGGGCAACGGCTGGGCGCACAACTACAGCGCCAGCGCGCAGGTCGAGAGCGATCCGTATATCGGCATGGGCTCGGCCGACTCGCCCGCGGTCAGCGCTGCCACCTCGATCGCCGCGCTCTATGTCATGCAGGATTTGCTCTCGGCGACGCCGACCGCGCAAACCATGACCATCTCGTCGATGGTCGCACGGTGGTTCACCGATCAGCTCACCGGCAATGTGGTGCAGGTGACACAGCCCAACACTACGGAAGAATTCGTCGCGCTGCCGCACGGCGATGGCCCCACCAATTTCGCCTTCAATCCGCCACCCGGCTCGTCGGTGCGGCTCACGCAAGTTGCGGCGGGCCAGTACACGTACCAGCGCAAGGACGCGGTGACGCTCAATTTCGGGCCGACGCCGGCTGGCGCCTTGCAGGGCTGGACGTTCCCTAGCGGCATAAGCGTCAACCTGACCTATTCCGGATCGCAACTCACGCGGATCGCCAATAATATCGGCCGCAGCCTCAGCCTCACCTATAGCGGCAACGACATTGCCACGGTGAGCGACGATACCGGCCGCAGCGTCAGCTACGGCTACGACAGCCACCACAATCTCGCGAGCTTCACCGATCCGCTCGGCGCTAACACGCTTTACTTCTATGATTTCTCGGGCACCTACGACACTTTCGCCCACCTGACGCAGATCGTTTATCCGTTCCGGCCGAGCAATGATTACGTCACCAACTGGTACGACCAGCTCGGCCGCGTCATCCAGCAGGCCAACGCCAACGGTTCCACGTCGAACTTTTATTTCGCCGGCTCGCGCAGCGAGCTGATCGACGCCTTGGGCGACCGCCACGTCACCTACCAGACCGACCGCGGCAAGGTGATCAAGGACGCCTATGTGCTCAGCTCAAGCTTCGGCGACGTGTTCAACGATACGCCGCAGAGTAACGGCGTCGTCAACGTCACCGCCAACCAATATGACGGGCTCGACCGGCTCACTCTGACCGCGCTGCCGGAGGGCGGCACCACCGCCTATAGCTACGCCGCGGCCAATCCGTGGGCCAACAACATCGCCGCCATCACCCGCACTGCCAAGCCGGGCTCGCCGCTGTCGCCGCTGACGACGAGTTTTGCCTACCATCCGATCTACAACAAGCCGACCCAGGTGACCGATCCCTTGGGGCTGATCACGACGATGAGCTACGACGGCTCGACGGGGAATCTGCTTTCGACCATGGCCGACGCCGGGGCATCGCCGCACTTCAACGCCTTGTCGTTGTTCACCTACGACGCCCATGGCCGGGTGCTGACCGCGACCGATCCCGACGGGGTCGGTACCGTGTTCAGCTACGATTCGTTCGAGAATTTGAGTTCGCAGGTCGCCGATTCAGGAGGCAGCGGACACCTGAACGCCAAAACGATCTTCGGCTACGACAACCTCGGCAACGTCGTCTCGCGCACCGATCCCAACGGCAACGCCGCGACCATGAGCTACGATGCCGACCGGCGGCTATTGACGACGACCGCGCCGGCGCCGTTCGGCGCCGGCAGCCCGGCGCTGGTGCAGACCAGCAACGCCTACGATGCCGACGGGCACCTTCTCAGCGTCACCCGCGCCAACGGCGCGAGCAACGCGGTGACGCGCATGAGCTACACCGCCACCGGCCAAGTGCGGACGGTGACGGACCCGAACGGCAACGTGACGACGAATGCCTATGACGCCGACGACCGGCTCCAAAGCGTCACCGATCCGCTCTACCGCCAGACCGTTTACGCCTACGACGCCATGAGCCGGCGCATTAGCGTGTCCAATCCGGCGATCCAATCGAACCCACTCCTGCAGCAGAGCTACACGCCCGACGGCCTGATCGGAAGCCTCTCCGACGCAAACGGCAACACCACCACCTTTACGCCCGACGGCTTCGACCGGCTCGCGACCACGACCTATCCCGGCGGCAGCACCGAAAACCTGACCTATGACGCCGACGGCAACGTGCTCACCCGCAAGACCCGCGCCGGCGCCACCATCGCCTTCAGCTACGACACGCTCAACCGGCTTGCGACCAAGGCGCCGCCGTCGCAAGCGACGGTGACCTATGCCTATGACCAGGCCAGCCACCTGATCGGCGTCGGCGACAACAGTGCCGCCATCACGACGCCGGCGGCATCGGCGAGCTATGCGGAAACCCTCGCCTACGACCAACTCAACCGCCCGCTCACGGCGAACTGGAGTCCGGCGCCGAGCCAGGCGACGCCGTCGGCCACGAGCGCAAGTTTCGCCTTCGGCTACGACGCCACCAACCGCCGCATCGGCCAGAGCGCGACCGACAGCAGCTGGTGGAGCTATCCGGCGGCGGCGGCGAAGGTCAGCTACACAGCGAACGCGCTGAACCAGTACACCGCGGTCGGGGCGGTGACGCCGAGCTACGACGGCAACGGCGATCTCACCTCCGACGGCAGCTTCACTTATGGCTACGACGCCGAGAACCGGATGACTTCGGCGACCGGCGCTGGGCTTACCGCGAGCTACGCCTATGACGCGCAGAGCCGCCGCAAAAGCAAGACGGTGAACGGCACGACGACAATCTACGTCACCGATGCCGACAATCGCGAGGTGCTCGAATACAGCGGCACTGGTGCGGTTCAGAATTGGTATTCTTTCGCAATCGGTCCCGATGCCGTGCTGAACCAGATAAACGTCGCGGCCTCGACTCGCGCCACACTCATCCCGGATATCCAGGGCTCGATCACCGGCACGCTTGATGCGGGGAGTGGCACCCTGACCAAGACCGGCTATCAGACCTTCGGCGAGAACCCGAGCCTCACCGTCGGCAGCTACCAATACACCGCGCGCCGCTTCGATCCGGAGACAGCAGGTAGCGCCTCGCAACCGTGCGGTCTCTACTATTACCGCACACGGACATACTCGCCTTGCTGGGGGAGATTCTTCCAGGTTGACACGATTGGGTATGTCGGCGGCGACAACAATCTCTACGCCTATGTCGGCAATGATCCTCTCAACAACACGGACCCGAATGGGACCTGTGGTCCTCTAATCGGAAATTGTATCGGTGGTGTAATTGGCGGAATTTCCGGTGGAATCGCAGGCGCACTCGCGGGATACCATGCGACCGGAACGTCATCAGGCGCGTGGATTGGGGGCATAGCTGGTTTCGCTGTGGGAGCTGGAATCGGCTTTGCCTCGCCGTGGGCGGTAAGCGCTGCTTCCGCAGCTGGCGCAACTATTGGCGGAAGCGCGGGAGCGGGGATAGGAACTGCCGGAGGAGTATTAGCCACTAACGCTTTCGCCGGCGCGTCGGGGGCGGTGGCAACCGACTACGCGATTTCGACATTCACAAACGGACAAGTTGATCTACGGTACGACATAACGACCGGCGTCATTGTAGGTCTCGGTGTTTCTATTCCGGAGGCTGCCGCATCTGGTCTTGCTGTCGCTGGCGGCGCCGAGATTGGTGTTCTCGGCGAAGCAGCTCTTACGACCGACACGGCCCTGCTCGGAATCGCTGGAGCGATCGTGTCCACCTGTTCACCGGGCAGCGGGTGCGGCCCAAGCACTACTAGCAGCTCCGGAATTGGCGCGAGCGCACCGCCGCCCAGCAACGCCGGAATTGGCACGAGCCCACCACCACCGTCCACCCAAACGCCTAGCACCGAAAAATAGTACCGCGAATGCCTGAAAATAAAGTTTCGACTTATCATTACAGCGCTGTCATGACTGCGGGCGTTACTTCTGTGGCTGTCACGGTTGGGATTCTTGATGTCTATCTGTTGTTATTCTTTGCCCAGCGCCATGATTTGTTGGGCGTATTGATTATGATCGTACTTAGCTCCTTTCCCGTGCTCTTGGTTCGCGCTGTCTTGTCCCGCGCGTCAATCGTTGTGAGCGAGGCGGACATTTCGGCTACTTTTTTTGGACTCAAAATAAAGTCCATCGAGTGGACAAATATTCAAAAGATCACAAAGTCGCGTGTTTACAACGGATATGCATATACAGATATTTTTCACGTGCAGGATAGAGATCATCAGGCGATCTGCAGATTCTTGATCAATCTATGTGGGAATCTAGTCTTCACTCAGGATATTCACACCCTACGTGGCCTGTTATCGGAAGTAAATTTGTATGCGAAGCGGCACAATATTCCTCTAGCCGTTTGGGATACCGAAGCTGCTGCTGCCGAAGTCAGATCGCGGCAAGGTGGAAGCTACTGGAAGAGAGCTACAGCTAAAATTCCAGAAACAAGGGTCAGAGAGCTTTGACGCAAGCCGGCATCGCAGCGAGGGCGGCCAGCGCCTACGATACCGACGATCGGCTCTCTAGCGTCACCGATTCGAACGGCAACGTCACGACCAACGCCTACGACACCCAAGGCCGCCGCAAGAGCAAATCGGTCAACGGCACCACGACGATCTACGTCACCGACGCCGACAATCGCGAGGTGTTGGAATACAACGGATCGACCGGCGCGATCGGCAACTGGTACGCCTACGCGCTCGGCCCAAACGACGCGCTCAATCAGATGAACGTCGCATCGGGAACGCGCGCGACGCTGATCCCCGACATCCAGGGCTCGTTCATCGGCGCGCTCGATGCCAGTTCGGGCACGCTGACCAAGTACGGCTACCAGACCTACGGCGAAAGCAACTCGCCCAATACTAGCTTCGCCTATACCGGCCAGCGCGTCGATCCGGAGACCGGCCTCTATTATTACCGCGCCCGCATGTACTCAACAGCTTGGGGACGGTTCCCGCAGACTGATCCGATCGGATATAGGGGCGGAAGTAATCTTTATGCCTATGTCAACAATGACCCGCTGAATTTGGTCGACACACTCGGACTTGCAGCCGACAGCCCGGAGGCCACAAGTGGTTGGGTCGCGTCGGCGCAGACATGGTTGCAATCGGCCGCAAGCAATCTAAGCAGCGCTATTTCGTCCGCAATGATGCCACTTGGTATGATACCACGAGATATTCAAAACATGACGACTGATCTTCTCACGAATCCGGCTGAGTTTCTGCGGGCGGCCGGTCCGACATTTGCTGGACTGGGAATGAGCATTCCGCTTGCTGGTGCAGCTGCAAGCTCGGGCGAAACTTCTGCAAGCAGTATTATTTCCTCTATTGCTCAGCAGCAAGCTAATCTTGGCGTAACTGGACTGAGCGAATATATGTCTGTCAATCAATTGAACGCTTATTTAGCAAACCCTGCAGCCGGAAGCCGGTTTGTAGGGACGGCTGTTCATGATGCGACCGCCGACGTATTGGTAGCGTTGTACCCTGGCCGATTTGTATACAATGCTGTGGGTCCCGATTTCCTGGATACGACAACTGGAGAAATGATCGAATTAACGACGCCCAGACAGGTAGCGACACACTTCGCAAGACCAGGCTATGGTGGCGTGACAATGTCGACTTATACGTTTCCCGCAGGCCCATAAATGTTGCGTTTCGAAGCTAAATCTAAGGGCCGAATCCACATCCCCGCTGACCAGTCCGTCGTGCTGGATCATGCGAGGCTGTACGGCGCGGATTATTCGGACCGCAAATTGATGCAATTCGCCTCGAATGGATCCCGGTTGGAGTGCTGCCATTTCAATAATATGCGCATTCAGTCTGCCGCATTTGGAAGCGGCCGCGAAACGTCGGAATTTATCGATTGCACGTTCGACGGAGCGCGGATGAATATGGGGCCGGGAGGCTTTGCCCGATTTGTTCGCTGCTCGTTTCAAAATACGGACATACGGAACTGGATCTGTTTTGCAGTCGAGATGATTGATTGTCGGTTCAGTGGACGGCTGTGTAGGGCAATATTCAATGGGTCCGTACGAGAAGATACACGGACCATGGCTGGCCGCGCACACAACGAGTTTCGTGGCAATGATTTTTCCGGAATGGATCTGATCGATGTCAGTTTTCGTACAGGTATCGATCTAACAAAGCAAATCCTGCCTTCCGGTCAGGATTATCTTTATCTATCGGACGCGATCTCGGCTGTGACGGAAGCAAGATCGGACATTATCGGGTGGAAGGACCTTGAAATGCGTCGAGCAGCTATGGTGATCATCAAGGGACTCGAGTATAATTTGGGGGGTGGGCAGAAACAGCTAATTCTAAGAGCCACTAACTATTATTCCATATCGGCTCTTCCACGAAATGTCGTAGACAGAATCTTCGCGCTTTTCAAAGAAATTCAAAGCGCCTGATCGCATCAAATTACAGTGACAGTGCACTTAATTGACTCGCGATTTGAGCTTCGTCATCATTCGGCATGGCCCGTCTCGCTCGCGTCGTCGTCGTCGTCCTCGGCCATCCGTACCACGCCACCCAACGCGGCAACGCCGCGAGTATGAGCTATGACGCCGACCGGCGGCTATTGACGACGACCGCGCCGGCGCCGTTCGGCGCCGGCAGCCCGGCGCTGGTGCAGACCAGCAACGCTTACGACCCCGATGGCCACTTGCTCAGCGTCACGCGCACGAACGCGGCCGGCAATGCGGTAACATCGATGACCTATACCGCGACCGGCCAGGTGCAGGCGGTGACCGATCCGAACGGCAACGTGACGACGAACAGCTACGACGCCGACGACCGCTTGGCGAGCGTCACCGATCCGCTCTACCGCCAGACCGTCTACGGCTATGACGCCATGAGCCGGCGCATCAGCGTCAGTAATCCGGCGATCCAGTCAACGCCGCTGTTGCAGCAGAGCTATACGCCGGACGGCCTGATCGCGAGCCTGACCGACGCCAACGGCAACACCACGACTTTTGCCCCCGACGGCTTCGACCGGCTCGCGACCACGACCTATCCCGGCGGCAACACCGAAGTGCTGGGCTACGATGCCGACGGCAATGTGCTCAGCCGCAAGACCCGCGCCGGCGCCACCATCGTCTTCACCTACGACACGCTCAACCGGCTTGCGACCAAGGCGCCGCCGTCGGAAGCGGCGGTGACGTATGTATACGATCTCGACAGCCACCTGATCGGCGTCGGCGACAATAGCGCCACCATCACGACGCCGGCGGCATCAGCGAGCTATGCGGAAAACCTCGCCTACGACCAGCTCAACCGTCCGCTCAGCGCAAACTGGAGCCCGGCGCCGGCGCAGACGACGCCCACGACGGCGAGCGCGACATTCGGCTTCGCCTACGACCCCACCAACCGGCGCATCGGCCAGAGCGCGACCGACAATAGCTGGTGGAGCTATCCGGCGACGGCGGCGAAGGTCAGCTATACCGCCAACAGCCTCAACCAATACACCGCGGTCGGATCGGTAACGCCGAGCTATGACGGCAACGGCAATCTTACTTCGGATGGTACCTTCGCCTACTGCTATGACGCGGAAAATCGGCTGGCCTCGATAGTATCCGCCGGCACCTGTGCGTCGCCGACCACGACGCTCGCCACCTACGCCTACGACGCCCAGGGGCGGCGCAAATCGAAGACCGTCGGCGGCACGACGACCATCTACGTCACCGACGCCGATAACCGGGAAGTTCTCGAATACAACGGCTCGAGCGGCGCAGTGAACAACTGGTATAGCTTCGCGCCGGCTGCCGCTTTCGGCCCCGATGCCGTGCTGAATCAGATGAATGTCGCCTCGGGCACGCGAGAGACCCTCATTCCCGACATCCAGAGCTCGATCATCGGCGCGCTTGATGCGGTGAGCGGTACTCTGACCAAGACTGGCTATCAGGCCTATGGCGAGAATCCCAGTCTCACCTCCGGCAGCTTCCAATATACGGCGCGTCGCTTCGATCCAGAGACAGCGGGCAGCGTCTCGCAACCCTGCGGTCTTTACTACTACCGTTCGCGCGCATACTCGCCGTGCTGGGGGAGGTTCTTGCAAGTTGATTCTATTGGTTATGCAGGCGGGAGCAATCTCTATGCTTATGTTGGAAATGATCCACTTGATGGGGTCGATCCCACGGCGCTTCTCACTCTTCAATTGGGCATAGCTGGTGGAGGCACGGTCTTAGGCTTCCTCGTTCCCCAAGGAGGGTTCGGGATCGTATTCGACACCCACGGCAATATCGGTATTTATCAATACGGGGGCCTCGGTGTCGGAATCGGTCTTGAGGCCCAAGTTGGCGTGAGCGTGCAGTTTTCTAACGCAGAGACTATCTACGATCTTAGTAATCGCTTTAACAACACTAGCCTCCAATTCGGCGGCGGCTTGGGTGGTTCATTGGACTACTTCACGGGCAACAGTCCAAATGGACCTGTTCTGGGCGGCGGCGTCACTTTTGGAGCCAGCACAGGAGCGTCAGCGTCGCTAACGCAGACTACAACACAAATATGCGGCTCGCTGGGTTGTGTTGGTCCCCTATCTGGACTCAGCGGCACATCGATCGTCAGCCCTGCGGTAGCGGATGTTATGTTGGCTCAACCACAATCCATCGTCAGCCCTGCCGCGGCGGATGTTACGTCGACTCAACCCCAATCGACGTCGGATACAAGCAGTGGCCTGTCCACTCAGCCCGGTATCTCCCCCACAACGATTCCGACGGAAGGACAAACGCCATCCAAATGACCCTTCGTGCAAAGCCGGTGGAAAATCACTCATGCTTTTAAAAATTAAAAGGATCGTTGGAGTTGGTGCAGCGATTATCCTCATAGCATCGTGGTTTAGTTACGGGATTCTAGAGAACACCTACGTCAATTACCCTCGGTATCCAGATGCGGGTAGGACAGTGCCGTACGCCGTTAAGGGAATTGTTGTTTATATAAATCGCGAGCAGCAGAATCTTTTGTCGTGGCTTACATGGATTGAAATTGGGTCGGGAATGGTGGCTGCTCTTGTGATTCTGATCCACAGGGGCGACCCATTCAAATCTAGGAAATAGCCGTAGGATGCTTTGAGCGAAACTCATGGCTGCAACATCATCTCGCGCACCGATCCCAACGGCAACGCCGCGAGTATGAGCTATGACGCCGACCGGCGGCTATTGACGACGACCGCGCCGGCGCCGTTCGGCGCCGGCAGCCCGGCGCTGGTGCAGACCAGCAACGCCTACGATCCCGACGGGCACCTTCTCAGCGTCACCCGCGCCAACGGCGCGAGCAACGCGGTGACGCGCATGACCTACACCGCTACCGGCCAGGTGCAGGCGGTGACGGACCCGAACGGCAACGTGACGACCAACGCCTACGACGCCGACGACCGGCTCCAAAGCGTCACCGATCCGCTCTACCGCCAGACCGTTTACGCCTACGACGCCATGAGCCGGCGCATCAGCGTGTCCAATCCGGCGATCCAGGCGGGCCCGCTGCTGGCGCAGAGCTACACGCCCGACGGCCTGATTGCGAGCCTGACCGACGCCAATGGCAACACCACGAGCTTCACCCCCGACGGCTTCGACCGGCTTTCGACCACGACCTATCCCGGCGGCAGCACCGAAAACCTGACCTATGACGCCGACGGCAATGTGCTCACCCGCAAGACCCGCGCCGGCGCCACCATCGCGTTTGGCTACGACACGCTCAACCGGCTTGCGACCAAGGCGCCGCCGTCGCAAGCGACGGTGACGTATGTATACGATCTCGACAGCCACCTGATCGGCGTCGGCGACAATAGCGCCACCATCACGACGCCGGCGGCATCGGCGACTTACTCCACGAGCCTGGCCTACGACCAGCTCAACCGCCCGCTCGGCGTAAGCTGGACTCCGGCGCCGGCGCAGACCACGCCCACCGCCACGACTGCGAGCTTCGCCTTCGGCTACGATCCGACCAACCGCCGCATCGGCCAGAGCGCCACCGACAACAGCTGGTGGAGCTATCCGACAACGGCCGCTTCAATTGCTTACACCGCGAACAACCTCAACCAGTATAACGCCGTTGGTTCAGTCAATCCGGCGTATGATGGCAACGGCAATCTCACCTCCGACGGGACGTTCACGTATTGTTACGATGCCGAAAGCCGCCTCTTATCGATCCTGACTGCCGGCAGTTGTTCTTCACCGACAACGACGCTTGCCTCCTACGCCTATGATGCACAAGGTCGACGAAAATCAAAGACAGTCGGCAGCACCACGATCTATTTCGTCACCGATGCTGACAATCGCGAGGCGCTCGAATACAGTGGCACCGGTTCAGTTCAGAATTGGTACAGCTTCGCACCCGCCAACGCCTTCGGTCCCGATGCCGTCCTGAACCAGATGAACGTCGCGAATTCGACACGCGGCACGTTGGTCCCGGACGTGCAAGGCTCGATCATCGGATCGTTGGATGCCAGCTCGGGCACACTGACCAAGACCGGTTATCAGGCTTATGGCGAGAATCCGAGTCTCACCACCGGCAGCTATCAATACACCGCCCGCCGCTTCGATCCAGAGACAGCGGGCAGCGTCTCGCAACCGTGCGGCCTCTACTACTATCGCACGCGCATGTACTCGCCCTGCTGGGGCCGGTTTTTCCAGGTGGACACGATAGGCTATGCCAGCGGGAGCAATCTGTATGTTTATGTCAACAACGATCCTCTGAATACCGTTGACCCTTACGGCAAGGACACTCTGCAAATTGGCTTGGCCGGTACAGCTGTTATTCCGATTCCGTTCTTTCCAGCGCTGAGCGTCAATATTCTGGGCGGTTTCGGTATAGTCGTTGACACCCAGGGAAATGTCGCCCTGTACGGCTATTACGGCGGTGGCGGTGGTGCCGGCGTAGTTGCCGGAATTGGCGTCAATGTTCAAACATCCAACGCAAACACGATAGCTTCGATCTCTGGACCGTTCGCTTTGGCGGGAGGTAACGTCGGAGAGGGAATTGGAGCCTCATTTGATGTCTTCACTGGAAGTGGCGTCAATAACGAGCCGGTCACGGGCTATGCATTCACAACTGGAGCGCAGATAGGCGCGGCAGTTTCTGGCGGTGTAACCAATACTGTTCTCTCACCCTCATACAACCTTGGAAACTTATTGCCGGCAATAACCGGCACAAGCCAGACACCCGCCGGTCTCGAGACATCCACATCGACGGCGGATAATGGCATTGGTGCGCCGTCTGAACCAAATTCGATTTCTGCCAATCTATCATCGACCCCAAGTAACGGCATTGTTCCGTCATCCTCATTAGGCTCGGGGCCGTCAAAATGACGAAGCGTGGTTTTATGAATGTTCTTTTCGTGATCGGAGCTGTACTGCTCTTAAGTTCGCTACTGGCGCGCTATGTAATAATTAACGGTTTTATCACGCACCCGATAAATCCCCTTCCGGCTTTCGGTGAGACGATACCATACGAGGTGAAAGGCAAAACGGTCTATATCACTCCAGGAGAGGAAGACGAGACAACGGTAATATTGATCGGCGAGATCACCGGTCTCATGATCTTATTCGTTTATACCGTCGCGGTCATTTCCCGGCGCACATGAACACTTGGGACCGCAGCTTTCCTATAACGACGCCATGAGCCGGCGCATCAGCGTCTCTAATCCGGCGATCCAGGCGGGCCCGCTGTTGCCGCAGAGCTACACGCCCGACGGCTTGATCGCGAGCCTGACCGACGCCAACGGCAACACCACCACCTTCACCCCCGACGGCTTCGACCGGCTCGCGACCACGACCTATCCCGGCGGCAGCACCGAAAACCTGACCTATGACGCCGACGGCAATGTGCTCACCCGCAAGACCCGCGCCGGCGCCACCATCGCGTTTGGCTACGACACG
>Ga0207416_1000253_pt1 | contig 98000 bp, 99 predicted proteins | sample PaiPotPPM11metaG_FD_184107 | JGI IMG/M metagenome (GOLD analysis project Ga0207416, IMG submission 184107) | Iron sulfur acid spring bacterial and archeal communities from Banff, Canada, to study Microbial Dark Matter (Phase II) - Paint Pots PPM... ... | reverse complement strand
GAAAAGCTTCGCCGTCATAAAGGAACATGTTGCCAAACTCGGCCTGGCAAAGCCTGACCGCGTTCTCAAGCATGGCGTTGAAAACCGGCTCAAGTTCGCCCGGCGAGCTAGAGATGACGCGCAGCACGTCCGCCGTCGCCGTCTGCTGCTCCAGCGACTCGGTGAGGTCGGCCGTGCGCTGCCGTAATTCGTTGAGCAACCGCGTGTTCTCGATGGCAATGACGGCCTGGGCGGCGAAGTTCTGCACTAGCGCGATCTGCTTGTCGGTGAAGGGACGCACTTCCTGGCGGTAGATGCTGAAGGCGCCGATTAGCGCATCCTCTTTGAGCATCGGCACCACGAGAAGCGTCCGTGCGTCACCCAGCTTACCCGCAGCACCCGGGACGGGCTCTGCTGAATCGTCGACGCGGTGAACAACGTCTTTTGTCCGCAGAATTTGATTGAGCGGGCTGCCCGGCATTGTTTGAAACAGCCCGCGCTGTTTTTCGAATTCGGCATAGGCGGGCGGCGCGTTCCGCATGGCTACCGCGCGAAAGGCGTCGCCTTCGGCAAGAAACAGCGTTCCGAACTGGGCCTCGCAGATCCGCGTAGCGTTCTCCAGCATGGCCTGGAACACCGGATCGAGCTCGCCGGGCGACGAGCTGATGACGCGTAGTACATCGGCCGTCGCCGTCTGCTGCTCCAACGATTCCATGAGGTCGGTCGTGCGTTGCCGCAATTCATTGAGCAGCCGCGTGTTCTCGATAGCGATCACGGCCTGGTCGGCGAAGGTCCGCACCAGCTCGATCTGGCGCTCGCTGAACGGCTCCACGCGCTGGCGCGAAAGACCGAATGCGCCTATTGCCTCGTCCTCCCGGAGCAGCGGCACTCCCAGGATCGTCCTGATGAAGCCCTTGTCTGCGGCATGCCGTGCGGCATGCTCGTTGTCGGCGCCAATGTCCGATATCTGTACCGGACGGCGTTCTTCCAGAGCGCGTCCGACGGCCGTCCCGCGGCCGGGCGCATACGACACCGAGCGGATCACCACCGCCATCTCGGGCGACATCGCGGAGACTGCAACGCTTCGATAATCGCCGCCGACCGGCAGTGCGAGATGCCCTGCATCCGCCTCGCACAATCGCCGCGCCTTTTCCACCATCGCCTCGAACACAGGCTGGAGGTCGCCTCGCGACACATTGATAACGCTCAGAACGCCCGCAGTCGCGGTTTGCTGCTCGAGCGACTCGCGTAATTCGTTGAGCAGTCGCGCATTCTCGATGGCGATGACCGCCTGGGCGGCGAAATTACTCAGCAGCTCGATCTGCTTGCCGGTGAACGGTCTGATCTCTTGCCGATAGATTGAGATAGCGCCGACTAGCTTGCCCGCATTTAGCATTGGGACAATAAGTAGCGTGCGGGCGCCGGCAAGGTCGGCAAGATCGACCACGGCTTTGTTGCCGTCCAGGTAGGGTCGATGGGTTCGAATGTCCTCGATGTGCGCGATCTGCGTGGTCCGAGCGACATGGGCGAGCCCACTTTCCGGGTGGGGGTGCATGACGACACCAAGCCGGAAAGCGAATTGGGGCGGTGGATTGTGTAGTGCAACAGTGCGGTAAGCACTTCCGTCATAGAGATTCAGAGTACCGAATTGGGCCTGGCAAATTCGCGTGGCGTTTTCCAAAATCGCCTGAAATACAGGCTCCAGCTCGCCGGGCGACGAGCTGATGATGCGCAGCACTTCGGAGCTCGCCGCCTGCTGCTCCAGCGCCTCATTGAGCTCGCGCGTCTTTCGGTCGAGCTGCCCGCGAAGGGCGGCATCGCCGCGGGCGCGCTGCGGCCGCCGTTTGGCGACGGCGCGCGGCGGGCGGGCCGGGGTTTTGCGCCGCCGCGAGGCCGCCGGCTTACCGCCGGTTTTGCCGCTCGTTTTGCCGCTTCGCTTCACTTGGGCCGCCTTCCCTCCCGCCGCCGATTCATCATTCCATCGCGATCCGGGTCCCGGTCGCACCGTTCAAAAGCCGCTTGAGGTGGAAGCTCGCCAGCTGGTCGCCGGGCTCCTTGCCGAGGTGGGCGGCGAAAGCGGCGACCGCGCCGGGATCGTTCTTCTCCAGCTTGGCGAACGCGTCCAGGTAGCTCTTGGTCGCCGGAGCCTCGTATTGCTGCGGCCGCAGCGGCTCGAAGGCGCGCAGCGCCTCGGTTTTGCCGCGCAAGACAAGATCGCCGACCGGGCGGCCTTTGAAATTCCCGGCTTTGCCGGCGAGCGTCGCGCTGACGCAGATGCGGGTGCCGAGCTGCTTGTTGGCGTTTTCGAGCCGCGCCGCGACATTGATGGTGTCGCCATAGGCGGTGTAGTCGAAAAAGCGGCCGCCGCCGAAGGCGCCGACGATGGCCGGGCCGGCATGCGCGCCGATCCGCGTCAAGCCGAGCGCGAGGCCTTTCTCCCGGTAGCGCTCGCAAATCGCCTGCGCGTAGTCGTCGAGCGCCAGCGCGCAGACCACGGCGCGGGACGCATGGTCGACTTGCTCGCCCGGCGCGCCGAACAGCACATGGATGGCATCACCGATGATCTTTGCCACCGTGCCGTCGTGGGCGAAGACGATGTCGGTCATGCCGGTCAGATAATCGTTAAGCAGCGGCCCGAGCACGCTGGGCTCCAGCGCTTCGACGAGCGCGGTGAAGCTGGTGATGTCGGTGAACAGCGTGGCGATGTCGCGCCGCTGGCCTTCGAGCTCGCCCGCGGCCGGATCGCCGGCAAGCCGCTCGACCAGATTCGGCGAAAAATAGCGCGACAGCGAGGCGTGCGCGCGCTCCGCCTCGGCCTGCCGCGCCCGCGCCTCGCGCAAGGTCTCGATATGGCGCAGCGTCTTGGCGATGGTGGTTTCCAGATCGGCGAAATCGATCGGCTTGGTGACGAAATCGAACGCACCGCGATTCATCGCAGTGCGGATATTGGCCATGTCGCCATAGGCCGACACGATAATGGTCGACAAATCGCCGTCGCCGTCCTGCAACTTCTGCAACAGCGTCAGCCCGTCCATCCGCGGCATGTTGATGTCGCTGACGACGAGGTCGATGTCGCTGTTCGCCTTCAGCGTGTCGAGGGCTTCGATGCCGTCGCGCGCGAACAGGAACTTCGCCGTTCCGTCGCGAATCTGGCGGCGGAATTTCTGCGTAATGAGAGCCTCGAGGTCGGGCTCGTCGTCGACGAAGAGGATACAGGCGTTCATGCGGCCTTTTCGACCCGCGTGTCGATCTCGCTACGAAGCGCCAGGAAATCGATCGGCTTGGTGAGAAGCGCATCGGCGCCGCGTTCCAACGCCTTGCGCTTGGTCTCGGCGTCGCCATAGGCGGTGATCATGATGACCGGAACGTCGGGCCGCACCGCCTTGGCTTTGGGGAGCAGTTCAAGGCCGCTCATCCCCGGCATGTTGATGTCGGAGAGGATGAGAATGAGCGAAACGCTGGCGGCAGCCTCGATGACCTGCAACGCGGCCGGCGCCGATTGGGCAAATTGCATGGTAAAGCGCTCGGCACGCAGATCGCGCCGGAATTGTTGGCGGAACAGCACTTCGACGTCGGGCTCGTCATCGACCACGAGAATGAGAAGACTCACGCGCGTCCTCCTGTTGCCTTGTCCAGCGCCGCCGATTTGCGCGGCAGCACGATCTTGAACTCGGTGAATTGTCCGGGCTCGGTATCGACGGCAATTGTTCCAGAGTGTTGTTTCACGATGATGTCATGACTGATGGACAGCCCCAGCCCGGTGCCCTCGCCCGCCGGCTTGGTGGTGAAGAACGGATTGAACATTTTTTCCTTCACCTGCGGCGGTATCCCGGTGCCGTTGTCGCGAATCCTGATCTCGACGCGGTCGCCAAGATTTTTGGTCGCCGCGGCCAGCGTCGGCTCGAAGTTTCCGCCCCCGGCCTGCGCCTTGCGCTTGTGCGCGGCATAAAAGCCGTTCGAGATGAGATTGAGGAGCACGCGCGTCACCTCCTGCGGGTAAATATCGGCCTCGCCCGCGGCCGGATCGAACGAGCGCTCCAGCGTGATATTAAAACCCTGCTTCTCCGCCCGCGCGCCGTGATAGGCGAGATTGAGACTCTCCTCGACCAGCGCGTTGACATCGACCGGGCGATGCTCGCCCGAGTCTTCGCGCGAATGCAACAGCATGTTCTTGACGATCGAATCCGCCCGTTTGCCGTGCTGCGCGATCTTGTCGAGGTTGCCTTTCAAAGTGTCCGCCAATTCGTCGATATCGGCGCGTGCGGCGTCATCCACTTTGACTTTCGTTAACACCTCCTGCAATTCGTCGATCAGTTCGACCGACAGCGAGGCGAAATTATTGACGAAATTGAGCGGATTCTTGATCTCATGGGCGATGCCGGCGGTGAGCTGGCCCAGCGAGGCGAGCTTCTCGGTATGCACCAGGCGATCCTGCGCGGTGCGCAATTCGTCGAGCGACTGGGTAAGGTCGTCGGTGCGTTGGCGCAATTCGGAAAGCAGCCGCGCATTCTCGATGGCGATCACCGCCTGGGCGGCGAAGTTCTGCACCAGCGCGATTTGCTTGTCGGCAAATGCGAGGACCTCTTGTCGGTAGATTACGAAAGCGCCGATCAGTTCACCCTCCTTCAGCATCGGCACCAGGAGCATGGTCCGCGCGCCGCCCCGATCGACCAGGGTTCTCATTCGCGGATTATTCTCGATATAGGCCTGCTCCTTGCAGAGGTCGAGAATCTGAATGACGTCCTTGACGCTCGTCAGGTGATCGAGCGGAACGCCGCGATTTTGCCGCATCGGTATCACCGGGTCGCGCCGCCATTGCTCGACATAGGCCGGCGGGCCGTGAACTGCGACCGCCCGATAGCTGTCAGTTTCGGACAAGAAAAGATTTCCGAATTTGGCACCGCAGATGCGCACCGCACTTGACAGCATCGCGTCGAAGACCGGCGTCAGCTCGCCCAGCGAGCTTGAAATTATTTTGAGGACCTCGGAGGTCGCCGTCTGCTGCTCCAGCGATTCGCGCAGTTCGGAAAGCAGCCGCGCGTTCTCGATGGCGATGACGGCCTGGGCGGCGAAGTTTTTCAAAAGCTCGGTCTGCTTGTCGGTGAAGGGACGGACATCCTGGCGGTAAATGGTGATGACGCCGACAGCCTGATCATCCTTAAGTAGCGGCACGGTAACCAGGCTGCGCACCCCAGTGAGCTTGGTAAAGACGCGGAAATGCGGATCGTCTCGTAACCAGTTCGGATCGTCGGCAACGTCGGAGATCTGGATGGCGCCCTTCGTAGTCGCCGCCCGCGCCATCGGATTATCCGGCATCACTCGCACCAGCGGTTCGCTGCGTCTGGCTTCGACAAAAGCCTGCGGGGGGTTATGCATTGCCGCGATGCGAAATGCGCCATCTTCCATAAAGTAGAGGTTGCCGAAATTGGCTTGGCAAATGCGCGTGGCATTCTCCAGCATGGTGTGGAACACCGGCTGCAAATCGCCGGGCGACGAGCTGATGACGCGCAGCACGTCGGACGTTGCGGTCTGCTGCGCCAGCGCCTCCCGCAATTCGCTGAGCAATCGCGCGTTCTCGATGGCGATGACGGCTTGGGCGGCGAAGTTCTTCACCAGCGCGAGCTGTTTATCGGTGAAGGGCCGCACTTCCCCACGGTAAATGCTGATAGCACCGATCAATTCGCTCTCCCTCAGCATCGGCACGACGAGAACCGACCGCGCGCCGGCAAGCCGTGCTGAAACGCTGGGGGTCGACTCGGCCGTTTCATCGGCGATGCGGACCACATTTTTTGTTCGCGCTAGGCGCTCAAGACCGGCTCCGGCAGCCGGTCGAAATCGACCCCGCTTTTGATGAAATTCGGTGAGCGCGGGAGGCGTGCCGAACAAGGCAACCGCCTCGAAAGTTCCGTCATCGTATCGAAACAGAGTGCCGAATTGCGAGTCGCAAATCCGTACCGCGTTTGCCAGCATGGCCTGGAACACCGGCTGTAGCTCACCCGGCGAACTTGAGATGACGCGCAGTACTTCCGACGTCGCGGTCTGCTGCGCCAGCGACTCCGTCAATTCGCGGGTGCGGTCCTCGACCTTCTTCTCCAAGTCGGCATAGGATTCCTGCAGCCGCCCCGCCATGTCGTTGAACTGGTCGGCGAGCGCCTCGACCTCGTCGCCGGTCTTGATGTCGATGCGTTGCGCGAGGTCGCCGGCGCCGATGCGCGCCGCGCCGGCGCGCAGCGCCTGGATCGGCACCACCATGCGCCGGGCGAGAAACGTGCCGGCGATAAGGGCGAGGAGCAGCGCGCCGAACAGCACGTAGCCGGTGCGCTCGATCGACCGGTACAGCGGCGCATAGGCTTCCTCGATCGGCGTTTCGACGAACACGAACCAGCCGAGCGGATGCACGCGCGCATAGGCGGTCAGCACCTTGCGGCCGCCGAGGTCGTCGGCTTCCTGCACATCCTCGCCGCTGCCGCCCGAGCGGGCGGCCTGCACCTGGGCGAGCTTCGACATGTCGGTGTTACGCAGGACCAGGCTGATATCGGGATGCGCGATCAGGCGGCCGCCGCCGTCGACCACGTAAGCGTGGCCGTTCTCGCCGACCTTGATGCCGGACACGACATCCCAGATCAGCTTCAAGTTGACCTGCGCAATGCTGATGCCGTTCTCGCGCCGCGCTCCCGCCAGCGCGATCGTCATGTAGGGTTCGGATTGGCGGCGGAAATAGACCGGGCCGTAATAGACCTTGTTTTTCACTGCCTCGGTGAATTCCGGCTTGCTCGAATAGTCGATGAGGCTGCCGACCACGTCCATGGTGAGCCGCGACACTTTGAGCTGCTCGCGGCCCGACGCATCGATCTGGGCGAGTTCGGTAATGGCGGGCACTTGCCGCAGCAACCGCAACGCATCGAACCGACGTTGATCCAGCGTGCCGGCGGTCCAGGGCAGTTGCGTGGTCCAGCCGAGCTGGCTTTGGATCTGGGTGACGAATTCCTCGATTTTGTCGGCGGCGGCCTTGGCCTCTTGGTGCTGGATGTCGATCAGCGAAGACTTCTGCTCCTGGAAGGAAAACCAGACTTCGAAGGCGCCGTTGGCGACCAGCGCCAGCACCACCACGCTGACGAACAGCGCGACGTATTTGAGGAAAAGCCGGCTGCGCACGATCGAGGCGCCGGACGCCGTCCGGGCGCCGGCGAGCCGATCCGCCGACCCGCTTGCGGCCTCGCCGGCGTTATGGTCCACGTCCGCTTTCATGCGGTAATAATAGCAGATTTTCTCGCGCTTCCCTGCCACGAGCGGCACGCAACGTAGGGTGGGCAAAGGCGCGTCTCTCGGTTTAACCGCGTGGGCAAAACCGTTCGCGCGCCGTGCCCACGCGGGAAACGCGGATAAGCGATTTTGCCCACCCTACGGATGTCGTCGCGCCGCCTCACTCGATCACCTCATCGGCGAGCGCAAGCAGCGTCGGCGGCACGGTGAGATTCATCGCCTGGGCGGTTTTCATATTAAACACGAACAGATAGCGCGTCGGCTGCTCGAACGGCAGATCGGCGGGCTTGGCGCCTTGGAATATACGGGCGGTGAGCGCGGCGGCCCGATCGAAGGATTCTTTCGGGTCCGCGCCGTAGGACATCAAGCCGCCATCGCGGGCGATGAAGTCCTGCTCGTAGATCGCCGGCAGTCGGTGCGCGAGTGCGTAATCGAACACGCGCTTGCGATTGAGCAGCGTGAGCGAGTCGGAGACCATCAGGATGGCGTCCGGCGGGTCGCGGTCCATGGCGGCGAAGGCCTCGTTGAAATCGTCGGGCTCGCGCACGCCGAGCGGCAGTACGGTGACGCCGAGTTCCTGCGCGGCTTGCGCCGATGCGTCATAACGCTGCGACATGCCGAGATCGTCCTTGTTCCACAGCATGGCCACCTTGCGCAGCTGCGGCGACAACTCCTTCAGATACCCAAGCCGCTTGGTGGAGAGCGCCGCGGCATCGTCGGATATTCCCGTAACGCTGCCGCCCGGCCGCGCCAGGCTCGCCACCAGCCCGGTCTTAACCGGATCGCCCGAGCCCGACGCAATCACGGTCGGCACGCCCGAGGCCTTGGCGGCCGCCGCCGCCGGATAGCTGACGGTCACCACCACGTCGACATTGGCGGCTTTCAATTGCTGCATCAAATTCGCCGTCTGGCTCACCTTGCCCGCTGCGCCGCGCGCCTCGTAAGCGAGGTTTTGCCCGAGCGTAAAGCCGCGCTTGGCCAGCCCGGCGACGAGCATCGCGCCGGTGCCTGCGGTCGGCGGAATCGGCGGCCCGACGGTCAGCGTCCCGACCCGGTAAACCTTGGCGCCGGTCTGCGCAACGGCGGCGCCGGGCGCGGCTAGCAATGCGCCGGCAAGCACTTGAAGAGCATCGCGGCGTTTCATGGCTTGTCTCCTGTGACAGACAGGCTCGTTCGGTCGCTCAATCGACAGTCGCCAGCGGTCGGGCCGGAATTGTCAGACCTGACTCCCCCGGGTCCTGGCTCGCGCAAAAGGATATCACATCCTGCGATGACAATTGTGTTGAACGTCACACCGGAACACGACTGCCAACGTGGCTGCCAACGTGGCTCCCAACGTGGCCGCTTGCATGAGAGCGCGCCGACACGGGATGCGAACGTTAGAATCGGACCGCTAGGACGCCTGATCGCGATGGGATATCTCGATGACGCGGGCGCGCGCGGCGAGCGCGTCGACCAGCGCGTCGGCCTTGGCCTTGTTGGCGGCATCGAGATTGGCATCCCACTCGTCGAGCAGATAGATTTCGGCCGCGGTCGAGTCGACGATCTCCTGCAGCGATTTGAGCTGCCGCTCGCCCGAGGAGAAGCCGAGCTTGGTATCCATCGATGCGGCGACCACGACGACCTCGTCCTCATCGTCGCCTTCGACATCGACCGGCACCACGCCGCCGGCGAACTGAAATGCCAGGCGATCCGTCGTCGGCCAGTAATAAGCCCGCTTCTTCAGCTCGGTCTTCAGGCTCGCCAACAGCGAGGACTTGCCGGCGCCATTGCCGCCGCGGACGTTGATGCGGCCGGTCGGCTGCGCCAGCGCGACGCGCAGCGCATCGCCCAGCGACGACACCACATTGGCGCGATCGTCCTCACGCAGCACCAGGCGGTCATATTTGATGCGCTTGTCGAAATCCGGATCGGGCGCCGGCAGCATATTGGCGGCGACGCCGCCGAACCGCGTCCAGATGGCGATAAAGTCGTTCCAGCCGCTGGCGAGTAGATGCAGCTCGTAAGTCATCTCGATCTGCCGCGGCAGCGTCGTCGCCAACCCGACCAAAAGCGCGGTATCGCCGACGTTGCGCATGGCGACCAGGGTGATGACGGCGAAGACGATGGCGAGGCTGACGATGCCGCTCATCGCGCTCATGCCCTCGCGCGCGACAATAGCGCGGATCTGCGCCACCAAGCCTTCGCGCAACCGTGTCTTAAAACCGAACAGCCACAGCCGCAGATTATAACTATTGCCGGCAAAAACGTTGTCCCACGCGGTGTAGCCCTGCGCGGTAACCCGGTTGTTCATGCGCTGGTTTTCGAGATAGGCGTGCGCGATTGGCTTCTGCAGCACCCACTGCATCAACAACAGCGCTCCGAATGCGCCCACATAAGCGATCGGGAGGCTCGGATCGATCTCGGCGCCCAGCACCAGCGCGTTGAAAACCAGGCCGAGGAAAAGCTTCAGCGCAAATTCCAGCTCGTACATGACATTGAAGAAGCATTGGAAGGTCTCGCCGGTGAGAAACGGCTCGACCTGCTCGCGCGCCGCCTTCTCGTTGAGCAGCGCGACCTTGTCGCGGTTCTCGCGCGCGAAGCGCAGCATGAACTTGCCGAAGCCGCGATAGCCGGCCCGCTCGGCGAAAACCCAGCTGATTACTCCGACCACGTAGGAGGTCGATTGTGCGGTGAGAATCCAGACCAGGTCGGTGAGCAGAAATTCTCCGACCGCGACCCGCCGTCCGGCATTGATGACGAGCCAGGTGGTCGCTGCGGCCAGCATGGCCTCGACCACCATCAGCGTCACCATCACAAAGAGCGACGGCGAGAGCAGATAGCTCGCCAGCTCGAAGCGCGAAATCTGCAGTCGTTTCATCGATCGCCCTGGATGGCTTGCCGGAGGGGGGTCCGAGTCGCCGCAGTGTAACGGCATCGGAGCGCGAATTTAAGCGCGGGCAGAATGTGGTGGAGAAGGAATTTACCTTTTCCGTCAATAAGTTTTCCGTCCAGGACGGTTTTCCGCATTCAATTTCGGCTGGCTCATCCGCCCGCGAGGGCGTAATTTATCGCTGGCTCGGCTGCAATCAGGTTTTACGGGGTTGGCGTGATATTCAAGGACGCGATCGGGATAATCGCGCAATTTATCGCGCCATTACGCCGCTTCGGCGCCTCGTCTATCGCGCGTATCGTCGTGCTTGCCGTCGGTTTATCGGCGATGACGGCCTACACGGTGCCGGGCCTGCAAAGCACGGCCGGCTTCTGGCTCAATGCCTGCCTGTGGTGCTGTCTCGGCTATTTTACGGTCGAACTCGTGGTTCATGCGCGGACCGCACTCCGCGCTGGCGAGGCGCGCAGTCATTTTCTTTCCTTTTCATTCTTTGTCGACGCGATCGCCGTGATCGCGGTGCCGATCGCGCTGCTCTACGGCGCGACGGGCCCCAACGCCTGGGTCTTGGCGTCATTCTGGGTGCTCAAGCTCGCCCAGAACTCGCCGGGCTTCGCGCAGCTCGGCCGCGTCTTCGTGCTCGAGGCAAAGCCGCTGGCGAGCGTGTTCACGCTGTTTTTGATCGTGCTCTTTCTCTCCTCGGCCGCCATGTACGCGGTTGAGCGCAAGGTGCAGCCGGGCGCCTTCAATTCGATGCCGGAAGCGCTGTGGTGGGCGGTAGTGACGCTGACGACAACCGGCTACGGCGACAAAGTGCCGATCACCCAATGGGGACACCTGCTCGGCGGCGTCGTCATGATCTTCGGCATTGTCAGCTTCGGCCTGTCGACCGGCATTCTCGCCACCGGCTTTGCCGCCGAAACCCGGCGGCGCAATTTCATCCAGACCTGGGACCTCGTCAGCAAGGTGCCGTTCTTCCAATCGCTCGACCCGTCGTCGATCACGGAAATCACCCACATGCTGCGGCGTCTCGAAGTGCCCGAACGCATTGCCATCATTCGCCGCGGCAAGGTCGGCGACTGCATGTATTTTATCGCCGCGGGCGAAGTGCAGGTGGATATCAAGCCCGCGCCGGTGCGGCTCGGCGCCGGAGCATTTTTCGGCGAACTCGCCTTGCTCGGCGATTCGGTGCGCAGCGCCAATGTAACCACGACGATGCCGTCGACGCTGCTCATTCTCGATCTCGCCGACTTCCGCACGCTCACCGCGAGCCATCCCGACCTCAAGCGCGCCATCGACGCCGAAGGCCAGCGGCGCATGAGCGAGAATCAGCAGATGCGGGAACGACAACGGGCCGGCGGTGCGACGCCGGGGTGAATCAACAAGAGATTTGGCAAGACTCGGCCGGCCGGAACCTCTAGAACCCGATCCCATGGCAGATCACGTTGCATTGATTACCGGGGCGACCGGCCAGGACGGCGCCTATCTGGCCGAGCTGTTGCTCGGCAAAGGCTACACAGTGCACGGCATCAAGCGACGTTCGTCTTCCTTCAACACGCCCCGGGTCGATCATTTGTATCAGGACCCGCACGGCTCCGGCGTGCGCTTCTTCCTGCACTATGGCGACATGACGGATTCGACCAATCTCATCCGCATTGTTCAGGAAGTGCAGCCGACCGAAATCTACAATCTCGCCGCACAGAGCCACGTGCGCGTCTCATTCGAGACGCCGGAATACACGGCCAATGCCGACGCGCTGGGCACGCTGCGCCTGCTCGAAGCGATCCGCATCCTGCGTCTTGAGGACAAAGTGCGGTTCTATCAGGCCTCGACCTCGGAGCTTTACGGTCTGGCGCAGGAAGTGCCGCAGCGCGAAACCACGCCGTTTTATCCGCGCTCGCCTTACGCGGCGGCCAAGCTCTATGCCTATTGGATCACCGTCAACTATCGCGAAGCCTATGGCATGCACGCCTCGAACGGCATCCTGTTCAATCATGAAGGTCCGACGCGCGGCGAGACATTCGTGACCCGCAAGATCACCCGCGCCGTCGCCGGCATAGAGCTTGGCCTGCAGCAAAAGCTGTTCCTCGGCAATCTGGCCGCACGGCGCGATTGGGGCCACGCCCGTGACTATGTGGAAGGCATGTGGCTCATCGTGCAACAGCCGGAGCCCGACGACTACGTTTTGGCGACTGGCGAAGAGCATTCGGTTCGCGAATTCGTCGAGAAGGCGTTCGCCTGCGTCGGCAGGGCGATCGAATGGCGCGGCGCCGGGCTTGCCGAGCAAGGCATCGATGCGCGCGACGGCCGGGTGCTGGTCGAGATCGACGAGCGCTACTTCCGGCCGACGGAAACCGACGCGCTGCTCGGCGATCCATCCAAGGCGCGGCAAAGGCTCGGCTGGCATCACAAGGTTTCGTTCGACGAACTGGTGCGGGAAATGGTCGATGCCGATCTGCAGGAAATGCGTCGCGACGGCGTGAATCGTCCGGTCCACGACTAAAGCATGATGGCGAAAAGCGGATACCGGTTTGCCGCCGTCGCGAAGTCCGCTTCGGCGGGCGAAGGAAGGTCGGATGAGATCATGCTAACAATCCCAGGCGAAAACGCATGAGCGGCGCGCCCGTTATTTTCGACTTACGCGGCAAGCGGGTCTACGTCGCCGGGCACGCCGGCATGGTCGGCTCGGCGATCGTGCGCCGGCTCGAACGCGAAGGCTGCGATATCATATTCGCGACCCGCCGTGACCTCGATCTGCGGCAATCGGACGAGGTCGACCGCTTCATGGCGCAGGCCAAGCCCGATGCGGTTTTCGTCGCCGCCGGCAAAGTCGGCGGCATTCGCGCCAACTCGGCCTGTCCCGCCGATTTTCTGACCGAAAATGTCGCCATCGCGCTCAACATCATTCGCGCCGCGCATCGCTGCGCCGTCACGAAGCTCGTTTATCTCGGGTCGTCATGCATCTATCCGCGGCTGGCGCCGCAGCCGATGTCGCCTGACATGCTGCTGTCCGGGCCGCTCGAGCCGACCAATCAATGGTACGCCATCGCCAAGATCGCGGGCATCAAAATCTGCGAGGCCTATCGGCTGCAGCATGGCGCCGACTTCGTCTCGGTGATGCCGACCAATCTGTACGGGCCCGGCGACAATTATCATCTCGACGACAGCCACGTCCCGGCGGCGCTGATGCGGCGCTTTCATGAGGCTAAGATCAACGGCGAGCCGAGCGCGATCGTTTGGGGCACCGGGTTGCCGCGGCGCGAGTTCCTTGCAGTCGACGATTTGGCCGATGCCTGCGTATTCGTGCTGAAATGCTACTCCGACCTACAATTCCTCAATATCGGGACCGGCCAGGACCTGACCATTACCGACTTCGCCGACATGGTCGCCGGCGTGGTCGGCTATGGCGGAAAAATCGCGTTCGATACGGCGCGGCCGGACGGCGCGCCGCGCAAGCTGCTCGACGTGTCGCGCATCAACGCGCTGGGCTGGCGCGCGACGACACCGCTGCGCGAGGGATTGCAACGCATGTATGCCGACTTTCTCAAACGCTACGCCGACATCCGCGCCGAAGCGGAAAAGCAAACCACCCATTGATGCGTCCCGCGCAGGTTTCCGAACATGCCAATCCCGCTCAACGAAACCCACGATCCGTCGCGAAAAAGCTTTGTCGAAAGCGCCAACGCGCCAGGTTGCGACTTTCCGATCCAGAATCTGCCGTTCGGTATATTTCGGTCGGCCGCTGGTGATCCGCCGCGTCTCGGCGTCGCCATCGGCGATCAGATTCTCGACGTTGCAGCAGCGGTCGCATCTTTCGATGGCCTCGCCGCAGAAGCGGCGCGGTTCACTTCTGTGCCATACCTCAATCATCTGATGTCGCTTGGGCCGGAGGTGTGGTCGGCGTTGCGGCTCGCGTTGTCGCGCGGGCTCAGCACCGGGCGCCGCGACGAGAAGCTGCGCCGGCACCTCACTCCGATGGCGCAGGCCGAAATGCAGCTACCCGTAGCGGTCGGCGATTTCACCGATTTCTTTGCTTCGATCTTTCACGCCGGCAATGCCGGGCGAATGTTCCGCCCCGACAATCCGCTGATGCCGAACTACAAATACGTGCCGGTCGCCTATCACAGCCGCACTTCGTCGATCCGCGTCAGCGGCACGCCGTTCAAGCGGCCGCGCGGCCAGCGTAAGGGTCCGAACGACGCGGCGCCGAGCTACGGGGCGTCGCGCAATCTCGATTTCGAGCTCGAGCTCGGCGTTTATATCGGTGCCGGCAATGAGCTCGGCGAACCTCTTCCGGTTGGCCGCGCGGCCGAGCATGTTTTCGGCTGCTGCCTGCTCAACGACTGGTCGGCGCGCGATATACAGGCCTGGGAATATCAGCCGCTCGGCCCGTTCCTGGGCAAGAATTTCGCCACCACGGTATCGCCCTGGGTGGTGACGGCGGAGGCGCTGGCGCCGTTTCACGTCGCGGCCTTCGCGCGGCCGGCAGGCGATCCGGCGCCGCTGCCGCATCTCGACGATGCCGGCGACCGCGCGGACGGCGGTCTCGACATTACGCTTGAGGCCTACATTTCGACCGCGACCATGCGGCGCAACGGGACCGCGCCGCTGCGCGTCACGCAGACCTCGTGCGCGCTGCTTTATTGGACCGTGGCGCAGATGATCGCCCATCACAGCAGTAACGGCTGCAACGTCTGTATCGGCGATCTGATCGGATCGGGCACCGTTTCGGGACCGGAGAAATCGAGCTGGGGCAGCCTGCTCGAACTCACCGCGCGCGGCGCCGATCCGCTCGCGCTGCCGAACGGCGAGAAGCGCGGTTTTATCGAGGACGGCGACGAGATTATCTTCCGCGGCTATTGCGAAAAACCCGGCCATGCCCGCATCGGCTTCGGCGAATGCCGTGCCGTGGTGTTGCCGGCGGGCTGACTCCGCCTGGCTTGACCGCGTACTCATGAGACAATGGGTCTGCAACCTCAGTTTTATGGCGCGGCCGAACGCATCCCGAAACTCCCCAATCGGCATGCGCTCAGAAGACGCGGGACGGCAACTTCGGATTCAATACCTTGCGTGCGCTTTCGGCACCCGTCACCGGCAGACCGGCGGGATCGAGCAATCCGATTTGCACGAGCACGCCGGCCTGATCCCAATAGATGTGCTCGTGCGATATCCTATCGCCCTGGAAGCCGACGATCACTGCAACCGCCATCTCGACCGCGTTCCCGGTCGGCGCCACGCCCGGCAGCAGCCAGTCGATGACCGTCGTGTGGGTAAAGCTGATGACGAGCTCGTCGACCACCCGATCCTCTCCGACGGTACGCGATATGTTCGCCATCTTCACATCAGGCGGGAAGAACTTGCCGACGAGATGATCGCGATAGAAGGCACGGACACCGGCCTGGCCGACGCCGCCCGCCATCGTGGGAACGTGGTTTAGATGGGGAGCGTCGCTCATTGTGGCCATCGTCGTGTCGAGGTCGCCGGCGAGCTCTGCGCCGACGTGCATTTCGAATAGCGCCACCATCCGCTGCTGTTTTTCCGACAACATGAAAGATTCCTCCGATCTCGGCTTATGCATGTGGTGCGACTGCCACGCCATGCAACGAACATGTTCTCCGGCATTGGTCGGATAAATGCGCCGGCCATCCATCAGCCGGGATCGGCGGTAAGGCCGAGACGTACAAATAGTCACGCCAGTTCGGCGGTCATCCGGAGAATTCCTGCTATTATGGTGTCTAATCCCTAAAGTGGGCCACCGGGTCGATCGGCGACGGATCGGCCGGCAGGGTCACGGAGCCGGGCTCCGACAAGCGAGTTGCGCACAAGGCAGATGAGAGCGGAGTTTCTCCGCCGCAAAGGGCCGCTCGCATCGCAATCAAAAGCGCAAGTCGGAGCACGGTGCTATAAGTTCGCGCCCTAATGAATCTCCGGCTCCGCAATCGGCGCCTGGCCTTCGAGGAAATCGAAATCGCAGCCCTCGTCGGCCTGGCCGATATGCTGGGAATACATCGCGCCGTAGCCGCGCGGATAGCGCGGCGCCGGCGGCTTCCAGGCGGCGCGCCGGCGCGCCAATTCGTCGTCGCCGACATGCAGGTGGATGCGCCGCGCGGCGACATCGACTTCGATCTCGTCGCCGCTATGCACGAAGGCCAAAGGTCCGCCGACAAAACTCTCCGGCGCGACGTGCAGGATACAGGCGCCGTAGCTCGTGCCGCTCATGCGCGCGTCGGAAATGCGCAGCATGTCGCGCACACCGGCTTGCAAGAGCTTTTTGGGAATCGGCAACTGGCCCCATTCCGGCATGCCCGGGCCGCCCTTCGGGCCGCCGTTCTTTAGCACCAGCACGTGGTCGGGCGTGACCTCGAGATCGTCGCGGTCGACCGCGCGCGCCATCTCGTCGTAATTCTCGAACGCGATCGCCGTGCCGCGATGGGCCAGCAAGCGCTGGTCGGCGGCGGCCGGCTTCATCACGCAGCCGCGCGGCGCGAGATTGCCGGTAAGCACCGCGGTGGCGCCCTCGGGATAAAGCGGCTGGTCCAGCGTATGGATGACGTCGGGCAGATGCACGTTGTGGCCGGCGATATTCTCGCCGACCGTGCGACCGCTGACGGTGATGCAGGACAGATCGAGCAGGTCTCGCATCTGCCCCATCAGCGCGCGCAAGCCGCCGGCATAGAAGAAATCCTCCATCAGATATTTTCCGGACGGCGTGATATTGGCGATGACCGGCACTTGTCGCGAAATCTCGTCGAAACGCTGCATGTCGATGGCGACGCCGACGCGGCGCGCCATGGCGATGACGTGGATGATGGCGTTGGTCGAGCCGCCGAGCGCCATATGCACGCGGATGGCGTTGTCGAAGGCGGCCGGCGTCAAGATTTGCTCCGGCGTCTGATCTTCCCACACCATATCGACGGCGCGGCGGCCGGCGGCGGCGCACATGCGCGGATGATTGGCGTCGGGCGCCGGAATCGAGGAAGCGCCGGGCAAGGCGAGACCGAGCGCTTCGGTGATTGCCATCATGGTGGCTGCGGTGCCCATAACCATGCAGGTGCCGAACGAGCGCGAAATGCCGCCTTCGATCTCGTTCCACTCCTCGTCGCCGATGCGGCCGGCGCGTTTCTCGTCCCAATATTTCCAGGCGTCCGAGCCAGAGCCCAACACGTGGCCGCGCCAATTGCCGCGCAGCATCGGGCCGGCCGGCACATAGATCGCCGGGATGCCCATCGAGATCGCGCCCATGATCAGGCCGGGCGTGGTCTTGTCGCAGCCGCCCATCAGCACCGCGCCGTCGATCGGATGGCTGCGTAGCAGCTCTTCGCATTCCATGGCGAGAAAATTGCGGTAGAGCATCGTGGAGGGTTTGACGAACGGCTCGGCGAGCGACATCGCCGGCAATTCGATCGGAAAGCCGCCAGCCTGAAAGACGCCGCGCTTCACGTCTTCCGCACGCGCGCGCAGATGGCCGTGACAGGCGTTGATCTCGCTCCAGGTATTGACGATGCCGATCACCGGCTTGCCGGCCCAGTCGGCGCGGTCGTAGCCGAACTGGCGCAGCCGCGAGCGGTGGCCGAACGAGCGCAGATCGTTCTTGCCCAGCCAGCGGTAGCTGCGCAGTTCCTCGGGCGATTTTTTCTTTTGCGATGTCATGCGAGGGGGCTCACCGTGGGGCAGTCTTTGCCGCCAAGTGTGCGCTTAATCGGCACGAAATGAAAAGCCCCGGCGAATGGTGCCTCGCCGGGACAGGGCAAATCGCACTTCAGCCGGACTGTACCGGCCCCGCCGTCTTGCCGGAGCCGTTTGCGGCCGATAGTTTCCAGCCCCTCCTGCAAGATCGCCAGAGGAAACCGAGGACATTGCCATGATCGATCTTTACGCATTGACCAGCCCAAACGTGCAGAAAATCTACATCATGCTGGAAGAGACCAAGCTGCCCTATAAGGAGCATTTCATCGACGTATGGAAGGGCGAGCAGTACAATCCCGAGTTCATCAAGATCAATCCGAACTCGAAAATACCCGCCATCGTCGATCACGACGGCCCCGGCGGCAAGCCCTATACCGTCGTCGAGTCGGGCGCGATCCTGATGTATCTCGCCGAGAAAACCGGAAAATTCCTGCCCACCGACATGGCGAAGAAATACGACGTGCTGCAATGGCTGTTTTTCCAGGCCGCCGGCGTCGGGCCGAATTTCGGCCAGTTCACCCATTTCAAGCTGTTCGCGCCGAAGGACAAGGATCATTCCTACTCGATGACGCGCCACCAGACCGAAGTGAAGCGGCTTTACGAGGTGCTGGAAAAGCGGCTCGGGCAATCGCCCTATCTCGGCGGCGCCGACTATTCGATCGCCGATATCGCCAGCTTCCCGTGGACGCGCAATCACGACGTCCAGGGCGTGAAGTGGGACGACAATCCGAACCTCGCGCGCTGGTTCAAAGCGATCGACGAGCGCCCGGCCGTGAAAGCCGCGCTCGCCAAGGTCGGCGTCATCAAATCGAACCGCGAGACGGCAAACGATGACCAGAAAGACCGCTTCTTCAACCGCGGCCGGTACGCGAGGGCGTAAACCCCCTCTCCCCTTGAGGGAGAGGGTTGGGGCGAGGGGGTTCGGACGTTCGAGAAAGACTGAAGCTTCCGAACCCCCTCACCCGTCCGCGCTACGCGCGGCCGACCTCTCCCCTCCGCGGAGAGGTGAAAAGTAATCCCGTGCTCGCGGACGCTTCCGTGCGCGAGTGATGTCAAACAGCCAACGCTTTCTGTGCGTCATTGCGAGGAACCAACGGGCCCGGCCCGAAGTGGCCGGCCCGATGACAAGCTCCGCGACGAAGCAATCCAGGACGTAGCGGCCGGACTGGATTGCTTCGCTTCCGCTCGCAATGACGAAAGAAATAAGGGAAGCGGAACGCCGGCAAACGCAGGTCAGTACCTCCCCGCACGCCAATACGGCGCGCGGGTCGCGCCACGGAAAGTGCGGCTTGCACCGCCCTTCCGCTCTCGGGCGCGCTCGCCTGCCGGCGTTCCACCACGGCTCTGCCCAAGGGGTGTGTAGTCCCTTGGTGCGATCCGGGCCAGGTTTCGTGGGAAGACCGTCCAAGGGGCGGGGGTCACTCCGCCGACGATCTCCCCACTTCCAGCGACGCACCCCGCATGCCGGTCGTAGTGCCGGCAGACATGATGCCCGGACCGCCCGGGAACAAAGCTGATGAGGCTTTGCCCGCGGGCACCGCACTCGCCCCTGCCGCCCGGCATCACCCGGACGGCGTCCCATAGGGCGAGATTTGATTCGCTCTATGTAACGTAAACGAGGACCAATGTCAAGTGAAAGTCACAAGACCGGAGACGTACGCAACTTGACGTGACGGCAAGATGCCCCATATATGGCCAGCAACTTGCCAAGACGAAGGAAGTTTGTAATGGCGGCGCCTCAACCTATTGTCGAGAAGGTCTTTCATAAGCTCGGTGGCCGTACTGCGTTGGGCGCGGACATATTTTCGGATGCTGATCTTGCGCGTGTCGTCCATCACCGCATTCACGCGAAGGTTCTCTCCCATCTCGTGCGTGCCGGCTTTTCCAAGCAAGAGATTCACGACTTCATCATTCCGGCCCGCACCTGGCGACACCGCCAGGCAAATAAGGAGCCGCTGACCGTTGAAGAGTCCGATCGTGTGGTCCGGCTCGCACGCATTCAAGCATTGGCGGAGGACGTGTTCGGCGACGATGCCAAGGCCAACCGTTGGCTGCGCGAAAAATTGGGGCTGCTCGACGGCAAATCGCCGCTGGAGCTGGTGCAGACTGAATCCGGCGCGCGCGTGATCGAACAGCTTCTGGCCAAGATCGATTGGGGCGCCGCGGCCTGATGCGCCTGTGGCGGCTTTCGAGCGCCCGGCGCGCGGCGGAGTTCGACGGCGGTTATGGACTATTCAACGACGGCCGCTGGAATACGCGCGGCCGGCCGGTGACCTATTGCGCCACCGTGCCGTCGCTTGCGGCCTTGGAAAAACGCGTTCATGTCGCCGATCCGGCCCTACTGCCACCGCAAGTCATGGTCGCTTATGACGTGCCGGATGGCATTTCCGCGCGCACGATCGCTATCGACGAACTGCCGGCGGATTGGATCACGCAGCAGACGCGCACCCAGGGCATTGGCGATAGGTGGCTCGATTCGGCGAAAGAAGTGTTGCTCTTCGTGCCTTCCGTCATCGTGCCGATCGCCGACGCCAACGATCGCAATGTCCTGATCAATCATCGCGCCGCGAATATTGCCGCGGTGCGGCTCGAAGCTGCCACACCGTTCACGCTCGATCCGCGATTGTTTCGACCGTAAGGGACGTTGGACGTAGGATGGGTGGAGCGAAGCGATACCCATCCTAGAGTGGTCGAGGCTGAGTGATGGGTTTCGCAAGGGCTCAACCCATCCTACGGGCTCAGCAACATACTTGAAAAGATGATTGCCTTTTGGCGATTTCCGTCCGACTGGGCGTAACTCGCCCACTCTCACTTTCCAACCACCTACGTTCCAATTTTCCTGACCGTATTGAACTTTGCTGCACGGCATAGCCTGTTTCTCCCGACCACTCTCGCATCTCCCGCGACCGACAGCGCATTTGTTACTTCGCCGACCGCGCCCCCTCCACCATCTTTCGCTCGCTCCGCGAGCTACGGATGGTCCCCCTCCCCCGCTTTCGCCGGCGCGGACGAAAGCTTCTCCATCATCCCGCGCATGAAGCGCACGGCGGCCGGCCCCTTGAGCGCGCTGGCCCATAGCTCGCGCGCCATGGTTTCGTGCAATGCAAGCGCTTCCGGCGCCGAGGTAATCATGGCGACGCCGGTGCGGATGTTGGGCTCTTCGCCGAGGCGGAACGGGCTGAGCGCCAGGATCCGGCGGTCGGGCTGGCGGAAAATCTGGAAGCTGGTGTGCGGCAGCGTATCGCGCACGATGCCGATCTGCACGCCGATCGGCTCGTTCTCCATCAGCGCGGTGAAATGCGCGGCCTCGGCGCGGGCCAGTGCGCGCCGCGCGCGGCGGGTGTTGTCAGGGAGATCGAGCCGGCCGACCAGGCCGTTGCGCAGGAACCGCTCCATTTCTGCAGCGGCGATCAGGTTGACGATGGCGGGACGGCGGCGGCGGTAGGTCGCTTTGCGCTGGCGCAGCACGTCCATCAGCTCGTCGATCTGGGCGAGCGCGCGGTCGCGTTTGGCGATGCCATCCGGCACCGACTCGCGCAAGATGTCGCCGAGCGCGCCGTCGAAGCCGTCCGATGCCAGCACGTAGGAGATCGGGCCGGCCAGCACGATGATGTGTTCGGCGCTCTCCTCGATCTGGCGCATGCGCTCGAAATAGCTGACCGCGGAGGCGATATATTCGACGCCGACGCCGAGCAGCGTCGGCACCGAGACGGCGAGCAGCTCGGCGAGCTTTTCCAGCGTTTCGATCTTGGCCACCTCGCCCTTCTCGAAGCGGTAGAGCGCGGTGCGCGAAATGCCGAGCCGTTGCGCGATCTCCTCCGCCGAGAGCCCGGAGCCGAGGCGGAAAGCTTTCAGCCGGTTGCCGATATCGTCGAAGCGCAGCGGCATCGCTTGCTCCTCCCTCTCCCCGCATCCGGGGCGAGGGCCTATCCGCCGGGCCGGTTCTGCGAAGCTCGAAAACGCGGAGAGGCCCCTCACCTTCCTTCGCTTCGCTCAACAGACCTCTCGCCATGCGCGGGGAGAGGCGAATTTCGCAGCCGCTTCGCGGCATCGAGCGCGGCGACGACGATGTTGTGGTAGCCGGTACAGCGGCACAGATTGCCGGAAATGCCGATGCGAATGTCCTGTTCGGTCGGATCGGGATTGTCGCGCAACAGCTCGATCAAAGTGGTCAGGATTCCCGGCGTGCAGAAGCCGCATTGCAGGCCGTGATTGTCGTGGAAGGCCTGCTGCAGCGGATGCAGCATTTCGGCGTCCGGCGCGATGCCCTCGACGGTCATGATGTCGTGGCCGTCGGCCTGCACCGCGAGCATCAGGCAGGACCGCGCCGAATAGCCGTCGAACAGCACCGTGCAGGCACCGCAGACGCCATGCTCGCAGCCCAGATGGGTGCCGGTGAGCCCGAGCCGATGGCGCAAGAAATCCGCCAGCGTCAGGCGAACCGGCACCACCGCTTGGTGGCGCTTGCCGTTGACGGTGACGGCGACGGTTCGGGTCTCGGTTTTGGTCTCGCTCATTGCGTTCTCGCCGTCACGCGCTCATGCGCCTTGAGGAGCGCGCGGCGCGCCAGCACCGTCGCCAGCTGCTGGCGATAGGACGCCGGCGCGTGGATGTCGTCGACCGCGTCGAGCCCCCGCAACGGCTCGCAGATATGGCGCAGTCGATGCTCCTCGATTTTTTCGCCGAGCAGCACGCGCTCGACGTCGCGCGCCCGCAGCGGCGCCGTGCCTAAGCCGCCGAGCGTCAGCGCAGCGCGCGTCACTTTGCCGTCGCCGTCCTCCTCGATCAAAACCGCCGCGGAGACAATCGCGAAATCGCCATGCCGGCGGGAGAATTCGACGAAGGCAGAACCGTGCCGCTCGGACCAGCAGGGGAAGATTGCGCCGGTCACAAGCTCGTCGGGTTCGAGCGCCGGCGTCATATAGGCGACCGGGAAAGCGGCGAAGTCGATCTCGCGCGCACCGCTCTTGCCGGCCACCGTGAGCTTGGCGTCAAGCGCCGCGGCGACCGCAACCAATTCGGCCGCCGGATCGAGATGACACAGCGAGCCGCCGAGCGTGCCGCGATTACGCGTCTGCCGATGCCCGACCTGGCCGATCGCCTCGTGCATCAGCGGGCAGCGGCGGCGCACCAGGTCGGAGAATTCGATGTCGCGCTGCCGCGTCATCGCTCCTATTTCAATGGCGCCGATTTCGAGCGCGCCGCCGGTTTCGCGGATATAGCTCAGGCCGTCGACTCGGTTGAGATCGATGACGTGGTCGGGCAGCACGTAGCGCATGTTGAGCATCGGCATCAGCGACTGTCCGCCAGCAAGCAATTTCGCGTTGTCGAGGCGCCCGAGGAGCCCCACCACGTCGGCCGCTGTGCGCGGATCGTGATACGAGAATGACGGGGGTTTCATGCCGGACTGCGCAGGCGCCTGAGGGCTTGGCGGACTTTGACTCTGTGCCAAATTGTGTGCATCAATTCAAAAACATAGTCCAATCCCAAAGTTGAAACCAGCCGAACGAAGTCAGCGCGATGAAACCTGCGGCGTTCCGCTACCACGCGCCGAAAACCGTGGATGAGGCCGTCGCCGTCCTCGCCGCTGTTGCCGGCGAGGACGGACGCGTGCTCGCCGGCGGCCAAAGTCTGGTTCCGACCATGGCGTTCCGGCTCGCCAAGCCGGCGCATCTCGTCGACATCAATGGCGTCACGGCGCTCAGCCGCCTCGCCGTCGAAGACGGCAAGCTTTGCATCGGCGCGTGCGTGCGCCACGCAGCCTTTCACCGGCCGGTCTGCGGCGGCCCGCTCGGCAAGCTTTTGACCGACGTGGTGGGCCACATCGCGCACTACCCGATCCGCAACCGCGGCACCTTTTGCGGCTCGCTCGCGCATGCCGATCCGGCGTCGGAATGGTGCCTGGTTCTGGCGGCGCTTGACGGCGAGGTGTTGGCGAAAAGCACGCGCGGCGAGCGCGTCATCGCGGCGCGCGATTTCTTCAAGGGCATCATGACGACGGCGCTGGCCGACGACGAGCTTCTGGTCGAGGCGCGGCTGCCGCTGCTCGGCGCGGATGCGGCTTGCGGCTTTTACGAATTCAACCGCCGCGCCGGCGATTTCGCGCTGGCCATGGCGCTCGGCGTTTATCGCCTCGATGGCGGCAAAATCGCCGAGCCGCGGCTTGCGGTCGGCGGCGCGGAGGTTAATCCGCGGCGCATCGCCGAAGCCGAGCGCGCGCTTGCCGGCGCCGCACCCGGCGACGCGGCGTTTCGCGCGGCGGCGGTTGCAGCCACGGCGGCGATCGACCCGATGGCGGACAACGTCACCACTGCCGAATTCCGCCGCGATCTCGTGCTCGCCGTGACGCGCCGGGCGCTCGAACGCGCGGCGAAGCCGTGATTGATGCTTTCCCTTCATTGTCATTGTCATCGTCGGCGACGGCGGACGATCCAGTAAGCACCGAGTCGTGCCGATCCACGACATTGAGCGTCGGTGATGACTGGATGCCCCGCCGCCGCGGGGCATGACAATAGAGGTTAACCGCGCGACATGAATATGGGAGCCAAAATTCCCTTCATCGGCCAGTCCGTCGAGCGGCTGGAAGATCCGCCGCTGGTCGCCGGGCGCGGCGCCTTTGCCGGCGACATCAATTTCCCGCATCAGCTTGCCATGCGCATCGTGCGCTCGGCGCATGCCCATGGCCGCATCGTCGCGATCGACACCGCGGCGGCGCGCGCGCTGCCCGGCGTCTATGCGGTGTGGACCGCAGCCGACATTGCCGAGGTGCCGCCGATCGATTTCCGCGAGGGCTCGATCCCGGCGCTCGATCCCTACCGCCAGCCGGTCCTGGCGAAGGACCGCGTGCGTTATGTCGGCGATCCGATCGCCGCCGTCTTTGCCGTCGATCCCTATATCGCCGAAGACGCCGCCGATCTCGTCGCGGCGGAGATCGAGGAGCTGCCGCCGCTACTCGACGCGCAAGCGGCGCCGGTGGAATTTTCGCCGGGCCATTCCAGCGAAGCGGCGCTGATCCGCCAAGGCTATGGCGACGTCGACGCGGTGTTCCGCGATGCCGCCCACGTCGTCGAAGTGGAACTTGCCATCGGGCGGCATTCCGGCGTGCCGCTGGAAACCCGCGGCGCCCTCGGCCGCTACGACGCCGCGCGCGACATTCTCGAACTGCACGGCGCCGCCAAGGTGCCGCACCGCATTCAGGAATTGCTGTCGCGCATGCTCGGCCTGCCGCCGAGCGCGATTCACGTTCACGAATCCCATGTCGGCGGCGGCTTCGGCGTCCGCGGCGAGCTCTATCCCGAGGACGTGCTGGTCTGCGTCGCCGCCAAGAAATTCAACCGGCCGGTGAAATGGATCGAAGACCGGCGCGAGCATCTGATCGCGGCCAATCATTCGCGCCAGCAGTTGCACCGGATCCGCGCCGCGGTCGATGCGGACGGCGTGATCCTCGCCATCGACGACCGTTATTTCCACGATCAGGGCGCCTATGTGCGCACCCACGCGGCACGCGTCGTGCACATGACGGCGGGCATCTTGCCCGGGCCCTATCGCGTGCCGGCCTATCGCGCGATCGGCCATTTCCGCCTCACCAACAAGACGCCGGCCGCCACCTATCGCGCGCCCGGCCGCTACGAGACGACCTTCGTGCGCGAACGGCTGGTCGACGCCATCGCGACCGAGCTTAAGATCGACCGCATCGAGATCCGGCGGCGCAATGCCATTGGCGCCGACGAGATGCCCTATCTGCGTCCGCTCGAAGCCTTGGGCGAGGAAATCCACTACGACACCGGCGACTATGTCGGGCTCCTCGACAAGCTGTTCGCCAAGATCGGCTGGGACAAGCTCAATACCGACGTGAAGCGGCGCAAAGCCAAAGGCGAGCTGGTCGGCATCGGCGTCGCGATGTTCGTCGAAAAAAGCGGCCTCGGTCCGACCGACGGCGTGAACATATCGATCGACACGTCGGGCATGGTCGAAATCGTCACCGGCGGCGCCTCGATCGGCCAGGGGTTTGAGACGGTGATGGCCCAGGTCGCCGCCGACGCGCTCGGCGTCGATTATAAAAACTGCCGCGTGATCCACGGCCAGACCGACCGCATTGCTTTCGGCATCGGCGCGCACGCGTCGCGCGCCACCGTCATGACCGCTTCGGCGACCCATATCGCGGCGCTGAACGTGCGGAAGAAGGCGCTCGATGTCGCCGCCGAATTATTGCAGACGACGCCCGATGCGCTCGATATCGTCGGCGGCGAAGTTTTGCGCAAGGACGGCAAGCCCGGTCCCTCCATCAGCCTCGCCACGATCGCGCAAAATCTAGCTCCCACCGCGAAAGCGCGCGGCGGCCGCGATCCGGGATTATCCGCGGAAGGCTGGTTCAACACCGAGCATCAGGTCTATCCCTACGGCAGCCACGTCGCGGTGGTGCGCATCGACCGCGAAACCGGCGGTGTTACTGTCGAGCGCTATTGCATCGCCTATGACATCGGCCGCGCCATCAATCCGGCCACGGTGCACGGCCAGATCGTCGGCGGCTACGCGCAAGGGCTCGGCGGCGCATTGTTCGAAGAATTCACCTACAGCGAGCACGGCGATCCGCTCGCCGTCACCTTCGCCGACTATCTGCTCCCGGCCATACACGAAACGCCTGAGCCGGAAGTCTTGCTGTGCGAGGACTATACCTCGCCGCTCAATCCGCTCGGCATCAAAGGCGCCGGCGAGAGCGGCATCACCGGGGTCGGCGCGACCATCGCCTCGGCCATCGACGACGCCATCGGCATGCCCGGCGCGGTGCGCGAGCTTCCGGTCACGCCGCAACGGCTCAAGAAAATTCTAGCCGGCAGGCAAATTTAGACAGGTGAATTCAAACAGGTACATTCAAGATTTCGTTCACGATCAGCCCGGTTTGATATTAGCCTCCCGGACCACCTTGCCCCACTTCTTCGTTTCATCGGCCAGGTATTTCCCGAACTGCGCCGGTGTCATGATCATGGGTTCGGCGCCAAGATCGGCATACCGCGCCGACATCTTCGGATCGGCAACGGCCGCGTTGATCGCTTTATTGAGCGTGTCGATGATTTCCGGAGGCGTCTTTGCGGGCGCGCCCATCGCGTCCCAAACGTAGGCTTGGTAGCCCGGCACGAATTCAGCCGCTGTGGGGACGCCCGGCAGCGCAGCCGCGCGCGTGGCGCCCGTCACGGCGAGCGCCCGCAGCTTGCCCGCTCTGATATAGCCGACGGTTTGCGGCATTGGACTGAACGACGCCTGCACCTGCCCGCTGAGCAGATCGGGCATGTAGTTGCTGCGATAGGGCACGTTCACCAGGCTAACGCCGGCCATGACTTTGAATAGCTCGCCGGCCACATTGGTCGCGGCACCGCTGCCGACCGATGCATAATTGATCTTGCCGGGATTGGCCTTGGCATAGGCGATGAACTCCGGAAGCGTTTTCGCCGGCACAGACGGATTGACGACCACGACGAGGGGCAACCGCGCCAGACCCGCGACCGGTGCAATATCGCGCAGCAGGTTAAAGCTGAGGTGATCGTAGAGCGTGGTGTTGATGGTGTTGGTCGTGGTCACCGTCAACAGCGTATAGCCGTCGGCCGGCGCGCGAACCACGATCTCGGTGCCGATATTGCTGGCGCCGCCCGGGCGATTGTCGACGTTGAATTGCTGTCCGAACTTCTCCGACAGCGACTGGGCAACCAGACGCGTGACAATGTCGGGAGCAATCCCGGCGGGATACGGAACGACGATGCGCACCGGCCGCATCGGATAATCGTCCGCCCATACGGCGCGCGTCAGTGCCGGGAGCGACGCGGCGCCGGCGGCAACATGCATAAACCGGCGGCGTGAAAATTCCATGGCGCTTCCCCCCAGGCTAAGCTCGACGGCCGTTCGCCGGCGTCAGTCGGCTTTGATATTCGCGAATTTAACGACCTTGGCCCATTTCGCGGTTTCCGCGGCGATGAACTCGCCGAAGTCTGCCGGCGAACCCGTGAATATAGCGCAGCCGAGCGCGCCGAGCCGCGCCTTGACCGTCGGATCGGCGAGACCGGCATTGATCTGTTTATTGAGCGCATTGACGATCTGCGGCGGCGTGCCCTTGGGCGCGACGACGCCATACCAGCCGCTCGCCTCGTAGCCGGGCAGAAATTCGGCCATGGCGGGAACGTCGGGCAACACCGCCTGACGCTGCGCGGTGGTCACCGCCAGCGCGCGCACCCTGCCGGCTTTGATGTAGCCAAGCGACGCCGGCATGACCCCGAACAGGGCTTGCACCCGGCCGCCGATAAGATCGGGCATCGCGGCGGCCTCGCCCTGGTAAGGCACGTCAATCATGTCGACGCCGGCCATCATCTTAAACAGCGCGCCGGCGACATAGAGCGGCGTACCATTGCCGGCCGACGCCAGATTGATTTTGCCCGGATTGGCTTTGGCATAGGCGATGAATTCAGGGACGGTCTGGGCCGGAACGGATCGATTGACATCCATGATCAGCGGGATGCGGGCGATGCTCGCCACCGGCACGGTGTCGCGGATGAAGTTGAAATTGAGATGCTGGTAAAGCGAGCCGTTGATCGCATTCGCCGACATGGCCAAAAGGAGCGTACCGCCGTCGGGCGGCGCTTTCACCACGAGTTCGGTGCCGATATTGGCGCTGGCCCCCGGCCGATTTTCGACGACGAAGGCTTGGCCGAGCCGCTCGGACAGCCATTGCGCCATGAGCCTGCCGATGATGTCGGGCGAACCGCCGGCAGGGACCGTAACAACCAGTCGTACCGGCCGCGTCGGATAGTCGTCCGCCGTCGCGAGACGCGGCATTGCCGTCAGCGTGGCGGCGGCCGTTGCCAGATGCAGGAATTTTCGCCGCGGCAGCTTCATCGCGCACTCCCCTTACCGCCCGCGTTTCGGGCGGATCGAGAACATTCAATCCGCGTGCATGTTGGCGAACTTGACCACCTTGGCCCATTTCGCGGTCTCGTCAGCGACGAACTTGCTGAATTCGACGGATCCCATCGGCTGTGTCTCGCCGCCGAGATCCTTGATCTTCGCTACGAACTGCGGGTCGGCGAGCCCGGCGGTAATATTGCTGCTCAGCGCGTCGACGATGGCCGATGGTGTGCCCTTGGGTGCGCAGATGCCGTCCCAGGCGGTGGCGTCGAAGCCGGGCAACACTTCACTCACGGTGGGAAGATCGGGCAGCACCTGCGCCCGCGTCGCGCTGGTCACTGCCAACGCGCGCAGTTTGCCGGTCCTGATGAAACCGATGGCGCTCGACAACGTGATGATGAAGGCCTGAACCTGTCCGGCCAAGAGATCGGTGAATGCCCGCGCCGGTCCGCGATAGGGCACGTGGACGATATCGATGCCGGCCTGCATCTTCAGCAGCTCGATCGCGACGTGCATCGGCGTGCCGATGCCGGGGGAAGCAAAATTGATCTTGCCGGGATTGGCTTTGGCGTAAGCGATGAATTCGGGAAGCGTCTTGGCCGGAAACGACGGATTAACCAGAACCACCATCGGCAATTTGATCACGCCGGCAACCAGTGCGAAATCGCCAGGAAAATTGAAATCCAGTTTGGTATAGAGCGTGGCGTTGATTGCGTTCGCGCTGACGCAGGTGAGAAGCGTGTAGCCGTCGGGCGCGGCCTTGGCGACGGCCGCGGCCGCGATATTGCCGCCGGCGCCGACCCGGTTCTCGACTACAAAAGGCTGGCCGAGCCGCTGCGACGCCCATTGTCCGATCAGCCGCGCCACCAGATCGGGCGTGCTGCCGCCGCCGAAGCCGTCGATGACGCGCACCGGGCGCGTCGGATAATCGAGCGCGGATGCGGTCCGCGGAACGGCGGAAGCCGCGGCCGCCGCGGCCAAATACAAAATATGTCGGCGAGCGATTCCCATAAAGCGGCCTCCGGCAGTTACCGCGGATTGCGCGGCAGCCTAGCCCGCCGGAACGGCCGTGAGAAGTGCCGCGACAATCGGCCCGGCTGGCGCCGCGCGGCCGATTCTCATGATTTCTGCTTCGGCACTTTCTTGCCCTTCTTGCGCGCCTTGGACAGACCGATCGCGATCGCCTGTTTGCGGCTCTTGACCTTGCCGCCTTTGCCGCTTTTGGCGGTGCCGCGTTTGTAGCGACGCATTTCGCTTTCCACGTCGCTCCCGGAGCTGGGAGAGTATTTGCGTTTGCGCTTGGCCATTGTTTTTCCTCCGACGATCGGTCTCGCAATTAAGCTGTGCGGACGTCTTTTGCGCCCGTCGAACGATTGTTGCGCTTTCGCGCGGATGCGACAAGTAAGTTGCGGCTTACGCCGCCCGCGGCAGGGCGCGGAATTCCCCGGCGCTGGCCATCGCCCAGGCGATCTCGTAGCGCTTGTCGCCGGAGCCGGCGATCAGCTCGCCCGGCTCCAGCGGCGGATACAGCTCGGCGAAGCTCTTCACTTCGTGTTGCGACACGCGCCGGGAAAAATGCGCCGGCGCGAATTGCGCCGGATGATCGAGACCCGCGGCGCCGACAAGTTCGGCGAGCGATTCGATCGTGGCGCGGTGAAAATTGTGCACGCGCTCGGCCTTGTCGAGCACGACGAGCGCGCGCTGACGCGACTTATCCTGCGTCGACACGCCGGTCGGGCAGCGGTCGGTATGGCAGGACTGCGACTGGATGCAGCCGAGCGCAAACATGAAGCCGCGCGCCGAGTTGCACCAGTCGGCGCCGAGCGCCATGACGCGGGCGATGTCGAAAGCGCTGATGATCTTGCCGCTGGCGCCGAGCTTGATGCGGTCGCGCGCGTTGATACCGATCAGCGCGTTGTGCACGAAGTTCAGTGCTTCACGCAGCGGCATACCGAGATGGTCGGCGAATTCGAGCGGTGCGGCGCCGGTGCCGCCTTCCTTGCCGTCGACGACGATAAAATCGGGATAGATTTTCGTCTCCAGCATCGCCTTGCAGATGGCGAGGAATTCCCATGGGTGGCCGATGCAGAGCTTGAAGCCGGTCGGCTTGCCGCCGGACAGCCGCCGCATCGAGGCGATAAATTGCATCATCTCGATCGGCGTCGAGAATGCCGAGTGCCGCGACGGCGAAATGCAATCGACGCCGACCGGCACGCCGCGCGCGGCGGCAATCTCCGGACTCACCTTCGCGCCCGGCAGCACGCCGCCGTGGCCGGGTTTGGCGCCCTGACTGAGCTTCAACTCGACCATCTTGACCTGATCGCGCGTTGCGCCTTCGGCAAATTTATCGGCGCAGAAAGAGCCGTCGCCGTTGCGGCAGGAAAAATAGCCGGAGCCGATTTCCCAGATGATGTCGCCGCCGTTCTCGCGATGATAGGGGCTATAGCCGCCCTCGCCGGTATCGTGGGCAAAATCGCCTTTCCTGGCGCCGCCGTTGAGCGCAAGGATGGCGTTCTGGCTCAGTGCACCGAAACTCATCGCCGAAATATTGAGGATCGACGCCGAGTAAGGCTTCGCGCAATGCGGGCCGCCGATGAGAATGCGAAACGGCTCCTTCACCACCGGCTTCGGCGCGATCGAATGATCCAGCCACTCGAAGCCGCTGGCGTAGACGTCGTTTTGCGTACCGAACGGCCGTTTGTCCAAAGCCCGCTTGGCGCGCTGATACACCAGCGCGCGCTGGTCGCGCGAAAACGGGGTGCCGTCTTTTTCGCTTTCCAAAAAATATTGTCGAATCTCAGGACGGATTTCTTCGAGAATGAATCGGATATGCGCCGACAATGGGTAATTGCGCAGCACCGCATGCCGTTTCTGGAAAACGTCTACGGTGCCCACGACGGCCAAAGAAATGAAGACAACCAACGGAATATCGATGAGAAGCGTCCGGAAGCCGTAGAAGAATTCCAAGCCAAGCGCTGCGGCGATCAGCACGACGAGCGTGTAGATGATGAACCGCGGCTTCAGCGGCAACAGCAAGGCGTGCATCGAAATTTCCCCCGGCGACGACGGCGGCGCGGGCGAAATCCCCCGCTCGCTCGTGCCGCGACGAATTTAGGAACAATAGTTGTCAGTTTAATTAACCGCTGCGCCAGCCCATGCACAGCCTTGCTGCACCGCACGCGGTTGCAGCGCATCATTCCAGCTTGTTGGGCCTCGTGAGCCGGGACAGCATATTGAGGCTCCACATCTGGCTGGCGGGGCCGCATCAAAAACCCCGGCGCCACGGCGCCGGGGTTTTATACTACGCAACTACGCTACAAAATCTTGCGGCAATGCCGATCACAACTGGCCGTATCTCCGCAAAACCGCACGGCATTGGTCGCCGACGCGCCAGCTATGGGCGGCAAGCGTTGCGCCACAGCGCATGAGATTGTCCCAGGTCATGCCGCCAGTGTGGCTGCAAAGCCTGGCGGCAGCCGGCCGGCACGGCGCCAACGCGGCGAGATCGATCGCATCGGCGGCGGTGGCGGAAAGGCCCAACAATAGGCATGCGGCTACCATTATCTTCATCCTCAGTCGTCCCTCGTCTGCGCTGGAAACGATCTGGATAACCGTTGCATGACAGAATAGCCAGCAGTTTGTGCATCGCACAAAGCGACCGCAACCAACTGGAATCCATAACTTATTTTAGTTACTTTGGTTCCATCGAAAGTTCCATGCCCTGCTTGCGCCGCAATTGACCCCGCCGACCAAGAAAAATGCCCGGTTTGGACCGGGCATTTTTCGACTCGCCCCGCTTTGCGGGAAGGATCGAAGCAGAGGTCAGGCGGCCGTGGCCGCGGCCGCGAGATTGCCGAAGCGCTTGAGATTGTCTTTCTGCTTGTCGTTGCGCGGCGGCAGCCTGAATAGCCGCGCGGCGGTGCCGCCGAGGATATTGTGCTTTGCCTTCTCCGACAGAAACGGCAGGTCGTAGATCGTCGACGGAAGGTCGAAGTCCCAATGCGGATAGTCCGAAGAGTACAGGAGCTGCGTCTCGGCATTCATCATGCGGAACGTGCACTCCATCGCGCCGTAATCCTGAATCTCCATCGGCTGCGACGAGTAGAACATGTCACGCATGTAGTCCGACGGCTTCTTCCTCAACAGCGGCGCTTCCGACGGCCGCAGCATGTATTCGTGGTCGAGCCGTTGCATCAGGAACGGCACCCAGGCGATGCCGGCTTCGATCCAGATCACCGGCAGCTTGGGAAAGCGCTCGCCCATGCCGTTGACCACCCAGTTCGTGCAATGCAGCACGTTGTACCAGGAAAAGCCGAGCGCATGCGCCGCCATGAAGCGGTTGCAGCTCTTGTAGATCGGCTCGCCCCAGTTCGGGCCGGAATGGAACGACAGCACCAGGCCGCGCTCCTCCATCGCCCGGTAAAGCTTCATATAGGCGTTGTCATAGACCGCCATGTCCGAGCGCACGGTGGTGACCATGAAGCCGCCGACGTGGGGCCTATCGCCAAACACTTCGACGTGGCGCAGCGCCGCTTCCGGGCTGTTGAACGGCAGGCACAGCATCGAGAAGAAGCGGCCGCCGGCTTCCGGCATGACCTGTTCGGTGAGCCAGCGGTTATAAGCCCAGCACAGCTCGACCTCCATTTCCTTCTGCGGATGCAGCCCGATATTGAGCATGCCGGTCGGAAACAGGCAGGAATAATCGACGCTCATCGCGTCCATCCAGCGGTGACCAAGCTGGATGTCGCGTTGCGCGCCGTTCACGGTGTCGGTCTTCTCGGAGCCGCGCATCGGATAGCGCGTCACGCGGCCGCCCATGTCCTGATAGCCGACCTGGGTCGGCGTGATGCCGGCGCGATTCCGCTTGCTGCGGCTCGATAGGCTGAGCTGGCGCAACACGTCGTTTTCCATGTACGGCAGGAACTCGTCGTAGCTCTCGTTTTCGTAATGGTGGGCGTCGACGTCGACGATCACCAGGTCGTCGAGATTGCGCTGGTGCGCCTGCTTGCGCGCATGCGACAGCAGGCGCGTGGTATTGAGTTCCTCGATCGTTACGCGGCGACCGCGATCAGCAATGAGATCCATGGCGTTTCTCCGTTCCTAATTTCGTTATCGCTTCGTCATTACGAGCCAACGGGTCCGGCCCGAAGCGGCCGGCCCGATGACAGGCTCCGCGAAGCAATCCAGCGCTGCGTCTGCAAATTTGCGCAATCTCTGGATTGCTTCGTCGCTTCGCTCCTCGCAATGACGCAACTACCTGCCCGTCCAGTTTTGCCACATGCCGAGCTCGAACACGGCGAGATCGGCCGACCGTAACAATCCGCTTGCCGTGATCATGACATCGGTGGCGGAAATCGAATTTCTCGGCACCGGCGTGAATTTTTCGCCGGCTTGGGCGCGCGCGGTATAGACCCGGCAGGCCGCCGCCATCAGCTTTTGCAGCGCTTCTGCGGAAATCGTGTCGAGCTTGTCGTCGACGATGCTGCGCTCGAGCGTCGCGGCGAGGCGTTTAGCCTCCGCCGACGCGCCGCCGCCGGGAGCAACAGCCGGCTTGATCGCGCGGATCGCGGCCGGCCGCATCTTCGCCGCAGATTTCGCGACAAGCTTGCTCGCGACAGCTTTGGTGGCGCGCCTAGGCGACGACATAAAGTTCGTCTCCCTTTTGCACCGTCTTGTACTTCTTCAGCCTCATCTTGCGGTCCGAGACGCACTCGCCGGTCTTCATGTCGTATTCCATGCCGTGCCACGGGCAGACGAAGTGCATCTCGTCCTCGGAGAAGTACAGGCCCATCGAGGTCTTGTCGGGCCGCAGCCGCTCCTCGACCTTGGCGATGGTCAGGCCTTCGCAGGCCGGGCCGCCCTGGTGCAGGCAGAAATTACTGTAGGCGTAGAACTCGCCCTCATGCCGGAACACGCCGATCTCGTTGTCACCGACAAAGATGATGCGGCGCTCACCGTCCTTCATTTCCGAAAGTTTCGCGACGAATTTCTCGGCCATCTGCGTTACGCCCTCGCGTTTTTTACCCTTTTGGTTCGACTTCTCCGCTCGCCCTCGGCGGGGCGATTGGGCGGCCGGACTCACGACCGCCCACCGTTATCCTTCTAACACAGCCCGAAGCCCCGCGCGACGGGCATAACTCGATGCCCAGCCATGCCGGGGTGATGGTCAGGCTAGGCCATCCGGTTCTCGAACTCGCCGACCTTCTCGATCCAGAGCTTCACGACATCGCCGGCCTTGAGGAAGGTGCCGCTCTCGGCGCCGGTCCCCGACGGCGTGCCGGTCAGGATAAGGTCGCCCGGATGCAGCGTCATGTTGACCGACAATTGCTCGATCTGCTCGGCCAGCGTGAACAGCATTTTGGCGGTATTGGAATTCTGCTTAAGTTCGCCGTTAACCCACAGTTTGAGCCCGAGATTTTGCGGGTCGGCAATGTCGCTCGCCGGCACGATCCACGGTCCGATCGGGCAGGAGCCCTCGAACGTCTTGTGCTTGAGCCAGTCCATCTTGAACGGCGAAGTCGGCGCCACCCCGTCGCGACGGCCGCGGTCGCGGGCCGACAGGTCGTTGGAGACCATATAGCCGGCGACATAACTGAGCGCTTTGTCCTTCGGCACGTCCTTGGCCGGCCGGCCGATGACAGCGGCAAGCTCGATTTCCCAATCCATGGCCTTGGCGTAATGGGAAATCTTGATCGTCGCGCCGGGAGCGACGACGGTGCCTGGCGCCTTGAGGAAGTGAAAGGGCTTCAGTCCCTGGCTGTGCGGATCGGGTGGCGGTGGACTACCCTCCCGCGCCGCCATGGCGGCGGCGTGATCGGCATAATTGGCGCCCGCGCAATAGATCGCGACGCCGGACTGGATCGGCGCCAGCAATTTGGTCCTTTTTAGCGGCTGCCGCTTGCCCCGGCTTTTGACTGCCGCGGCCGCCGCCTTTCGCAGCGCGCCTTCGGCAGCCTTCCAGTCGGCGAGAATGCCGATAACGGTGGCATAGGCCGGCTTGCCGGTGAGTTTTGCCGCATCGAACACCGCCCCGCCGACGATGAGGCCCGCGCGCGGTCCTGCGCTTGATTTATACGTGGCGAGCTTGTAGCCGGCAGGTTTTGCCGAAGCCATTGGCGTTTTCTCCCTGGTCAATGCGGGTTGCGACCAAACCGCGATCCTGCGCGATTGGCAAGACCGCCCGGCGCAATTGGCGTACCAGACGCCCTTGAGTTGGCGCCGGCCTGGTGATTGATTCGGGCAAAAGGAAACACCCGCGCGGCAGGAGAACGACAATGATCAAGCCACGTCGCATCGGACATGCCACCTTCGAGACGCCCGACCTGCCACGCCTGGTCGACTATTACACCGAGGTGATGGGGCTCGTTGTCGCCGAACGCGACAAGGACCGCGCCTTCCTCGCCACTAAAATCGGCCAGCTCGCCATCCAGATCGACAAAGGCGAAGCCGAACGCTGCACCACTTTGTCGTTCGAGGTCGCGCCGAATTCCGATTTCGGCGCGCTCGCCCGCGAACTGGAAAAGGACGGCGTCAAAAGCGAATTGCGCAACGATTCCATTCCCGGCATGGGGCCGGTGCTGACGTTTGCGGACAACAAGGGCACCACGATCGCGCTGTTCAAGGAATGGAGCTATCTCGGCAGGCATTTGGCGCATCACGGCGTCGGGCCGCTCAAGCTCGGCCACATTGCCTGGGTCGTCGAGAATCCGGCAAAGACCGCCGAGTTTTACGGCAAGGTGATGGGCTTCCGGGTCTCGGATTGGATTTCCGATTTCTTCGTGTTCATGCGCTGCAACTCGGACCATCACACCGTGAATTTCATTCGCGGCACGGCCTCGAAAATGCATCACATGGCGTTTGAGCTGAAGGACTTCATCCATTTGCAGAATAGTTGCGATCTGTTCGGCCAGAAGAAGATCCCGATCATCTGGGGGCCGCTGCGGCACGGGCCGGGCCACAACATCGCCACCTATCACCGCAATCCTGACGATCAGGTGATCGAGTTTTTCTGCGAGCTCGACAAGATGGTGGACGAGGAGCTCGGCTATTTCGAGCCGCGGCCCTGGCACCCGGACACGCCGCAACGGCCGAAAACCTGGGAAGCCGGCAAGACCAGCAACTGGGGGCCGCCGCCGCTGCCGGATTTCCATCGCGGGCGGGACGCCGTCGCCGCCCAGCCGGCGCAGCACTGACTAAGCCATCACGCAACAGCCGCCGCGCGCGTCAGTTCCTTCTGCTCGCCGTAGAGCCATTCCATCCCGGCCATGGCGTCGTCCGGCGTGCGCGCGGCGAGCATCATGTTGCGCAATTCTTTGGCCACGCCCGCGGCGTGGTAGAACTCGCCATAGACCCGCGCCATGATTTGGACGCGTCCGGTGCGCAGATAACGCGCCGCCTGATAGGCGCGGAACGCCGCGGCGTAATCGCCGTTCGCGGCCACGACCCGGTCGGCAAGGCAGACCGCATCCTCGATCGACATGCCGGCGCCCTGCGCCAGATATTGCAGCATCGGATGGGCGGCGTCGCCGAGCAGCGTGATGCGGCCGCGGCTCCAATCCTTGATCGGCGGCCGGTCGCACAGCACCCACATGCGCCAGCTTTCGATCTTGTTGAGCAGCGTGCGGACCGGCTCGCAGGTCTTGGCAAAGCGCTCGTGCAGCTCGGCCGGATCGCCGAAACTGTCCCAGCCTTCCTCGTAGCGGTCGGAATGAAACACCGCGACGAGGTTGAACAGCTCTCCGGTGCGCAGCGGATAATGGACGAGATGCACTTTTTCGCCGGCCCACAGCACCATGTCGCGCCAGCGGTATTTTTCCGGCATTTCCGACGCCGGCAGCACCGCGCGGTAAGTAATATGTCCCGCGGGTTTGGGCTTGCCGTCGCCGACCAGCATCTGCCGGATGGTCGACCACAGTCCGTCGGCACCGATCAAGGCCGCGCCGCGATAGTCCTTGCCGCTTTCGGTCTTGACCGCGATGCCATCCGCGTTCTCGTCGACATTGACGACTTTTTGCGAGGCGTCGAGCCGGATGAGATTGGATTTGCGGCAGGCTTCGAGCAGGACTTTATGCAGATCGGCGCGGTGGATGAGGGCGTAAGGCTGCCGGAATTTTTTGCGGAACGCGTCGCCGAGCGGAATCCGCGTGACTTCCTCGCCGGAGACCGAATCCATCATGATCAGGTTGTTGGGAAACACCGCGAGCGCGTTGATGGCCTCGGTCAGGCCGAGCCGCTCGAACATCCAGAACACGTTGGGCCCGAGCTGGATGCCGGCGCCGATCTCCTTGAACTCGGCCGCCTGCTCGATCACCTGCGAAGGGATGCCATGGCGCGACAGCGCCAAAGCTGCGGCCAGCCCGCCGATGCCGCCGCCGACGATGAGGACTTGCTCGTCCTTCCAATTGCCCATTTCTGCGTTTCCTCCGCCGCTCATTCTAGAGCGCGGCGGAGCACGAACAAGTGCGCAAGCCGGCGCAACTTAAGCGATGCGATCACTGATTTCTGCCCGGTGGCCGCTGACCGCCGCGGCGGCGTCGTGGTGCAGCACCCAGCCGAACGGCAGATTGGCGAGCGCCAACAGCGCGGCGCCGCCAAACGCCACCATGAAGTCGATCGTGCCCAGCGTGGTGGCGCCGCGCGCGGCGAGCGACCAATGCAACAGCGCCGCGGCGAGCGCGATGCCGAAACCGCGGCTCAATTGCTGCGACATGCTGAGAATGCTGGTCGCCGAGCTCATCTGCGGCTGCTCGATGTCGGCATAGCTCATCGCCTGCGTCGCAGTGAATTGCAGCGACTGGAAGAAGCCGGCGATCAACAGTAGCACGAAAATCAAGAGCACCGGCGTCGCCGCGGTGAAGAACGCACACATGGCGATGGTTGCGGCGCTGATCACACTGTTGACGATGATGACCTTGCGGAAGCCGAAGCGGCGCAGGATCGGCTTCGCCGTCAATTTCATCGACATCGAGCCGACGGCAGTCGCAAAGGTAGTCGTGCCCGAGGCGAACGCGGTCATGCCGAACACGACCTGAAGCAAGAGCGGCAGCAGAAAAACCAGCGAGCCGGCGCCGGCACGAAACAGTGAGCCGCCGCTGATGCCGGTCTGGAACGTGGTGATACGAAATACCGAAAGATCGAGCACGGGATGCTCGGCGCGCCACAGATGCCGCAGCGCCAGTGTGCCGATCACCACGCCGAGCACGACCAATATCACGAGTTCGCTCAGATCGCCCCGGCCGCGGCCGGCCGCCTCGATCGAGTACATCATACAGAACAGCGCACCGCCGGTGAGCACAAAGCCGAGATAGTCGAACGGACGCTGGGTTTCTTCTTTTGGATTGTCGAAGAATAGGCTCACCAGCACGATGCCGAGGATGCCGAGCGGCACGTTGACCAAAAAAATCCAGCGCCAGGAAAAATACGTGGTGATGAAGCCGCCGATCGGCGGCCCGAGCACCGGGCCGAGCTGAGCCGGCACCTGCAGATAGGCCATGGTGGCTATAAGGGCGGTCTTTTCAACACTGCGGAACAGGACGAGCCGGCCGACCGGCACCATCATGGCGCCGCCGAGTCCCTGCAGCACCCGCGCCGCGGTCAGCTCGACGACATTGCCGGAAAGCCCGCACAGGATCGAGCCGAGCGTGAACAGCGCTATCGCCGCGCGGAACACGGTGCGGCCGCCGAAGCGGTCCGCCGCCCAGCCGCTGACCGGCACGAACACCGCGAGACTGAGGAGATAGGCGGTGACGGCAACGCTGAGCCGCACCGGATCGGTGCGCAGCGAGATCGCCATCTGCGGCAGCGCTGTGGTGATCACGGTGGAATCGATCTGCTGCATGACGATCGCCGAGGCGACGATCATGGCGACGGTTTTCGGTTTCCATTCGGGGGACATCGGGCGCGGCGGCGACTCGGAGGTTGCGGCGGACCATATAGCATCCGCCGCGCTTCCCGCGCATCAACAGTCGGTAAGGGTGGACTACCCGCGGCGCAATGCTTGCAGCACGCGCTCGGGCGTGATCGGCATCGCCGTGATCGGAACGGCGCCGAGCGGGCGCAGCGCATCGTTGACCGCGTTCACGACGGCCGCCGGCGCGCCGGCGGTGCCGGCTTCGCCCGCACCCTTGGCGCCAAGCTCGGAATCCGCTGTCGGCGTCACCACGTGGCCGATATCGATGTCCGGCATTTCGGCGGCCATCGGCACCAGATAGTCCATCAGGTTGGCGTTCAGCAGTTGGCCGGCATCGTCGTAAAGGCAATGCTCGAACAATACGGCGCCGATGCCCTGCACGATGCCGCCGCGGATCTGCTCGTCGACCAGCTGCGGATTGATCACGGTGCCGCAATCCTCTACGCACCAGTGCCTGAGCAGCTTTATCTCGCCGGTCCGGATGTCGATTTCTAGATACGACGCTTGCACGCCGTTGGTGAAGGCGAACGGCCAAGCGCGCGGCACGTAATGCCGCGTCACCGTGAACTCGGCCTGGAAGCCGGGCGGCAGCGTGTCGGGGCGGAAATAGACGACGCGCGCCACTTCATCGAGGCCCATCCGCTCTCGACCGCTGCCGGCGTCGACCACGATGCCGGCGCGGATATCGAGTGCCTTCGGATCGGCCTGCAGGATCGAGGCGGCGGCGGCGAGCACGTTTCCTCGCAGCGCCTTGCCGGCCTGCCACGCCGCCTCGCCGCCGATGCCGGCGGCGCGCGACGCCCAGGTGCCGCCGCCATAGGGCGTATTGTCGGTATCGCCGGTGACGACGCGCACGCGTTCGATCGGCACGCCGAACGACGTGGCGACGCATTGCGCCAGCACCGATTCGGCGCCCTGCCCTTGCTCGGTGACGCCGGAATGGCAGAACACCGCGCCGGTCGCATCGAGCCGCAGCGTGGCGCCGTCCTGCGACGAGATGCGCGCGCCGCCGACGCCGTAGAACGCAGCCGACGGGTTCGTCACTTCGATAAAGGAGGCAAGCCCGATGCCGCGATGGATACCGCGCTCGCGCAACTGCGCCTGCTCGGCGCGCAGTTTCGGGTAATCCATCATCTTCAAGATCTTGTCGAGCGAAGCGTGATGCGACAGGCCTTCGAATTTCAGCCCGGCGGCGCTACTCGCGGGATATTTATCGTCGGGGAACAGATTGCGCCGCCGCAGCTCGGCCGCATCCATGCCGATTTCCGCCGCCGCAAGCTCAACAAGCCCCTCCGTCACCGCCACCGCGATCGGATGGCCGACGGCGCGGTATTGGCACATGACGTTCTTGTTCTGGAATACGACGCGAGCGCGGGCCCGGTAATTCGGACAGGTGTAGGGGCCGCCGACCAGATTGACGACCTGGTTGGCTTCGATGCCGCTGGTGCGCGGATAGACCGAATAAGGTCCGATGCCGGTCAGATCGTCGATCTCGAACGCGGTGATGGCGCCGTCGCGCTTGACGCCGATTTTCGCTTTGACGCGATGATCGCGGGCATGGATGTCGGTGACGAAGCTTTCGAGACGGTCGGCGACGAATTTGACCGGCCGATTGAGGAGTTTCGCCAGCGCTGCCGTCGCCATCTCGTCGGCATAGACGTGCACCTTGATGCCGAACGAGCCGCCGACGTCCTTGGTGATGACGCGTACCTGATTCTCTTCGAGATCGAGATGCTTGGCGAACAGGTTTTGCATCATGTGCGGCGCCTGCGTGCCCTGATAAACCGTCAGGCGCCGCTCGCCCGGATTCCAGTCGGCAACGATGGCGCGCGGCTCGTTGGTGACGCCGGTGTGGCGACCGAACGTGAATGTCGTCTCGACCACGGCATCGGCGTCGGCAAAGCCCCGGTCCGCATCGCCGGCATTGAGCACGCGCTCGAAGGTAAGATTGTCGCCAAGCTCGGGATGGATCACCGGCGTTTTTGCGTCGAGCGCCGTTTCCGGGTCGGTGACGCTGGGCAAGATATCGTAATCGACCTCGACCAGCGCGCAGGCGTCCTCCGCTTCGGCGCGGCTGCGGGCAACAACGGCGCACACCGCCTCGCCCTGCCAGCAGGCGCGATCGACGGCGATGGCGTGCTGCGGCGCCGATTTGATGCCTTTGAGATGCGTGAGCACGCCGACCCAGGGCGTAATCACCTTGCCAAGCTCGGCGCCGGTGACCACCGCGACGACGCCCGCTGCCTTCTTTGCTGCCGCCGTCTCGATGCCTTTGATGCGGGCATGGGCGTGCGGCGAGCGCACGAAGGCGACATGAACCATGCGCGGCAACACCACGTCGGTGACGTATTGGCCGCGCCCTTGGGTGAGCCGCGCCAGATTCGGCCGCGGCACGGAGCGGCCGATATAAGAATTCGGTCGGTCGAGCGCGGAGAGGCCGGACGGCTGATCGTCGGCGATTTTCATGGGTCGATGCTGTCAGGCTTGGTGCTCGCCTCCCCCTTGTGGGGAGGGAAACGTTCTCACAAAATCTCACAAAAACCGGGTCGGCCACATCAGGGTGCGCCACATATGCGCCGACGGCGAGTTGTCGAAGCCGAGACCTTCCTTCGGCTGCTTGAAGTTGCGGCCGACGATGTCGACGAAGTTGTTGAGATCGACCTTGGCGTTGGGATCGAACGAATAGATGTCGTTCACCGTGATCAGGCGCGAGGTCATGTAATATTTGTGGTTCTGCGCGCGCTCGTATTCGGCGACGATATAGGGTTCCGGCTTATAATCGGCGCCGAAATATTTGACGTACATTTCCGGATATTCGTAGCCGACCGACGGATCGGGGAAGAAGCGCAGCGCCTGGTGCATGCGCACCGCCCAGCTCACTTCCTCGTCGACATAGGGCTCGATCATCTGCGCGCCCCAATAGCCGTGGTCGCAGCGGATAAAGCCGGCGACGCCGATGTCGTGAAGCAGGCAGGCCAGCACGACCTTCTCGCTGTGGCCGCCCTTGAGCGCATGCGTGGCGCTTTGCAAAAGGTGATTGAGCGAGGCGAAGCGGTTGTTGAAAAAGTCGATCAGCGTCGGCTTTTTCGGCATTTCCGGCAGCCGCGGATCGGCGCCCATCAAGAAGTATTTGTCGGGATTGGCGGCCTTGAGCGCGGGCCCACTGTCCATTGCCACTTTGCCGTCGGCCATGTTGAACAACACCGACTTGGTGGCGATGCGCTCGCCGAGTTGATGCATCATCTGCTCTTCGAGGGCGTCGGCGCGTTCCGACAGCGACATTGACGTCGCAAGGTCGGGGCTTGCGTGCTCGTTCATGGTAAACCTGCCTTTTCCGCCCGCCTAAGGGCGATGGATTCGATGGCGTCGACGATAGCCTGGTACCCGGTGCAGCGGCAGTAATTGCCGGAAATGTGTTCGCGGATCATAGCACGGCTCGGCACACCGCCGCGGGAAAGAAGCGCCTGTGCGCCGATCAGCATACCGGGCGTGCAAAAGCCGCATTGCAGAGCGTTACGCCGCTGGAACGCCTCCTGCAGGTCGGCGATAACGCCGGAATCGGACAAGCCTTCGATGGTCTCGACCGCGGCGCCGTCGCATTGCACGGCAAGCACCAGGCAGCCGCGCACCACTTCGCCGTCGATCACAACGGTGCAGGCGCCGCAGACCCCTTGCTCGCAGCCGACGTGGCTGCCGGTCAGTCCCAGGTCGTCGCGCAGGAAATCGACCAGCGTCTGGCGCGCCGCGACGCGCTCGCGCACGTCCTCGCCGTTGACGCGCATGCTGATGTCGAAATCGCGCTCGGCCATGGTTGATCCGGAATGCTCTTAGCGCCTCGCATTGTCGACGATGGCGCGAACGATGTCGATGGCGCGGCGCAGCAAAGTCATCGAGGCTTCGAGCGTGCGGAACGCCGCATGCGCCGTGAGCGTGACGTTGTCCAATCGCGCCAACGGGTTGTCGGGCTTCAGCGGCTCGGCATGAAACACATCGAGCCCGGCATGGCGGATGCGGTCCGAGCGCAGCGCTTCGATGAACGCGGCCTCGTCGACCAGACCGGCGCGCGCGGTATTGATGAAAATCACGCCGGGCTTCATGCGTGCGAATTGCGCCGGCCCGAGAAAGCCGCGCGTCTCATCGTTGAGCGTCAGGTTTATCGAGATCGCGTCCGACCGCTCCAATAGCTCCTCGATTGCAACGAGAGGGGCATCACGTTGCGGCGTGCGGTTCCAGGCGATCGCCGCCATGCCCAGGCCACGGCCAAGGCGCAAGACTTCGCGGCCGATGCCGCCGAGACCGATCACGCCGAGCGTCTTGCCGAAAAGCTGAACGCCGTCATGCGGCGTCCAAATGCCGGCGCGAACCTCGCGATCCATGCGCGCAATGTCGCGGCAGGCGGAAAGAAGCAGCGCGATGGCATGCTCGGCCACCGCGGTGTCGCCGTAGTTCCTGATGATGTGAACCTTGATGCCGCGCGCCGCCATGTCGGCGAGGCTCATATAGCTCGCCGGCCCGGTGCCGAGAAAGACGATGTGCTTGAGCGCGGCGCACTGCTCGACGAGCGCGGTCGGCATATAGGAATGATCGTCGATACAAATGTCGTAGCCGTCGAGAAGCCGCGGCAGCTCGCCGCGCTCGAATGGCTTGCGGTTGACCTCGATTGGCGGGTCGTCGGGGCGAAGAACCCGCCGCCACACCGGCGCCAGCTGATCGTTGCAATCGAGGAAAAGGGCCTTCATTTTTGGCCGTTGACGGTTGGTGCGGCGACTCTTAACACATCGATCCGCAGGGCATGATCGCGAAAATGCCTGCCCTCGGATCTGGTCCGAGGGTGGATACCGGTTTTCGGACTAGATCGTGCCCAAACAAAAGTCGGGGGATTTGACATGCGTCTTGCGAGCTTTGCGTTGCGCGGCCGGCCGAGTTTCGGCGCGGTGGTCGGCGACGGCATCGTCGACCTGCGCCCGCGGCTGCATCGCTTTCAGTCGCTGAGCGAGGTGTTCCGCGCCCAGGCGCTCGATCAGGCCAAGGCGGCCTCGTCCGGCGTGCGCCCCGACGTGCCGCTCACCGAAGTCGAACTGTTGGCGCCGCTTCCGGCGCCGGAAAAAATCCTCTGCATCGGCATCAATTACGCCAACCGCGGCCAGGACTATAATGTCACCAATAATCCGAAATATCCGAGCATGTTCTACCGCGCGCCGAATTCGCTGGTCGGCTCCGGGCAGAATCTCATTCGCCCGAAAATCTCCGAGCAGCTCGACTACGAAGGCGAGATCGCCATCGTGATCGGCCGCGACTGCAAGCACGTGGCCAAGGATCGCGCACTCGACGCGATCGCCGGCATTACGCTTTGCAACGAGGGCACCATCCGCGACTGGACCCGTCACGGCCAGTTCAACGTCACCCAGGGCAAGAACTTTGACGCCACCGGCAGCATCGGGCCGTGGATTCAGACCGAGTTCGATCTCAGGAAGCCGCTGAATATCGTGGTGCGCAAGAACGGCGAGGTGACGCAAAACGACACCACGGCGAGCATGATCTTCTCGTTCGCCGATATCATCGCCTATACGACGAGCTTCATGACGCTCAAGGCCGGCGACGTCATCTGCACCGGCACGCCGGTGAAGAACACGCCGAAAGTCGACCCGCCGGTCTGGCTCAAGCCGGGCGACACCATCGAGGTCGAGTGCCCGGTGATCGGCGTGCTGCGCAACACCGTGGCGGATGAGGCGTGACGGCGAGCGCGCGAGCGGCTTGCGTCATCGGCTGGCCGATCGAGCATTCGCGCTCGCCGCTGATTCATAATTATTGGCTGAAAAGGTACCGCGTCCCCGGCGAATACCGGCGCGAGGCGGTGCCACCCGGCCAATTTGCCGACTTTGTTCAGTCGCTCGCCGCGCGCGGCTATGTCGGCGCCAATGTCACCGTGCCGCACAAGGAAGCGGCGCTGGCCTTATCGCAGCCGGACCAGCGCGCGCGTGCCGTCGGCGCCGCCAATACGCTGTGGCTCGACGACGGCGCGCTGTGCTCGACCAATACCGACGTCGAAGGCTTTTTGGACAATCTCGACGCCTGCGCGCGCGGTTGGGATCGCAAGTCGGCGAAGGCGTTGGTGCTCGGCGCCGGCGGCGCGGCGCGCGCAGTGGTTTATGCGCTGTTGGAACGCGGCACCGATCGTGTCGTCGTCGCCAATCGGACAGAGAGCCGCGCCGAGGCCTTGCATGAACGTTTCGGCGCGCGCGTGCAGCCTGCCCGCTGGGAGGAACGCCATGCCGCGCTCGACGACGCGGCACTGGTCGTCAATACGACGACGCTGGGCATGTCCCGCCAGCCGGAACTCGCGCTCGACATTGGGCGGCTGCCCCGTCACGCCATCGTCGCCGATCTGGTTTACTGGCCGCTCGTCACGCCGCTGATCCGCGCGGCGCGGGCGCGGGAACTACGCACCGCCGACGGACTCGGCATGCTCATGCATCAGGCCGTCGGCGGCTTTATGCTGTGGTTTAAGAGAAAGCCCGAAGTGACCGCGGAACTGCGCGCGCTGCTCGAAGCCGATCTATCTCCCCCCGGCTGACCCTTCGGAATAAGGTTGCGGGCGCGGGGTTATAACCCGTGCGCTCGATCCGAGGCGCAAGTCGGGAGGAGTGTAATGACGCCATTAAAGATGACGGTTGCCAGCGCCGTTGCGTTGCTTTTCGGTGCGTCCGTTGCGATCGCGCAAGCGCCGCAGGTGGTGCGCGTGCGCGCCACCATTGCCAGCGTTGACGGCTCGATGCTGACGGTGAAATCGCGCGACGGTACGGCAATGAAGATCAAGCTCGCCGACAATGCTCCGGTAAGCGAGGTCGTCAAGGCATCGCTCGCCGATATCAAACCGAATTCATACATTGCGGTGACCGGCATGCCGCAGCCCGACGGCAGTCAAAAAGCCGTGGCAGTCGCCATCTTCCCGGAGGCATTGCGCGGCCGCGGCGAAGGCCACCATCCTTGGGACTACGAGCCCAACAGCACGATGACGAATGCGGCCGTGGCTCAGGAGACTGGCGGCGTCGATGGCCAAACGCTGACGCTGAAGTATAAGGACGGCGAACAGAAGGTCGTGGTGTCGCCGACTACAATGATCGTTACTTTCGCCAAAAAATCCGTCGCCGATCTCAAGCCGGGACAAAAAATCATCGTCTTTGCCGCCAAGAAGCTTCCGGACGGCACCTTGGAAGCTCCCAACGTCCAGTTCGGCGATTACGGCGTGTGGCGGTGACGACCGCATCTGCGCCGATGAGAACTTTTGGGTGGCGGACTGCCTGTGCCTTGTTCGTCGCGTTCATGGCGTTGCCGGCGCTGGCGCAGGCGCCGCAAACCGTGCGACTGCGGGGCACAATCGAGAAAATCGACGGCCATACGGTGACGGCGAAGTCGGCCAAGGGCGACGAGCTCAAGCTCAACCTCGCCGACAAGGTGACGGTCGTCGCGGTGGTGAAAGCGTCGCTGGCGGAGATCAAGCCGGGCGCGTTTATCGGCAGCGGAGCGATGCCGCAACCGGACGGCTCGCAGAAGGCCCTCGAAGTTCACATTTTTCCCGAATCCATGCGCGGCACCGGGGAAGGTTTTCGCCCGTGGAACCGCGGCCCCACCAGCACGATGACAAACGGCACGGTCGGCTCGACCGTCACCGGCGTGAGCGGACCGGTCATCACGCTCAAATACAAGGACGGCGAGCAAAAAATCGTCGTAACGCCGGCTACTCCAATCGTGCGATTTGAGTTCGCCGACCTGAACGCGATCGAGCCGGGAGCACCGTTCACGGTCATCGCGGCGGTGCGGAAGCCGGACGGCAGCTTCGACGTGAAGCGGATCAATGTCGGGCACGGCGGCGCTGTCCCACCATAACCGCAACGGCGCGCTTCTGGCACGGCCCTTGCTCGTTGTGCGGGCATAACCCACGCCAATCGCCAGGAGGCGTCCCATGACATCGACAAAGGCGCGAGCCGAACTCACCGAAAAGCTTCTCGACCTGAAGCGCGAAAAGGGCTGGAGCTGGAAATACATCTGCGGCGAAATCGGCGGCATGTCTCCGGTCCTGATCACCGGCGCCATCCTCGGCCAGATGAAATTGACCAAGCCGCAGGCCGCAAAGGCCGCCGAAATGTTCGGGCTTGCCAAGAGCGAGCAGGCGCTTCTGAACGAAGTGCCGAACCGCGGCTCGCCGATGCCGCCGACCGATCCGCTGATCTACCGCTTCTACGAACTGGTGATGGTCAACGGCCCGGCCTTGAAGGTCTTGATCGAGGAAGAATTCGGCGACGGCATCATGTCGGCCATCGACTTCGACCTGGCGATGGAACGCCAGCCCGATTCCAAAGGCGACCGGGTCAGACTCTCGATGTCGGGAAAATTCCTGCCGTACAAATATTACGGCGCGACCGGTAACGCGCAGGCCTACGGCTATAAGGAAGAGTAAGCACCATTGCCGTCACCCTGAGGTGCGAGCGAAGCGAGCCTCGAAGGGCGACGGCCCGGGCGCCTTAGCTGGCATCCTTCGAGGCCCGCGCTGCGCGCGGGCACCTCAGGATGACGGCGGGTGCTCACCAATGCTTCCTGCAGTGGCGGTGAAAATTGTTGTCGGTCCAGCAATGGCCCTTGCCGATCGAGGGGCCCCAGAACGGCTTGCCCCAGACGGCGCCGACCACGCCGCCGATCACGGCGCCGGGCGGACCGGCAACCAGGAGGCCGGTGCCCGCTCCGGCCGCGGCGCCGACCATGTCGGCGCGGGCGCTGGAAGCCGCCAGCGTGCTGGCAAGAATTGCTGTCGCCACCAGAAGCTTGCGCATATCGCGACCCCCTCATGCTTTGCGACGCCATCGCGGCAGCCGCGAATCTTCGATGGAACATAAAACCGGCAAGACCATGTCCGGTTCCATGCGTCGATAGCGTTTACTATCATTATAGACGTTGTCATAAGGTTGACGGCGCAGAAACCACGTCAAATCGCGGGCTTAACCGCACGACCCCGGCTCCCTAAGGCGCGATCACCCGGCGATCGATGTCGCCGATGTTGGTAACCCCGGTCAGCGCCATGCTGATGTCGAGTTCGTTGCGCATGATCTCGATGGCCCGGGCGACGCCTGCCTGCCCGGCGGCGCCGAGCCCATAGATGTAGGCCCGGCCGCTCATGCAGGCGCGGGCGCCGAGCGCCAGCGCGCGCAAGATGTCCTGGCCGGAACGGATGCCGCCGTCGAACATCACCTCGATATCGGCGCCGAGCGCGTCGGCGATCGCCGGCAGCATGGAAATCGATGATGGCGCGCCGTCGAGCTGGCGGCCGCCGTGATTGGACACCACCAAGGCAGCCGCACCGGTCTTGGCGGCAATCCGCGCGTCTTCGAGATCGAGGATGCCCTTGACGATCAGCTTGCCCGGCCACAGGCTTTTGATCCACTCGACGTCTTTCCAGCTCAAGGTCGGATCGAACTGCTCGGAAATCCACTTCGACAATACGGTGAGTTTATCCATGCCCGGATAGTGGCCGGCAATATTGCCGAACGTCTTGCGCTTGCCGCGCGCGACGCTCAGCGCCCAGGCCGGCTTGGTGGCGATATCGATGAGATTTTTGATGCGTATCTGCGGCGGCACGGTCATGCCGTTCCTGATGTCGTTGTGGCGCTGGCCGATGACCTGAAGGTCGACCGTGAGCACGAGCGCGCTGCATTTGGCCGCCGCCGCCCGCTCGATCAGCGCGCGGATATAGCCGCGGTCCTTCATGACGTAGAGCTGAAACCAGAACGGCTTGTCGACCGCGGTCGCCACATCCTCGATCGAGCAGATCGACATCGTCGACAGCGTGAATGGAATGCCCGCCTGTTGCGCGGCGCGGCAGGCCAGAATCTCGCCGTCGCCATGCTGCATGCCGCACAGCCCGATCGGCGCCAGCGCCAGAGGCAGCGCCGCGGGCTCGCCGAGGATGGTCGTCTTGGTGCTGCGCTTGCTGACGTCGAACAAGACGCGCTGGCGCAGCTTGATGCGTTCGAGGTCGCCACGATTGGCGCGCAGCGTCTCTTCGGCGTAGGAGCCGGCTTCCGCATAATCGATGAACGCGCGCGGCACCTTGCGGTGCGCGGCTTGCCGCAGGTCTTCGATGCAGGTCATGGTTTTCATGGGAGATTCCCGGCTCTCCAGTCGGCACGTGATAGCACAAACACGGGTTTACCCGGCAGGGGCGCGCAAGGAACGGCAGCGCCGCCAAACCGTTGGTCTAAGCCGGCCGGGGCGTCTCGGCCGGCCGCGGATCATTCGAAAGGGCGGCCATCATGGATGAATTGAACAAGAACCGGGCGCTGCAACCTGATGCCGGCGGCTTTGAGCGCGACGTCACGGCTCGCGACCGCCGGCGGCGCGACCAGGAGGAGCGGCGTGAAAAACTAGACGACGCGCTTGAGCGCGGCTTGGAGGACACTTTCCCGGCTTCGGACCCGGTTTCGGTCACCCAGCCGCCGGGCAGCGTCTACGATAAGCACGAGGCGAAACAGCGCTAGCCGGTTCCATCCGGTCGATGAACTTGGCGATATCTCCTTGATTCGGTTTGTGCTTATGATGAACGGGGTGTTGCACAGAACGGTAAGATTACCCAATATTTTTTGAAGCCGTTGCGGCCAGGAACGGGCTACTATCGCGTCGCAGAGCCGGGCGGTGGGGGCCCTTATGATGCTTCGTAAGTACTTCGGTACCGACGGGATTCGCGGCCGCGCCAACGGCGTGATCACCCCGGAATTGGCGCTCAAAGTGGGACAGGCGACCGGCCTCGTTTTCCGCCGCGGCGAACATCGCCATCGCGTCGTCATCGGCAAGGATACCAGGCTGTCCGGTTACATGATCGAGACCGCGCTGGTCGCCGGCTTCACCTCGGTAGGCATGGATGTGCTGCTGCTCGGCCCGATGCCGACGCCGGCGGTCGCCATGTTGACCCGCTCGATGCGCGCCGACCTCGGCGTCATGATCTCGGCCTCGCACAACCCGTTCGACGATAACGGCATCAAGCTGTTCGGCCCGGACGGCTACAAGCTGTCCGACGACGTCGAGCATAAGATCGAAGCCCTGATCGACGCCGACATGACCAAGCAGTTGGCCCAGAGCGCCGAGCTCGGCCGCGCCAAGCGTATCGACGGCGTGCACGACCGCTACATCGAATTCGCCAAGCGGACCATGCCGCGCAATCTTTCGCTCGACGGCTTGCGCGTCGTCATCGATTGCGCCAATGGCGCCGCTTATCGCGTGGCGCCCGACGCGCTGTGGGAACTCGGCGCCGACGTCGTTGCGATCGGCGTCGAACCCGATGGTTTCAACATCAACCACGAATGCGGCTCGACGGCGCCCGATACGCTCACCCGTAAGGTCCGCGAGATGCGCGCCGATATCGGCATCGCGCTGGACGGCGACGCCGACCGCGTCGTCATCGCCGACGAGCACGGCCATCTGGTCGACGGCGACCAGCTGCTCGCGGTGATCGCCGAGAGCTGGGCTGCGGATCATCTGCTGACCAAGCCGGGCATCGTCGCCACGGTGATGTCGAATCTCGGCCTCGAGCGGCATCTGAAATCGTTGAACTTGTCGCTCGTGCGCACGCCGGTCGGCGACCGCTACGTGCTCGAGCACATGCGCGAGCACGGCTACAATGTCGGCGGCGAGCAGTCGGGCCACATCATTCTGTCGAACTACACCACCACCGGCGACGGCTTCATCGCGGCGTTGCAATTGCTCGCGGTGGTGAAGAAGAAGAATAAGCCGGTCTCGCAGGTCTGCCACCGCTTCGAGCCGCTGCCGCAGATTTTGCGGAACGTGCGCTACCGCGGCGGCAAGCCGCTCGAACACGCCAAAGTGCGCTCGGCCATTGCCGACGCCGAGAACCGCCTCAACGGCCATGGCCGCCTCGTGGTGCGGCCGTCCGGCACCGAACCGGTCATCCGCATCATGGGCGAAGGCGACGACAAGGCGATGGTCGAAGAGGCCGTCGACGGCATCGTCGACGCGCTCACCGCGCATGCGGTGTGATTTCGCCATGCCCGTTTATGCGGCATCTCCCTTGACCGCCTCGATGATCTTCACGACATCGAGGTAGACGTTCTCCACGCGGCGCAATCGAAATCCCGCTTTCTGGACGTTGCCGACCGTGTCCCGATTGAGGCTGGGGCCGATCCGGCTGGTCAGCGGAGTCATGAAATCCATGAAAATTCCCAGCGGTCCGATCGCGCTGCGAACATGCTCGATCATGATGAGCTGCCCGTCGGGCTTCAACACACGGCGAAGTTCGCGCAGGCCTATCACCGGCTTGGGGACCGAGCAGAACGTGAATGCCGTCGCGACGGTATCAAAAGTCGAATCCGGAAATTCCAGGTTGCAGACGTCCATCTTGCGCAGCTCGATCGCTCCGGAATATACGGCGGCCTTGCGGGCGGCGCGCTCCAGCATCTTCGGGCTGATATCGATGGAGACGATGTGCAGGTTTGGCGGAAAGAACTTGAAATCGTTGCCGGTACCGGCCGCGACCATCAGCGTCGCGCCGCGCATCTTGGCGAACAGTCTGCGCTTGTGCGGCCCGATGCGCCGGTCCTCGGCAAAGCTGACGATATCGAGAGTTCGGCTCGCCGCATCCCATTTGCGCTCGGTGTCCGTATCTTGTGTATGCGTGTGCATGGCGACCATCTCGCGCTAATTGTTCGCCTCGAAAACGGCCCCCTGGAGTATTCGGTTGTAAACCTTTACGCCAAGCACGACGATGGCGCCGAAGATCGCGCCGACGGTGGCGGCGGATGTCAACGTCAGCGAGCCGGCCGCCATCGAATCGCGCATGCCGAACAGCATGCCGCCGTACATCCCAATCAGGGACGCCGGCACCATCGTCTCGAACATCCCGACGAGCGGTGCAAGAATGAATCCGAGAAGCAGGTGCACCACCGTGCCCGCTGCCATGCCGATCAGCATGCCGATCACCATGTCCATGCCGGGCCAGACTAAAGCGCGCACCGCAAGCGTCGTTGCGACGCCGATCAGGACGCCTGCCAAATAATCTCCGATCGAGAACAGCATAAAGGAACTCCATTGAGGCCTGAGACATCCTCACTGGCAAGGCGCCCGCAACCCCTACGTATGGACTCATCGCAGTCGCATCAACATCCCGGCTTGATGAATCCGCTAATCTCTTCCGGCGCGGCGAAGATAAGATCGGCGCGGTCGCCCATCATTCCGGCTGGCAGGAGAGCGGGTGTGCCCTTAGCAGGACCGTCATCGCTCGAATCGGTCTTGAGCCGTAGATTGCGCTCCCAGAAATCCCGTGTTTTTCCGTTGGCCGTTGTGACCTTGAAGGTATCCCCGCAATGGGTAACCGCCTGCACACGCTGTTCCGGAGCGAGGTCCTTCAAGTTCGAATCGCCGCCGCCCATCTGCCCGCCTTGAGACGGCGCATGTCCCGGCTGCGTCGCCTCTTTGAGAAACGCCAACAGGTCCGCACGCTGCTCAGCGCTTTTGATGCCCTGGAACGGCATGTCGTTGCCGGGAATGAGATGCTGCGGGTCCGTAATCCACTCGTCGAGCGTCTTGTCGTTCCAGACGATGTTTGACGATTTCAGCGCATCCGAATAGCGCGAGAAGCTCGCCAGACCCCCCGCCTTTCGGTTCCAAAGCTCTGCCAAGCTTGGGCCCGTCATGTTCCGATTGGGCGTCAACGAATGACATGCCGCACAATTGTCAAAAAGACGCTGGCCACGGGCCGCGTCGCCGCCGGACGCGAATGCCGGCGACACTGCGATGCAGAGAACCAGAGCCGTCGCGACCATTTCAGCCTGTGACATATGGGACATCTTTCTCCAGGGGATTCATATTGTATCGCGCGGCGAGATTGGTACGCGCCTATGCCTTTGCGATACAAGATTTGTAACTCTCGCAGGCTACTGCGCTCCGCAATCGTTCTTGATAAATCCGCTGATCTCCTCCACCGACGAGAAGATCACGTCGGCACGATCACCCGCCGATCCGGCGCCAACCAGCCCAGGTACGCCCTTCTCGGGACCGCCGTTGCTGCCGTCAACCTTGAACCGCAGATTGCGTTCCCAAAAAGCGCGGGTCTTGCCATCGGATGTGGTCACGCGATAGGTGTCCCGGCAGTAACTGACGGCACGCACGAGATGCTCCGGACCGGCGGTCTTGAGATTAATTTCGCCGCCGCCCATCCCGCCCATTTGCGCCGGCGGGTGTTCCGATTGGGCCGCTTGTTTGAGAAACGCCAGCAAGTCGGCGCGCTGTCGATCGTCTTCGATGCCCTGGAAGGGCATGTCGTTGCCGGGAATAAGCTGTTGTGGGTTTTTGATCCATTTGTCGAGAGACGTATCGTTCCAGACGATTCCCGAAGACATCAGTGCGGTCGAGTAGCGCGGAAAGCTCGCCAAGCTGCCGGCCTTGCGGTTCCAGACCCCCGCCAGGCTTGGTCCAGTCATGCTTCGGTTCGGCTCCAGCGAATGGCATGCCGCGCATGCTGCGAAGACTTGCTCGCCCCGGTTGGCATCCGGCGCGGCCGCCCACGCGGTCGCAATTGCGAACGCCATGCCGGTAGCCGCGAGAACCACAGTCAGGTATCGTTGCTTCATGTCCTGCGTCTCCGTCAGGCATTTAGACCGGGACGGTGACCGCAGTCGCATTGCCGTCCAACACGAATATCGCCGATCTCGAACCGCGCGTGCGCGCGTGGCTCAGTTCTCATATGTTATCGCGCCATTGTGCCGATCGACTTTCAATCGTTGCACCAGCGAATTGTCGACGGTGACGATGTCGGCGGTGATGGTCCCGTCGCCGCTGTCGATGTTGCCGACCTTCAGTCGCTTGTTGTTGAGGCGTTGCAGTTGCGCAGCGAGATAGCCGCGCACATCGTCGACCGACAGGTTCATGACCGGCGTGACGCGCGAGCCGAACAACGCGCCCATGCCACCGCCCGTCATCCCGCCGCCCATCATGCCGGAGCCCATCATTCCAGACCCCATCATGCCACCCTGCATCATGCCACCGTGCATCGTGCCGCCCTGCGTCATGCCGGACTGCATCATCTCACACATCTTGCCGTGGCCCATGCCACCTTGGATCTTCCCGTGATCCGCCGGCTGTTGGTCCGCGCCGCCTGGCATCATGCCGGGCTGCATATTTTGCGCAGTCGCCGCCTCTGCTGTAACCAACGCGGTGCCGGCGACAACAACCGACGCCAAAAGAAGCATTCTGGTCCTCATGTCTTCCTCCTGTTGATTCGGTCCGTACGGACCTCTACGCGACATCGTTTCCAATCAAATCTCATCGAGAAATCTCCGTTCCCCTTCACCCGATCGTCGACAGCACCGGGAACGTGTCCAGGAGCCAGTAAGAGAACGTCGAAAGCTGACCCGTGATCATCGCGACGCCCATGACGATCATCACGCCGCCGGCAAGCATCCGACACGTGCGGCCCACGCGTCCCATCGCTTTTAGGCGAGCCAACAGACCGTCGGTAAATGCCGCCGCAAGCAGGAACGGCACGCCAAGCCCGAAGGAATAGGTTGCAAGGAGAGTTGCGCCCTTACTGACTGTCGCCGCAGCCGCCCCGACGGTCAGAATGGTTCCGAGGATCGGACCTATGCAGGGACTCCATCCGAGTGCGAACGCTATTCCGAGAATATAGGCGGCAATCGGCCGCCCGCGCCGAGGGACTGCCGGCAGGCGCAGCTCTCGCATTAGCCACTGAGGACGCAGCACGCCGAGCGTGAACAGGCCGAATCCGATCACAATCACGCCGCCCGTAATGTTCAGCTCGTAACGATAAGCAAGTAGCAACTGACCAAGAGCAGAGGCACTTGCTCCGAGGATCACGAAGATCGTCGAGAACCCAAGAACGAAGCAGAGGCTCAGTGCGATTGTTTGGAAATGCAGGTTCAGCGTCCTCGGCGCCGATACGCTCCCGATCGATTGGCCGGCGATATAGGACACATAACCCGGCACGAGCGGCAACACACAGGGCGACAGGAATGAAATCGTCCCCGCCGCGAACGTGGCAATCAAACCCGTCTGCAAGGTGTCGATCATGGAGTGGACGATTTCATGCCAGTTCGGATCGATGTGTCAGCTTCGTTGTTTGATCAGCGCGCTAATCTCCGCCGGCGAAGCAAAGATTATCGTCGCGCGGTCACCCATCATTCCGCCCGGCAAGATGACCGGCCTGCCGGCAGACGGGCCTTTGTCGCTTGCATCGATCTTGAAACGGAGATCGGCGTCCGCGTAAACCGCCCTTCGTCCGTCGGCCGTCACTATCTCAACGGCGATACGGTTATGATGGATGGAGGCCACTTGGCGATCCGGTCCGATTGCCTTGAGATTTTGGAACTGTGACGCCGAAGCCGCCTTTGGATTTCCCGAGTTGCCGGCGTCGGTCGTCGCGGCCGGCATCGCTCCATCGCCATTAGTCGCACGGGGCTCGGCACGGGCGTGACTTGATTGAGTCGCGAGACCAATCACGCTTCCGATGCCGAGCATAAACGTCGCTCGACGGTTGACGGCATGTTTCTTGTCATGCGTGTTGCTCAAGTCGATCGTGGCACTGGATATTTTCATGATCGTGGACTCCTTATTTTCGCTTGGCGGTTTCGATTACTCTTGCGTTCGAGGTAACGCGGCTTTCATTTCGTGGCCTGATTTGCTTTCCGGGCGTCGTCGATGAGAGATCGAAAAGCAGTCATATCCATGGCGCCTGTCGTGACCCGGTCGCCGACGACGAATCCGGGAGTGCCGGTGATGTGGAGCACCTGCCCAAGCTCGCCGTTTCTTGTCAGGTCGTCTTCGATTGCCTTGTCCTGCATGTCCGCTTTCAGGCGACCAACATCAAGTCCGACGGTTCCGGCGACTTCGAGTACCTTGGCCTCGTCGACATGGCCGCGCACCTGATAAAGGGCGCGGTGGAAGGCCTCGTACTTGCCTTGCTTAACGGCTGCGAGCGCAGCCTTGGCGGCGAATACCGAGCCCGGACCGAGGATCGGAAATTCCTTGTAGACGATGCGCAGCTGCGGATCGGCCGCCTCGGCCTGCGTGACGAGCGGCGCCATCATCTTGCAATAGGGGCAGTTATAATCGAAAAACTCGACTACCGTTACGTTGCCGTCGGGATTGCCGCCGACCGGACTGTCGGGATCGTGAAACACTTCGGCAGTATGCGCCTTGAACGCAACTTTTGTGTCGGCGGCATCTTCCGCGTCTTGCTTTGCTTGCAGGCGCCTGATCGCCTCGCCGACGACTTCGGGATGTTCGAGTAGATAGTTCCGTACCCGCTGCTCGAACTCGGCCTGCGTCATATCGGCCGCGACGGCCGCGGTTGTCAGATGCACACCGGGAGATTTTCCAATCAACACTGCGGCGGCGCCAAGCACAAGGACCGGCACTACCGCCCACGCCAGAATGCGCCGCGTCGAGTATCGCTCTGCCATATAAGCCTCCCTCACTCGCTCCGGTGACGATCGGGTGAACCTTGCGCGACCGATTTGTATCCGGTTCGGTCGGACGATTTGCGACTCTCCAGCTCCAGATAGGCGATGATGTCCCTTCGGGTCGAAGCATCAGGGACGCGAACGGGCATTTTCGTCCCGACGATGAACTTGTGAGGATCGGTGAGCCATCGATCGAGGCTGTCGGCAGACCAGGTCAGATCGGCGCCAAGGAGCGCGGGCGAATATTTGTAGCCGGGAGCCGAGCCGGCCCTGCGGCCGATCACACCGCCGAGCATGGGGCCGAACCTGTTGGCATCGACCGCATGGCATGCGGCACACCGCTCCGTGAATAGGCGTTGCCCGCGGATGGCGTCCGGCGGCGCCGTCGCGAGGAAACGAGACAGGTCCTTGGGGTCGTCGGGTTTCGCCGAGCGAAAAAAGGTATAGGAGAGCGTAATCGTATTGACGCTGCGGGTTTCGGGATTGCCGGCCATTGCCGGATCGACAAAGAAAACGACCGGCATGTCGACCTTCTCGTGCGCGTCGAGCCGTTCATCGCTAAAGCAAAAGCATTGGATTTTATCGAAATAGGCGCCGATCCGTTCCGGCGTCACGTTGAACGTCGCGTGACCGACGATCGCCTGATTGCTGAGATTCTCCGCCGCGAAGAACACCAGCTTCTGCTGGCCAAGGTGTACATTCACTTCGCGCTGTTCCGGCTCGAAGCGCCACGGCAGGCCGGGCGCGACATTGCTGTCGAACTCTACGGTGACCGTTCGGTCGGAGACCGCAGCCGAGTCGGCATCGACTCTTTGCGTGGTTCCGCCAAAACCTGTCGCCGCGCAGAATAGGCGATAGAGGGTCGGCGAATACGCCACGATCCCGAGCATGATGCCGATAACGACCAAGCACGGCGCCACCACCTTCACGTTTTTGAGTCTGTTGGAATTCATCGTCGGCTCATTGTCGTTTGGCGGTGTTGGCTCATTTCTTCATCGCGCCGTCAGAGCCATGGGTCATCGAACCCATATCGTCATGCTGCATGGCGCCGATCCCCTCAATGGGGACCGTCACTTTGACGCTGCCGGCCTTCTCAAACTGCAGCGTGAGCGCAAAAGTTTTTCCCTCCGTCAGCGGCTGTTTCAGTCCGACGATCATCATGTGCAGGTCGCCCGGCTTGAAGACGACCTTTGTTCCAGGGTCTAAGTCCATGCTGCGCACTTCACGCATGCGCGACACGCCGTTGTCCTCGGTCTCTTTGTGAAACTGGACCTTGTCGGCGAGCGGAGTCGTTGCGCCCACCAACCGGTCGGCGGACGCGCCGTTGTTGGTCACGGTCATGTAGGCGGCGCCCGTGGTTGCGCCTTTGGGTGTTGCGCGCGCCCATGGGTGCCCGACCGTGATCGGATTTGGGCTTGCCGTCTGCGCCTGCAGCCGGCCGCCGAACGATACCGCCAATGCGACGCTGCATATCAACCTGATTGCATGTCCCATGGTCCGTCCTTCATCCGTTCGGGTGCGTGAGTTCGTTCCGCAGCCATGTTGCAATCTCGCCGCCGGACGCCGCGCCTTGGATGACATCCACGAACCGGCCCCGAGGGTCCATCAAATAGATGTAGGCGCTGTGGGAGACGAGGTAATCCTTGGCGTCTGTTTCGGGCTCTTCCCGCGCGACGTACAACCGGTACGTTTTGATCACGCTGTCGATCTGCGACTGCGTTCCAGTCAGCCCGACGATCCGCCGATCGAAGGACTTCAGATAATCGGCCATGACGCTCTCGGTGTCGCGTGCGGGGTCGACCGTGACGAAGAGCGGTTGCAGCTTGCCGGCCTCCGGTCCGAGCTTTTGCAGGGCGACGCTGATGTTGCTGAGCGCCGTGGGGCAGGCGTCGGGACAATAGGTGTAACCGAAGTAGATGAGAAGCCATTTGCCTCGATAGGTCCGATCGCTGACGGTCTGGCCATTTGTGGCAAGCAGTGTAAAGGGGCCGCCAATCGTAGCCGCTCCCGATCCGGCGGTTTTGGCCCGCGGAGTTGCGACGAGCAGCGCCACGGCCACGACCAGTGTGCCGGCTGCGGCGATTGCAGCTGCCAGAAGGATCAGAACCTTGACCCTGCGGTTCACGGCACAATCTCATTGCCCCACAATGGAGGTTCGTCGTTCAGGACGCCGCATTATTCGCCGCGGTCGGGCATTGAGCGCCCGTCGTTGCGCCATTGCTCGTTTGGGCGGCCGCCACGGGAGCTCCGGTGCATCATGGCGTCGGCGTTGCCCATCATCCCGCTCATCATCCGCCCCATCATGCCGCCGCCCATCATGCCGCCGTCCATCATCCCCCCGCCCATCATGCCGCCGCCCATCATCGAGCCTGACGAACCTTCGGGATCACGTGCATAAACGATCGCCGAAACGGCAGTGACGGCGAAAGAGATGACGGCAAGCAGCAGCGCCAATGTGGATCTACGCATGAGGCTTCTCCTTCTCTGCAGCGCCGGCGTTTTCTGCCAGCGCGTTGGCAGGATTGCCATGGGTTTCCCCCTGGCAGCAGCTCAGGCCGTAAGCGGCGGAGGTGTCGGCGGCCGCTTGAGCCCGGCCGTCCGGCCGATCAGCCGCGGACGATATCGACAGGTCCGCAGCACCAAGCGATGCCGCCGATTGCGATTTATTGGAGCGGCACATCATGCACACACTGAACCCACACATCACGGCGCAAGGCAACAAGCTCAGAATGATCGGCGCGAGGCCGGCCGCGACCAGCCAGCCCCAACCGCCGAAATACAAGCCGGTAATGACAGCAAGACCGGCAAGCGCCAGCAGCGCCCATCGACTGCCGAGATAGAATCGTGCAGCGCTAAGCATTCCGAGTCCGAGCGACGGCTCGGTCGTCGTCGAAATTCGAGGTACCACGGTCATCGGTATCTCCTTCATCGTTGCATCGGATGTGGCATCTGCTCCCACGGGCTATTTTCCGAATATCGCTCTCAGCCAGTCGAGCCCGCGTTGCAGCACGCCGGGCGCGTCTCGATTTGTCTCCGCAACATTCGCGGGGTCGGCCCGGGCGACGCTGTTTGCGGTGTCGTCCCGTGTGGCGATGACGGTCTTGAGATATTGCGCAATTTCGGCCGAATCCCATTCGGCCGGCCCGATGATACGGCCAACTTCCAGTCCGCCGCGATCGACGATCAGCGTTGTCGGTAAGCCGATGGCGCCGAGTTCCCGCGACGCCTGACCGGATGTGTCGACGTACATCGCAAGATTATTGACGGCGATGTCGGCATAGAATTTGCGGACGGCATCGATGCCGCCGAGGTCGATGGAGACCGGAACGACTTCCAAATCGGGACCGCCCAGGGCGGCCTGCAGGCGGTCGAGCGTCGGCATTTCCTTGCGGCACGGCACGCACCATGTCGCCCAAATGTTGAGGACGACCACTTTGCCTTTGAATTCGGCAAGGTTATGGATTTGTCCGCGCTGGTCCACGAATTTGATCGGCGCGACCGGCTTGGGCGTCTTGTGCAAGACCAAGTTTTGCGGCAGTTCCGGGGCGGCTCTGATGTGCGCATCCGTCATCGCACCGAGCAGAACCGCTGCACAGGCGACTGAGAGGATTGCATTCGACCGCATTCGGATGGTCATTGCTGCTGCAGCCTTCGGATCAGCGGACGGATCGTGTCCTGCAAGGACACCGCGGAGAGGGGGCCGATTTGCTTGTAGGCGATGCGGCCGTCCTTAGTGATGACGAAGGTCTCGGGGACGCCGTAGACGCCCCAGTCGATGGCAACGCGCCCGTTGAGATCGGCTCCGGTGCGCGTGTAGGGATCACCGAAAGTATCGAGCCACTTGGCCGCGTCGTTCGGGCTATCTTTGTAGTTGAGGCCATCGATCGGCACCACGCCCTCGGCTTTCATGCGCAACAGCAAGGGATGCTCCGCTCTGCATTCCACGCACCAGGATGCAAACACGTTGACCAAGGAAACTTCGCCCACGAGGTCGGCGCTCGACAGTCCGAGCGTGCGGCCTTTCACCGGCGGCAGGCTGAATTTCGGCACCGGCTTGCCGATCAGCGCCGACGGCACCAATGCCGGGTCCAGATTGAGCCCGTAGCCGAACATGAGAATAAGTGCAGCGAAGATCGCGAGCGGAATAAGGTAGCGCAGCCGGCTATTGCGCCGGTTCGCAGCAGCCGATGGGCCCTCCGCCGTTTCCACGCTCGCGTCCATTTAGGCCTCACACCGGCATTTCAATCCGGAGCAATCCCGCGCCGTCATTCCGTAGCGTAAACCGTGGGCGCCGCTCCGCCTTTGGTGACCGCGTAGATGGTGAATTTCGATGTTTTTTCCCCGGGCATGCCGGGCGCGCCCGACGGCATGCCGGGAAGCGTGATGCCGGCGATCTGAGGCCGCTCCGACAGAAGCTTTTGCACCACGTCCACCGGCACCAGACCGTCGACGACATAGCCGCCGACGAACATGGTGTGACAGCCCTGCAGATTCTCCGGCACGCCGGCCTTCTGGCTGATTGAGTCCAGATCGTCGGTCGGCTTGACGTCGACATCGAAACCGTACTTTCGCAGGTAGGCGGCGTAGCCTTCGCAGCAGGAGCACTGCGGGTTCTTGTACAACGTCGCCTTGATCGGCGCGGCTGCGCCGGCGATCCGCGGAACAAACAGGGTGGCGATGGCGCCGATCGTGAAAGTCCTTCGTCTCATCGTAGTTTCCTCGGTTTGAGCGATCATAAGTTCATGCGATACGCAAAATTGTCATCATGCCGGACATCTGATGATCGGCGACATGACAATGCAGCATCCAGTCGCCGGGATTGTCGGCCACGAAGGCGATATCGACCGTCTCCTTCGGCGCGACCAACACGGTATCGGCCCATTGGTGATAGGGGACCGGCGCATTGTTGCGGCTCAACACCCGGAAACTGTGGCCGTGCAGATGCATCGGGTGCCACCACGCGGTGTCGTTGCGCAGGGTGAGCACATAGCTCCGACCCTGGTGCAGCGTGAGCAATGGCGGCATGCCGGCTTGGCCGTCGCCGGTCATCGACACGCCATTGATGGCCCAGCTGGCACCGCCGCCCATTCCCATCATCCCGCCCAATCCGGCCAGCCGGCCACCGCCCATCATGCCGCCTTGCAATCTGATGAGCTGGCGCTCGGCTGCAGCCAGGTCCGGCTCGGGCACCGGATTGCGCGGCAGGGCGGACACGGCGTCGCGGCGTCGCGCTGCGGCCGGCGGCTTGTTCTGGTAGACGAGATGCGTGAGCGCATACGAAAGGCCATGGTAAAAGTCGTCGACGACGCGGTAGCGCCGCCCGGGCTCGCCCTGCATGTCGAGCACAACGTCGATGCGCATAGCCGGCCCCAGCAGCAGCCGTCCGCCTTCCGGTTGGTGCGGCTCGCAAGGTTGCCCATCGATCGCGACGACCACCGGACGATGGCCATCGAAGCGCAGCGCCATAATGCGTGCGAGCGCCCCGTTGATAAGGCGGAGGCGGATGCGCTCTCCCGCGCGCACCGGCACGCCGTCGGATATTGTTCCGTTGACCGTCACCGTATTGCCGATGCGGCCGGACATGGCTGCATCCATAGGATTGCCGAACCCGGACGCGATCTGCGCGTCCGACCTGAGCCGCCAGTCGGCAAGCAGCCAGACGACATCACGATCGACTGCAACGGGTTCCGGCTCTTCCACGATCAGAGCACCGGACAGGCCGCGACCGAGCTGCTGCAGCGTGTCGACATGGGGGTGGTACCAGAAGGTGCCGGCGTCGGGCGGTATAAATTCGTAGAGAAAGCTGGCGCCGGGCTCGATCGGCGCTTGGCTGATGCCGGGCACGCCGTCCATGCCGATCGGCAACCTGATGCCATGCCAATGGACGGTCGTGTCTTCCGCCAAGCCATTCACGACTTCGATGCGAGCAGGCTTGCCCTGCTGCAGACGGACGACCGGACCGGGAACGGTGCCGTTGTAGCACCACACTTCGGTCTCGGGACGCCGCTCACCCACGATCGACGCGCGGCCCGGCGCCGCGGTCAGCGCGAATGGTGGAGTCAATTCGGAGCCGCGCGCGCCGCGCGGCAGCGCCGCCGCCGCGAGCGCTGCTGCACGCACGAGCAACGACCGACGACTGAATACCGAAAGCACACGATGTGGCATTATCCACCGTTTCGTCCGTCGACGGATATTCGTTACGGTTTCGAATAACCGAACGAACAGAATCCGAGTGCATGCGACGCTAGGTCATCGCACGCGCGCCGGTTCGTCGCCCAAACGCGGCGACTCTCAGCTCTGGTCGGTGGTTCTTGGAGGATATGGATCGGGTGCGTCGGCTCGTCCGCTGATACGAGCAGCATCGCCGATCGTGAAGCTGCCGTTCGCAGACGCTTCGAATACGATGCTTCTCTGAAGAGAAAGCGCGGCGAGACCGTTACAGGCGCCAAAACAGGCGGAGGCGGACATGCCTCTCTGATGCGTTCCGCAATCCTTGCAATTGCCGTCGGGATGCATATTGCCGCTGGCCATCGATGTCATAGTCTGGTCCATCGAGGCGGCGTAAGCGCCGCTCATGGCCGGCCCCAAAATCAGAGCCAGAGCCACCACAACAGCAGCGATGCGTCGAATCAGGTCGAGCGCCATGCAGCGAAAATACCGACTTGCCCTATTAAACACCAGTCTCACATAGTACCGGAGACAAAATTCTAATCAATTCTCGTTGAGGCCGCCACAATTCGGTCACGGCTGGGTCAGGCGATATTGCGCTTTGCAAATCCGAGATTCGCCCTCCCGCGAGTGAATCGTCGCGCTAAGCGCGCCACGAAGACCATGCCGCCCGCGGATGAACAAAACATCATCACCATTGCAACCGCTGGACAAGCAACGACCGTTCAGCAGGCTTGCTGGCCCCGTGTTTGGCCCGGCAAAGTGATGTTGGCGGCAGCTAAGCGGTCGCTGACGTTCTTCTCCCAGCCACTCAGCGACGAGTAATCAGACCCGAGGATCAGGTCCGGCGGTATTCTGCGCCAGGACGCATGGTGGAAATGAGAGAAATAGAGCGCCGTTTTGACGTAGTTGTCCGGAAACCAGTATGAGTTCGCGATCAAGGCAATTCCGTACAGCCCTTTCCGCGTCGACCCCTGCGAGGCCGCAAGCTCAAGCAAGCCGAGCAGCGCCGAGCCGTGATTGCAGTCTTGATAAAACGTCGAGTTGTCGCAACACGGTCGAAACGAGTGTGTCGCCACATCCAGCACCATGGCTTGCTCATGGTCGCTCATGCGGACGGCCTCGACGCTATTGAAATAAACGTAACCGTTCGCTGCCCGGCCCGAGCTCCATCCTCCGGTGCTGGCGAAGCCTGGGATGTCTGGCGTGTTGATCGGGCTTTTCTGGTTGAACGCGGCTTTGTTGGCCAATCCGAGAGGCCACAACAAGTCGACCAAATAGGATGATGTCAGGTCGCTGAACATGATCGGATCGTTCGAAGGCGCAGTCAGCACGCGCTCGACCCAATCCGGCAATTTCTTCCTTGCGCCACGAAACTTGGCAGCGTCGAGGACCCCCGCTGCAATCAGCTTCTGAATTGAATCGCCGAATACGATCCCCGTTGGCACCCCCGCTCTCGGAGTGACCTCCTCGGCGATATCCGGCGCCGAGGCGGAAAAACGAAAAGGCTTGGGCCGTGCGAACGGCAGATATTCCGTGGCGTTGGCAATCCCGTAAAATCCGCAAAATCCAGCTGTGGCGGTCAACGACAGAAACCGGCGCCGCGTCGCAAATTCGAATCGGGCGGAACGTGGTCGCAGCATTACACCACTCCTAACGATAGGCGCGTTATAACAAACTATGGACCTGCAGTGAAAGCGCGAGAATCACCCCCGCGATTTCAGAAACTGCGCGAACGCCTTGAGCGTATGCTCCGAAACGTAGTGCTCGATGCCCTCGGCGTCGGCTTCCGCCGATTCGGTCGGCACGCCAAGCGCGCGCAGCACATCCACGACCAGCCGGTGGCGCACCCGCACGCGATCGGCCAAGGCTTGGCCCTTCTCGGTCAGGAACACCCCGCGATAAGGCCGCGCCGTTGCCAGGCCGGCGCGCTTGAGGCGCGAAATGGTCTTGATCGCGGTGGCGTGCGACACGCCGAGCCGGCGGGCGATGTCGGTGGGGCGCGCTTCGCCTTCGCTTTCGAGCAGGTCGGCGATCAGCTCGGCATAGTCCTCCATGAGCGCGGTCGATTGCGCCGACCGCGTCTTGCCGAAGCGCCGCGCTTGGGTTCCTTCAGCGGGGAGCTTGCCCATGGCGACCCGGTTTCCGGCCTCAGCCCGGTTGTGCGGCCGCAGCCCAAGGCCAGCGGAGACCACATTTTCCTCGCGGCGTCAAAGTGTATCCTCAGCTACATATTATAGCCATTGACCATAAGACGCGAATGCCTATACTGTAACCGATGCTACACTTTGGTGTAATTGCTATGTGCGGCGCGGCCGATGACCAGTCCCGCAACGACTGAAACGATCCGGCGCCCCGCGTCGCTGACCGAGCGAACCGTCGCCACGACGCGCGAGGTGCTGGCCGGCCGGCACGGCGGGCTACGCACCGCACTGGCGTTTGCCGGCCCGGCGATCATCGCCTCGATCGCCTATATGGACCCGGGAAATTTCGCGACCAACATCCAGGCCGGCGCGAAATACGGTTATGGGCTGCTCTGGGTGGTGCTGCTCGCCAACGTAATCGCGATGCTGTTCCAGTCGCTTTCGGCCAAGCTCGGCATCGTCACCGGCCGCAACCTCGCCGAACTGTGCCGCGATCGCTTCCCGCGGTCCGTGGTATGGCCGATGTGGATCGTCAGCGAAATTGCGGCGATGGCGACCGATCTCGCCGAGTTCCTCGGCGGCGCCATCGGCTTGTCGCTGTTATTGCACATGCCGCTTTTCGCCGGGATGGTCGTCACCGCGATCGTCACTTATGGCCTCTTGATGTGCGAGCAGTTCGGCTTCCGGCCACTCGAGCTCATCATCGGCTCGATCGTCGGCGTCATCTGCCTTTGTTACGTCGTCGAGATGTTCATCGCGCCGGTCGATTGGTCGTCCGCGCTGTTCCACACCATGACGCCGCAGCTTGCCGACGCCGAGGCGTTGCTGCTGGCCGTCGGCATCATCGGCGCCACGGTGATGCCGCATGCGATCTATCTGCATTCCGGCCTGACCCAGGCGCGGGTGCCGGTCCGCGACGACGACGACCGGCGCACGGTATTGCGATTCTCCAACAGGGAAGTCGTTATCGCGCTCTCGGTCGCCGGCCTCGTCAACATCGCCATGGTGATGATGGCATCGGGGGCGTTCCACGCCGGCCATCCCGACGTGGCCGAGATCGAGACCGCCTATCACACCTTGACGCCGCTTCTCGGCGCCGCGGCGGCCGGAGTCTTCCTGGTCTCGCTGATTGCCTCAGGCGTCTCGGCCTCGACGGTCGGCACGATGGCCGGCCAGATGATCATGCAGGGCTTCATCGGCTTCCGCATTCCGGTCTGGGTCCGCCGCATCGTCACCATGGTGCCGGCCTTCGTCGTCGTTGCGCTCGGTGTCAACGCGACGCATGCGCTGGTCGTCAGTCAGGTGCTGTTGAGCCTGGCGCTGCCGTTGCCGATGATTTCGCTCATCATCTTTACCAGCCGGGCCGATATCATGGGCGCGTTCGTAAACGGCGCGCTGACGCGCGTCGCGGCCGTGATCGCCACGGCCGTGGTGCTCGGTCTGAATGTCGTTTTGATTGTGCAGACTCTGTCTTGAAGCTGCAAAGCCGCATGTCTTCCGGATTGCGCCTGCAAAATCCGGGGCTGGCGGGCGCGGTCATCCCGGATTGCGCACGTGCAATCCGGGATCGAGTTCGATAGCGGCGCGTGCGACCGCGCCGCCGTGACTTACATCATCTTCAGATTTTCAGCGGCCGACTTGCCGGTCTTGCGGTCCACCACGACTTCGAAGGAAACGCGCTGGCCTTCCCTCAGCTCGCGAAGACCGGCGCGCTCGACGGCGCTGATATGAACGAACACGTCCTTGCTGCCGTCCTCGGGTTGAATGAATCCATAACCCTTCTGCGCGTTGAACCACTTCACGGTACCGTTGTTCACGGGTCTCTCCTCATAGACATGTCGATGTGAGCCGCGCACGTGTGCCCAGCTCGGTTAGCTCGAGATTTTGGTGAAAGATCGTCAGTCAGGCGCGGTTATCAGTCGCTGCAAGGCCAAGTCATTCGGGCCGAAAACTCGATTGGACCTATTTAGCGGCAACGCGGCAGGTTCGCAAGACCGCGCCGGGCCGTTTGTGACGGCCGGCAGACAGTCTTAATGAAATGAAAAGTTGTGTTGCAGAGATGCGCGGCAACGGACATCAGTTGCGGACGGCGGCGATTTCGCCGCGCTTTGCCGATTCCACGACGGCATCGAATACCGCCATACCATGCAGCACCTCGCCGATCGGCACCAGATACGGCGCGCCGTCGCGAACCGCGCGCGCAAACGCCGTCATCTCGGCGTGCAGCATGTCGAAGCCCGAGAATTGCAAAATCTCGTCCGCCGGCGCGGGCACCGTTCCGGTGGGCGCGACCGTCGCGGTCGGCGCGAAACGGAATTGCGACAAGTCGAAACGGGAGATTTCGGCAAGGCCCTTGGTGCCATAGGCGGTGAATTCGAAATTGGTGGCGGTCGCCACCGAGCAGAAGATCAGCCCGCTGGCGCCGGCCTCGAACCGCAGCATGATCGTGGTCGTATCGTCCGATGGACCCGGATAATTGCGTGCGGTAATGCAGCGCACGTCACGCACCCGGCCGGCAAATTCGATCATGTGGTCGAGCGCATGCACGCCGACGGCGGTGAAGGCGCCGCCCGGCGCTTCCGCGGCCGATGCGCGCCAATTGTCCGGCGCGATGAATTGGACGGTCGAAGTTGTGTGCTGGGCCACCATGGCGACGATGCTGCCGAGCCGGCCGTCATGCGCGCGCCGGCGCAGCTCGGCGACGCTCGGATGAAAGCGCCGCGTAAAACCGACCGCCAGGACCAATCCGGCTTCGCGTGCAGCCTCGGCGACGCGAACAGCGCTCTTGAGATCGAGCGTGAGCGGCTTTTCGACAAAGACATGCTTGCCGGCTGCGATGGCGGCAAGCGCCTGCGCCTCATGCTGACTGTGCGGCGTGGCGAGCACGACAACGTCGATATCGCGCGCGCGCAGCATATCCTCATAACTGTCGACCAAGGCGATCTGGCGCTGGTGGCAGAATTCTTCGGCGCGGCCTGGCGTGCGCGTTGTGGCGCGCACGAAACGAATATCGTCGCCGGTCTTGCCGGCAACGGCGTCGACCAGCGCGCGGCCCCAGCGGCCGAGCCCGACGATGCCGGCGCGGATCATGGCCGGGACCGCGACGAAATGCGTTTCATGCCGGCATCATAACACGGCAGAGGACGGCCGCCGCTTGTCGCGCGCTGCGCTTGCGGGATGCCGGCGGCAATGCAACAACACCCGCCAAATCGGAGGAAGCCGCCATGCGTACCGTCGCACTCGAGGAGCACTTTTCAGTCCCGGCATTGGTCAAGCGCATCGACCCGAAAGTCATCGGCGCCCGCGGCTTCCGGCCGAGGAATTTGACGCCCGGTGCGGTGAACCCGATGGAGCTGTTGCCCGAGATCGGCGAGCGCCGCCTCAAATCGATGGACGAGGCCGGCATTACCGTACAGGTGCTGTCGAATGCCGGCCCGGCCGCGGATCTGGTGCCCGGACCCGACGGCGTGGCGCTGGCGCGCGGCATCAACGATCACCTCGCGGCCGCGATTGCGCGCCATCCCGACCGTTTCGCCGGCTTTGCCGCTTTGCCGACGCAAAGTCCCGACGCGGCGCCGGCCGAGCTCAGCCGGGCCGTCAAAGAACTCGGCTTCGTCGGCGCCATGGTCAACGGCACGACAGAAGGCCGCTTTCTTGACGATCCGCGCTACGACGGCCTCCTCGCCGCCGCGGTCGAGCTTGACGTGCCGATCTACCTGCATCCACACCTGCCGATCGAATCCGTGCGCCAAGCCTATTATTCGAACCTGCCGGACGGCGCCGGGCGCGTGCTCGAAACCGCCGGCTGGGGCTGGCATTCGGAAACGGCCATTCATGTGTTGCGGCTTGTGCTCGCTGGCACGCTGGACAAGCATCCGCGGCTCAAACTGATCATCGGCCATATGGGTGAAATGCTGCCGATGATGATGGCCCGCATCGACGAGGTCTTTGTCCACGACGTCGGCTACCTGAAACGGCCGATCGGCCGCGCCATTCGCGATCAGGTCTGGCTCACCACCAGCGGCGTGTTCGACGCGCCGCCGTTTATCTGCGCGCTGCTGACTTTCGGCATCGACCGCATCATGTTTTCCGTCGACTATCCGTTTGCGGCCAATGCGGAAGGCCGCGCCTTCCTCGATCGCGTGGCGCCGGCGCCGGGCGACCGCGAGAAACTCACCCACGGCAATGCCGATGCACTATTGCGGCTGAAGGCTGGCAAGAAGTAGTGACCGACTTATGCCTTCAAAATCCTGAAACAAGCAGTCCGAGCGTTTGGGCCGAGAACCGATGTCCATTTATCGTCTCGACAAGGTGTTTGCGCCGCGATCGGTGACAGTCGTCGGCGCCAGCCCGCGGGATAAGTCGCCCGGCCGTGCCGTCCTGAAGAACCTGCGCCGCGGCGGCTTTGCCGGCCAAATTCAACTGGTCAATCCGCACTACGACGCCATAGAGGGCGTTAGCGCGGTCAAATCCTACGCCGAGCTGCCGGGCGCGCCGGACCTTGCCGTTATCGGCGTGCCGCCCGCGGCCGTGCCATCCACCGTCGCGGCTGCCGGCGCCAGCGGCACGTCGGCCGCCATTATTCTAACGTCCGGGCTCGGCCACGGGCCCGGCTCGCTCGCCGAGGCATGCGAAAAGGCCGCGCGCGCCACCGGACTACGGCTTGTCGGGCCGAACTGTCTGGGCGTGCTGGTGCCGGACGTCAAACTCAATGCCAGCTTCGCCGCTTCGATGCCGCGCCCGGGCGATCTCGCGCTCATTTCGCAGTCCGGCGCTATCGTCACCGGCTTGGTGGAATGGGCGTCGGTTCGCGGCATCGGGTTTTCCGCCGTGGTCTCCATTGGCGACAGTGTCGACGTCGATTTTGCCGACTTGCTCGATTATTTCGCCATGGATCGGACGACACGGGCGATTTTGCTCTACATCGAATCGATCAAGGACGCGCGCAAATTCATGTCGGCGGCACGCGCCGCCGCCCGCGCCAAGCCGGTGCTCGTCGTCAAAAGTGGACGCCATGCGCAGGGCGCCAAAGCGGCGATGACGCATACCGGGGCATTGGCCGGTTCGGACGCGGTCTATGACGCCGCATTTCGCCGCGCCGGCCTGTTGCGCGTGCTCGATCTCGACGAACTGTTCGCCGCGGCCGAGACGCTCGGCCATCTGACGAGCCTTGCCGGTAAGCGCCTTGCGATCTTGACCAATGGCGGCGGCGTCGGCGTGCTGGCAGTAGACCGGCTCGCGGATTTCGGCGGCGAGCTGGCGAGCATCTCACCTGAAACGATGAAGAAGCTCGATGCGGTGCTGCCGCCGATATGGTCGCGCGCCAATCCGGCCGACATCGCGGGCGACGCCGACAAAGAGCGCTACGCCGTGGCGCTTGCGTGCTTGCTCGACGACGATGCCAACGATGCCGTGCTGGTCATGAACGTGCCGACCGCGCTTGCCTCGCCGACCGCGGCGGCGAAGTCGGTCATTGCCGTGACCGCGCAGCACCGCGGCAATCGCAATCCGGCGAAACCGGTCTTCGCGGTGTGGATCGGCGGCAGCGATCCGGCAGCGGAAGCTTTCGATGCCGCGGGGATTCCGAGCTATGCGACCGAATCCGACGCGGTCGGCGGCTTCATGCATTTGGTGCGATACCGGGAATCGCGCGAGCAACTGATGGCGACGCCGCCCAGCCTGCCGCAGGATTTTGCGCCGGATACGCAAGCGGTGCGTCCGATCATCGACGCCGTATTGGCCGACAAGCGCACTTGGCTCGACCCGGTCGAGATGACGAAAGTGTTCTCCGCCTATGGGATTGCCATTACGCCGGCCGCGCTGGCCCGCAATCCCGATGAAGCGGTCGCTGCGGCCAAACCCCACCTTGCCGCAGGCAACGCGGTCGTCCTCAAGATTCTGTCGCCGGACATCGTGCACAAGTCGGAAGTCGGCGGAGTCCGCTTGAACCTGATCTCCGAACAAGATGTGCGGCAGGCCGCGACGGAAATCCTGAACCGAGCACGGGCCGCCAAGCCCGACGCGCGGATCACCGGCGTGACCGTGTTTCCCATGATCGTGCGCCCGAAGGCGCGCGAGCTCATCGTCGGCCTGGCGGACGATCCGACCTTCGGTCCCGTCATCGTCTTCGGCCAGGGCGGCACCGCGGTCGAGGTCATCAACGACAAGGCGCTGGCGCTGCCGCCGCTCGACCTCATGCTGGCGCGCAACCTCATCGCCCGTACCAGGGTGTCGCGCATCCTTAAGGCTTACCGCAACGTTCCTGCAGCGGACGAACAAGCCATTGCCCTTCTCCTGGTCAAGCTTTCGCAGCTTGCCGCGGATTTTTCCGAGATCCGCGAGATCGATCTCAATCCGGTTCTCGCCGACGAGACCGGCGTCATCGCCGTCGACGCCCGCGTCTCGGTCGCGCCGGCCGAGCCGCACCGCCGCGGGCCGTCGGGACGTTTCGCGATCCGGCCCTATCCGAAGGTGTGGGAGCGCCACCTCACTCTGCCGGACGGCATGAAGCTTCTGGTACGCCCGGTCCGACCGGAAGATGAAGCTTTGTATCCGCCGTTCTTCGCCGCGGTCACGCAGCAGGATTTGCGCCTGCGATTTTTCGCGCCGGTGAAGGAATTCAGCCACGCCTTCATCGCCCGGTTCACCCAGATCGATTACGCCCGCGCCATGGCCTTCATCGCCATCGACCAGGCAACCGGCCAAATGCTCGGCGTAGTGCGCATTCACTCCGACCCCAACTTCGAGAGCGCGGAATACGCCATCCTCGTCCGCTCCGATATGAAAGGGCACGGTTTCGGTTGGCTCTTGATGGAGCTTATCATCGAATATGCCCGCGCCGAAGGATTCAGTTCCGTTCGCGGACAAGTCCTGCGCGAGAACGTGACGATGCTGGATATGTGCCGCAAGCTCGGCTTTAGGATTTCGTCCGATCCGCAGGACCCTTCCATCGTTGTCGTGAACCTGCCGGTCTAGTCACGAGACCAATGACCGGCGGCTCTACTCGCCTGGACGGGAGCTTTAACCGACCTTCCGACATGAAAGCGCTGTCCGCTGCGATCTCCATTGCAACCTGATCGAAATCGATGACGGAGCTGCCGGGCAGGGCCGAAGGATTCCATAGCCGCCGCTAACTTTCGATATCGTCATCGGGTAGGATGCGAACCGCGGCGCCGTCGAGATCGTCGTATTGGCCGTGTTTGAGCGTCCACATGAATCCCGCTAGCCCGGTGAGACCGAGCAGCAGCGCCAGCGGCACGAGATAGATGAGGACATTCACAGCACGAGCTCCATTCTGGCGTCGTTTTGCTTCACGTTGTCATGCCCAGCGGAGGCGGGGCATCCAGTATCCGAGGCGCTCGCGGTGAATCCGCGATCACGCGCGGTCACCGGGTCATCCGCCGGCGCGGATGATGACGGCGGCCCGGCGAGCCGCGCCCGCAATGCGTTCGACGTCACCAAGATCGAGGAGCCCGACATCGCCACGGCCGCGATCAGCGGCGTGACCAGGCCGGCGACCGCGACGGGCACCGCGAATGCATTGTAGATCACCGCAAGCGCGAGATTCTGCCGCATCAGGAAGCGGGCCCGCCGCGCCACGACGACGGCGCGCAGCACCGGCGCGAGGCGGTCGCCGAGGAAGAGCGCATCGGCATGCGCCTGGGTGAGATGCGCGGCGGTGATCGGCGACAGCGATGCGTGGGCGGCAGCGAGCGCCGGCGCGTCGTTCAATCCATCGCCGACCATGAGCACGCGGCGCCCTTGTGACTCTAATTGTTCGATGACTGCGATCTTCTCCGCCGGCGTCAGCCCGGCCCTCCATTGCTTAAGTCCGAGGCGTTCGGCGACCGGGCGTACGGCTTCCGGCCGGTCGCCGGAGAGTATCATCAGATCCAATCCGCGCTCGGCCAGCGCTTGCGTCACCGCAATGGCGTCGGGCCGCAAGCGCTGCCGGATCGCGATCGCCGCGGTTCGCCCGCCATGCGCAAAAACGATGCAAGAGGCGTCGCGATCGCGCGCAGCTTGCGGCGGTGTATCGGCAACGCCGCAAAATGCCGCGCTGCCGAGTCGCGCTTCTTCGCCAACGATCAAGGCGCGCACGCCCCTGCCCGGTTCTTCGACCGCGCCGGCATAAGGAACGCGTCTTGACGCGCGACGCGCCAACGCCGCCGCCAGCGGATGATGACTCGACAGGGCAAGCCGCGCCGCCATTTCCAGGAGGTCGGGGTCGATCGAGGATTGATCGACGGCTGGATCCGGCAGCGTCAGCGTGCCGGTTTTATCGAAGACGACGGTATCGGTTTCGGCCATCCGCTCGATGGCGTCGCCGCTATTGAGAATGACACCGGAGCGGAACAGTTGTCCCGCGGCGACCACTTGCACCGCAGGAATGGCAAGCGCGATGGCGCAGGGGCAGGTGATGATCAGCACGGCAATGGCCGTGACGACGGCAAAGTGCAGCGAGGCGCCGGCAATCAACCAGCCGATGCACGTCAACGCGGCCGCCGTATGAACCACCGGCGCGTAGAGCCGCGCCGCGCGATCGGCAAGCCGCACGGTGCGCGACTTGGCCTCCGTCGCTTTCTCCAGAAGCCGTTCCACCTCGTCGACCAGCGTGCCTGATCCGGCGGCGACCACCTTCAAGGTGAGCGCGCCGGAGCCATTGATGCTGCCGGCATAAATGGTCGCCCCAGGCGCGACGGTGCGCGCCAGGGTCTCGCCCGTCACCAGGCTCTCGTCGATGGCGGCGGAGCCGGTGAGGACAGTGCCGTCGGCCGGAATGAGCTCGCCGGGCCGGACCAGAACGCGGTCCCCGGGATGCAGGCCCGATACCGGCAGCCGGGTCAGTTCGCCATTAGCATCGAGCCGATGCGCGAACTCCGCCTTAAACGAGGCGAGATTGCCGGCGAACACTCTAGTCTTTCGCCGCATCGCCAGGTCGAGGTAGCGGCCGCATAGCAAAAAGAACAACAGCATGATCGCGGAATCGAAATAAGCCTGTTCGGAATGCGTCGCCGTCTCGTAGAGCGAGAGAGCGAGCGCCAACGTGACACCGACCGTGATCGGCACATCCATGTTGAGCTGACGCGTGCGCAATGCGCGCCAGGCGCTTTGAAAGAACGGTTGACCCGCATAGGCGGCCGCCGGCAACGCGATCAGCGCCGAGAGCCAGTGGAACAGATCGCGTGTGGGAACGGTCATGTCGGACACATTGCCCGACCACACCGAGATCGACAGCAACATCACGTTCATCGCGGCAAAGCCGGCGACGGCGAGGCATTTCAACAGCCATTTGGCCTGACGGCTGTTGTCGGCCTCGACCCGTTCGGGCGCGAACGGATGCGCGTGATAGCCGATTTCCTCCAGTGCTTGGATGATGTCCGCGGCGCCAATCTCATTGTCGCGCCAGTCGACGGCCAGCCGGCGCTGCGTGAAGTTCAGCCGGGCGTCGATCACTCCGGGCAGCTTGGTCAGCCCGCTCTCGATCTTGCGGATGCAAGCGGCGCAGCCGACGCCATCGACGGCGAGCGTGATATGCGCCGTGCCGGCATCGCTCCGCTCGACAAACTGCGACAGATTGAGGGTTTCGGCCATAACTTGCACTCGTGTCCGGCGCTTACTTCAGCATGATGCGGTTCATCGAGCGGAACAGCTGCTCGCCCTGGTGCGTCAGCTCGATAACGAGATCCCATTGGCCGGCTGCGACCTGGGCATTGCCGTGGAAGCGGCCGGCGGCATCCTCGACTAGCACCACGTCGCGATCCAAACGGCGATCGGTCGGACGCTCGAAGACGACGGAGACCTGCATGCCGGTGAGCGGCTGACCGGCAGCGTCGCGCGCAATGACGTCGAGCCGTTCGCCGGCTGGCGACGGCGTCAGTTTGGCATCGACGCGCCAATGCCGCGCATCCTGCGCCTTGGCCATGGCGACATTCTGCTCGAATTGGAGGCCGGCCTGATAGGCGCTGTCGGTTTCGACACCGCTCAATGTCGACAGCGCTTCATAAATCATCACGCCATTGACGGCGAAAACGACGCCGAAAAAGCCGAGGAGAGTGAGCAGGACGGTCCACCCGGTCCATGGTCGCTCGGCTTTGTTGCCTGCTTCGTTGTTGAGGGAGGAGGAACTGCCGCTCATAGAATGCCGGTCTGACATGATGCTCCGCTCACGGTCCGAGAAAATGATCGGCGGCGGTCGCGGCCTGACCGCCCGCAGCGGGCACGACGGTGAAAGTCAACGGGATCGACGCCTCCGCTTCGAGTTTTTGATGCGTCGTCACCAGCACGCGCATTTCGCGGCTTTGATCGGGACCGACATAGATCAGAGGATTGCCGCCGGAACTTCCCTCACTGCCGATCACCTCAAGCGCGGCATCTGACAGGCCGGTTGTTTCGAGCATATAGCTTTGCGCCGCGAGGGTCTTATTGAGAATGCGGATGGTATAGCCGTTGCGCAGCGCACCGTCGGAGAGCCGCACGAACATCGGGTTGCGGTCGTGAATGACGCTGACGGCGTCAAAACGGCGCGTCGCCAGCGAATAGGTCATGATCGCGCCGACGAGCGCGATAATGATGGCATAGAGTACCGTCCGCGACCGAACAATTCGATAGAAGGCTTGTTTGCCTTGCTGGCGGTTTTTGATGTTGATGTCGGTATCGTAGGCGATGAGGCGCGTGGCGCGTCCGATCTTCGCCATCACCGCGTCGCAGGCGTCGATGCAAAGTCCGCATTGGATGCAGCCGAGAGCGGGCCCATTGCGGATATCCACTCCGGTCGGGCAGACGTGCACGCACTGCAGGCAGTCGATGCAGTCGCCGGCCGGCTCGCCGTGCTCGTGCAGCGCCGCCGCCTTCTTTAGCGAGGCGCGCGGCTCGCCGCGGTCGTAACGATAGGTGACGTTGAGCGCGTATTCGTCGGTCAAGGCCGCCTGGATGCGCGGCCACGGGCACATATAGACGCAGACCTGCTCGCGCATCCACCCGGCCAGCGCGTAGGTCGTAAAGGTGAGGATGCCGATAAAAATATAAGCCGCGATCGGGGCCTGGAACGTCGCCAGATTCTTGACCAGCGTCGGCGCGTCGGCGAAATACAGAACCCAGGCGCCGCCGGTCCACCACGCGATCATCAGCCACCAGAAATGTTTTGAAGCCGTGCGCGCCACGCGTTCGAACGTCCACGGTTGCCGGTCGCGCAGAAGATGTTCGCGCCGGTCGCCTTCGATCCAGCGCTCGATGGTGACGAATAGATCGGTCCACACCGTCTGTGGACACAGATAGCCGCACCACACGCGGCCGGCGAGCGCGTTCATCAGGAACAACGTCATCGCCGCGAGGATAAGGAGCCCGGTCAGGTAATAAACTTCCTGCGGCCAGATCTCGATGAAAAAGAAGTAGAAGCGCCGGCCGGGGATATCGATCAGCACCGCCTGGCTCGGCGCATTCGGCCCGCGATCCCAGCGCACGAACGGCAAAAAGTAATAGATGCTGAGCGTAACGAACAGCACGGCCCATTTCACGCGGCGGAACGTGCCGGTCACATGCTGCGGATAGATTTTCTTGCGCGCCGCATAAAGCGGTTCGTCGTCGGGATTAACGTCAGGCAGTTGCGGTTCGGCCGTGGCCGACCCTCGCGGCGCGAGCTTCGCGTCGTCGACGAGATCGACGAGCGGCGCAGGCCCCGGCTGCGCCGCGGTCGCGAGCACCGATGAACAAGCGGGGCACATCCGTCACTCCCCGCCGCCGAATGTGTGAACGTAGACCGCCAGCGCCTTAATGGTCACCGGATCGAGCTTTGCACCCCAGGCCGGCATCACGCCGCCATGGCCGTTCCAGACGCCGTCGATAATCGTGTCGGTATTCGAACCGTAGAGCCAAATCTGGTCGGTCAAATTCGGTGCGCCGAGCGAGCGGTTGCCCTTGCCCTGCGGCCCATGACAAACGGCGCAATTGGCGGCGAAGATTTTCGCGCCGGCCGCGAGATCGGCGCCGGGCGCGGACGAAAGACCCGACAGCGAGCGCACGTAATTGGCGACGGTGACAATGTCATCGCGCTTGAGCATGCCGTCGCGACCGAATGCCGGCATCGAGCCTTGATGGCCCTGATCGTCGCCGGAGCGTGCGCCGTGCGTAATGGTCTGCTGGATCTCGGCGAGCGTGCCGCCCCACAGCCAGTCATCGTCGGTGAGATTGGGATAGCCCTTGGCGCCGCCGCCGCCGGAGCCGTGACACGGCGCGCAATTGTCGGCGAAAGCGCGGCCGCCGAGCGCGCGGGCGAAGTCGAGCAGTTGCGGTGTCGACTCGATCTGTTGCAGCGAAGCCGACCCGAGTTTCGCCATCATCGGGCCGCGCTGCGCTTGCAACGCGGCAAGATCAATCGCGACCGCAGAACGCGCATGCCAATTAAAGACGCCGTTGGTATAGGACGAGACCAGCGGCCAGGCCGGATAGACCACCCAGTAGCCGACGGCCCAGATGATGGTGGCGTAGAACAACCACAGCCACCACCGCGGCAGCGGCGTGTTGAGTTCATGGATGCCGTCCCATTCATGACCGGTCGTGCCGTGCTGATGCTCGTTGGCGCGCTCGCTTTTATCGCTCATATCAGTCCTCCCGCAGCGGCACGCGTGCCGCCTCGTCGAACTGCTTCTGGCGCGACGGCCACAGCGCGTAAGCAAGCACCACGAGGAAGATCACAAAGAAGTAGATCAGTCCCCAGGTCTGGGCGAAATGCGAGAAGAAGGCGTAAGCCGGCGGCACGATCGTCTCCTCAGCGGATATTGGCTTTGTCGTTGTAGAGCTTGAAGTCGACCAGCGTTCCCAGCATTTGCAGGTAAGCGATCAGCGCGTCGGCCTCGGTGACGCGGTCCGGATTGCCGTCGAAATCTCTGGCTTGCGCTTTCGGGTAGCGCTTGGCGAGCGCGTCGGCATCCGGCGCGTTGTCCGTCGCCTGCGTGCGCACGTCGGCCAGCGCGTTGTCGATCATCGCATCGGTGTATGGCACTCCGAGATCGGCCTGGACTTTCATGTCCTGCGCGATGTGCGAATAGTCGAGATTGGTGGTGAACAGCCATGGATAGGCCGGCATGATCGATCCCGGCACCACCGCGCGCGGATTGTTCAGGTGATCGCGGTGCCAATCGTCGGAATATTTGCCGCCGACCCGCGCCAGATCGGGGCCGTTGCGCTTCGAGCCCCACTAGAACGGGTGATCGTATTCACTTTCGGCGGCGAGCGAATAATGGCCGTAGCGCTCGACCTCGTCACGCAACGCCCGGATCATCTGCGAGTGGCACAGATAACAGCCCTCGCTCACGTAGATGTTGCGGCCGGCAAGTTCGAGCGGCGTGTAGGGCCGCATGCCGTCGGCCGTTTCGATCGTGCTGCGCAGGTAGAACAGCGGCACCACTTCGACGAGACCGCCGATGGCGATCACGATCAGAATGCCGACCAGAAGCAGGATCGAGTTGCGCTCGATGATCCAATGTTTTTGCCAAAGCGACGCGGACATCTGCGATCCTCCTACTCGGCCGGAACGAGATTTGCGACCGGCGCGAGCGCTTGACGCGGCGGATGGATCGTACGCCACACGTTGAACGCCATGATCAGCGCGCCACCGAGGAACAGCGAGCCGCCGAGCGCGCGGATCACGTAGAACGGATGCATCGCCTGCACCGTCTCGATGAAGGAATATTCGAGGAACCCGAGGCTGGTGTAGGAGCGCCACATCAATCCTTGCAGGATGCCCGACACCCACATCGAGGTGACATAGACGACGATGCCGATGGTCGCGATCCAGAAATGCCAATTCACCAGCCGCAGCGAATAGAGCGGCCGGTTCCACAGCCACGGTACCAGGCAATAGATCGCGCCGAACGAGATGAAGGCGACCCAGCCGAGCGCGCCGGAATGCACGTGGCCGATGGTCCAGTCGGTATAATGGGACAGCGAATTGACCTCTTTGATGGACATCACCGGTCCCTCGAAAGTGGCCATGCCGTAGAACGCCACCGACAGCACCATCATGCGCAGCACCGGGTCGGTGCGCAGCTTGTCCCAGGCGCCGGACAGCGTCATCAATCCGTTGATCATGCCGCCCCATGACGGCATCCACAGCATGATCGAAAACGTCATGCCGAGCGTCTGCGTCCAATCCGGCAGCGCCGTGTAGTGCAAGTGATGCGGACCGGCCCAGATGTAGAGGAAGATCAGCGCCCAGAAGTGAATAATGGAAAGGCGGTAGCTGTAGACCGGCCGTTCGGCGCGCTTCGGGATGAAGTAGTACATGACGCCGAGAAAGCCCGCGGTGAGAAAAAAGCCCACCGCGTTGTGGCCGTACCACCATTCCACCATGGCATCCTGCACGCCGGCCCACACGATGTAGGATTTCGACGAGAACAACGACACCGGAATCGCGGCGTTGTTGGTGACGTGCAGAACCGCGATGGTGACAATGAAGGCGAGATAAAACCAATTGGCGACGTAGATATGCGGCTCTTTGCGCCGCATCAGGGTGCCCATAAAGATGAACAGATAAGTGACCCAAACGATTGTTAGCCACAGATCGGCATACCATTCCGGTTCGGCATATTCCTTGGATTGCGTAATGCCGAGCAAATATCCGGTACCGGCAATGACGACGAAGAAATTGTAGCCGAGGATGACGAACCACGGCGCCAGATCGCCGACGAGCCGCGCGCGGCAAGTGCGCTGCACGACATAAAACGACGTCGCCAGCAGCACGTTGCCGCCGAAAGCGAAGATCACGGCGGAGGTGTGCAGCGGGCGCAGCCGTCCGAAAGAAATGTAGGCGAGACCGAAGTTGAGCGCCGGATAGGCAAGCTCAAGCGCGATCCAAAGTCCCGCCGTCATGCCGGCGATGCCCCAAAACACCGAGAGCAGCGTCGCCAGCTTAATCGGCCCCATATTGTAGTTCGGCCTGCCGTCGATCTCGAGCGGCGGAGCTTCGGGGCTGCGCTCGAAATAACGATTAATAATGACGAACACCGAAGCGACGCTTGCCGCGGCGAACAGATAGGCATGGAACGCATATTCCGGCGTGTAGGCTTTGGCGGCGATCACGATCGAAAGGAACGCGAGCGCAGTCATTGCGGCCGCCAAACCGCCTTCTCCCAGCGTCATAAGTTTCGGTTGCGCGTGCGATGGGGTCATTTTTTCGGACCTATGCCAGCGAGGACATGCGATAAGCCACTGAACATCCGCACGGCTTACTGACGTTGACCTAGATCAACGCGGCCTTTTTATTCACATGGATCAACGCGTTTGGATCAACGCGTTTGGATCAACGCGTTTGGATCAACGCGTTTCGGATGGGAATCTGGCCGGTTCAGCGCTCGAGCGACTTCAAGTAGGCGATGATGTCGCCGACCTGACCTGGATCGAAGCGAAATTCCGGCATGGTCGGATGGCCGGTGACAATGCCTTCGGCGAGCGGCTCTTCGAGATCCTCGACCGGATATCGTTCGTGCAGGGTGCGGAACGGCGGCGCGATTTTCAGCGGGCTCTCGCCGACCTTGCCGATCGCGTGGCAGCGTGCGCAATCGGTACGCACGATCACAAAGCCGCGCTGCGCCGCCGGCGATAGCACGTTCTCGGCGTTAGCCGGCGAAGCCGTCGCAACCGCGAGGATTGCCGCGACATTCGCGAGGCTGCCGATGCCGGTGCACAATCGGACGATCCACTGCATGGGTCGCTCCCAACCCCGCCGGTCGCCGCCTCACGACGCCGCGGCGCGTTCCTTGGCTTCGTCCTCGGCGGAGGGAAACGCCATGCCCGACATCGGCTCGACCCAGACCAGATGGTCATGCACCTTCTCGACGCCCGCGACGTTCTCGGCCGCGACCACCAGCGCCTGCCGCTCACGCTCGTCGGTGACGACGCCCCATAATTCGGCGACGCCATTCTTGACGACGACATTGACGTGCGGCGCCCAATGCTGCTTGGCCAATGCTGCGATGATGTTGTCGCGGATCGCGGAATCGCCGCCGGCCGGAGCCGGCATTTCGCGGGACAGGCTCGCCAGCGCGTGCATCAGGTTGGCGCGGCTGATAATGCCGACCATCCGTCCGTCCCGGACCACGGGAAGCCGCTTGATGCGCCTGCGTTCCATGACCTCGACGATGTCTTCCAGCGGGTCGTCTTCGCCGGCGGTCCAGGGACTGGGCGTCATGATCTCTTCGACTTTCCGGCCCGCCGTGTGCACGTATTCCTGCGCCATCTTTCCCGGACCGATGACGAATTCGAGCCATTTCGCGCGGTGGCGCTCGGTGCCGATTTCGCGGCGACGCAGAAAATCGCCCTCCGTCACGACGCCGACCAATCCGCCCTTTGCATCGACGACGGGCAGCCCGCTGATCCGGTTTTGCAGCATCAAGTGCGCGGCTTTGACGACCGGCTCGTCGGCGCCGACCGAGACGATATTTCGCGTCATGACATCCTTGACTTGCATGACCCTTCTCCGATCAATGAAATTGCGTGCCCCGGCCGAATTGCGATCTCAACCGTTCATGCGGCTCAGCGCCAAGCGGTTGCGCAGCACGATGCGGCGCGACGTCGGCACCTCGATGGTCGCGGAGCCTTCCAACGACGTGAGCGTTCGCGACACGGTTTCGATCGTCAGGCCGAGATAATCGGCGATATCCTGCCGCGACATCGGCAGCTCAATGGCGCTGGCGCCGGATACGCGTTCGGACATTTCCAAAAGAAAGCTGGCGACGCGCTCCTGCGCGCTCTTGATGAGCAGCATGATGCGATCCTGCACCCGGTGCAGCTCGCGCCCGGTCAGCGCGAACAACTGCTGCGCCACCGCGGCGTCACGACCGGTCAATGCGGTGATCGCGCTGCGCTTGACCACCAGCACTTTGCTGTCGGCGATCGCCTCGGCGGACAGGGTATGTTCGTCGGCGAATTCGAGCCCGAAGATGTCGCCGGGCAGATAGAACCCGCCGATCTGGCGGCGGCCGTCGCTGAGGATTTTGTAGGTACGCACGCCGCCGCTGACGACTTTGTAAAGGTAGTCGGCCGGCTCGTTGTCGCCGAAAATTTCGGAATTGCGCGGATAGGACAGCAAGGCTCCCATCAGCTGCATCGATTGATCGAGTGCGCCGGTACCGATCGCATCGTCGTGCAACTGGAGCGGAACGCTCGCCAAGTGGCGCGTCGAAATGGCGGGGCGGCGAATTGCGTCACTGCGGATTGCGGTTTGCGTGTGCATGGGACTTTACCTCCAGGAACCTCGGGAGGTATTGCTAAGCTTCGGCGCAGACCCCGAAAATTCAGATATTGACCCTAAGGGCTTTCCCTTATGCTAAAGCAAGCGCGATCTACCAAACCATTGAACCGACAATGTTATCGCCGATCCAGGGCGCCACGGTAGAAATTCTCCGGCCTTGCGATGGCTGAAGCTTTACCCCGTTCACAATCGTTCGCCGCCGCGGCTGCCGTGAAGCTGCCGTCGTGGCGCAAAATTGCCTGGCAATACGCCATCGCGATTCTTGCCATAGCGGTGGGGCTTGCCGTCGAGCTGGCGCTTGCCGGTGTGCTGCACGGCGCGGGCACATACCTATTCTACATCCCCGCGATTCTGATCGCCTCGGCAATCGCCGGATTGGGGCCGGGACTTCTCGCCACCGCTCTCGGCCTCGCTCTGGGCCTGTACTACACTCGGGATTTTCACGTTCTGGCGAGCGCGGACTGGGTGACTGCTGCGGTCTTTGCCCTGGTCGGCATCGGCGTGTCGTGGCGCGGCGAGCTATTGCGTAGCTCGCGCGTCACCGCGACGGCGAGCGCAGCGGATGCCGAAGCGCGCGCGGCTCATCTCGCATCCATTCTCGACAGCATTCCCGACGCCATGATCGTCATCGACGAACGCGGCTGCATCCAATCGTTCAGTTCGGCGGCGGAACGGCTGTTCGGCCATGCCGCGGCGAACGTGATGGGAAAAAACGTCAAGACGCTGATGCCGTCACCGTACCGAGAAGATCACGACGGTTACATTAATCGCTATTTGCGCACCGGAGAGCGGCGGATCATCGGTATCGGCCGGGTCGTGGTCGGCCAACGCAGCGACGGTTCGACCTTTCCCATGGAGCTCGCCGTCGGCGAGATGCGCGTGCGCGATCGGCGTTTCTTCACCGGATTCATTCGCGACCTCACCGAGCGGCAGCATACCGAAGCGCGGCTGCAGGAATTACAATCCGAACTCGTTCACATGTCGCGGCTGACCGCGATGGGCGAGATGGCCTCGGCCCTTGCCCACGAACTCAACCAGCCGCTTTCGGCCATCGCCAATTACATGAAGGGCTCGCGCCGGCTCCTCGCCACCCGATCCGACGAAACCACGGGCTTGGTGAGTGACGCCCTGGACAAGGCGGCCGATCAGGCGCTGCGCGCCGGCGAGATCATTCGCCGTCTGCGCGATTTCGTCGCCCGCGGCGAGAGCGAGCGGCGGGTGGAAGACGTGAAAAAGCTGGTCGAAGAGGCAAGCGCGCTGGCGCTGGTCGGCGCCAAGGACAAGGGCGTGCGCGTGCGCTTTAACATCGCGCCGGGACTCGATTTCGTGCTTGCCGACAAGGTTCAGATTCAGCAGGTATTGCTCAATTTGATGCGCAACGCGATCGAGGCAATGGAAGATTCCGCGACGCGGGAACTCGTCATTGCAACAGCGCTGGCGCCGGGCGGCTTGATCGAGATCAGCGTCGCCGATACCGGCGCCGGAATTGCGCCTGAAATCAGCGCGCAACTGTTTCAGCCGTTTATTACCACGAAGCGTCAGGGCATGGGCGTCGGTCTGTCGATTTCGCGCACCATTATCGAAGCCCATGGCGGCTCGATTGCGGCACGGCCGAATAGCGACGGCGGAACGGTGTTTTCCTTCACGTTGCCGGCCGTGACCAAGGAGGAGCCCGACCATGGCCGCTGACAGGGGACCGGTCCACATCATCGATGACGATGAGGGCTTGCGCGAATCGCTCGCCTTTTTGCTGCGTACGGCGCAACTTGAAGTAAGAAGCTTTGCCAGCGCCGGTGCTTTCCTCGACTCGCTTCCGGACCCCAGCCTGAGTTGCGTCATCACCGATGTCCGGATGCCGGAGTTGAGCGGGATCGATCTGCTGCGCCGGCTGAAAGAGATCAATGTCGCCGTGCCGGTCATCGTCATCACCGGTCACGGCGATGTCGCGCTCGCGGTCGAAGCGATGAAAATCGGCGCGGTCGATTTCCTGGAGAAGCCGTTTGACGACGAAGTCCTGTTGGCCAGCGTCGAGGCGGCGCTGCGCCGGCATGGCGGCCAGGCCAAGCGCGACAACGAACGCGCGGAAATCGAAAGTCGCTTGGCGGCGTTGTCGCCGCGCGAGCGCGACGTGCTGGGCGGCCTGGTGGCCGGCCGCGCCAACAAGCAGATCGCTTTCGACCTCGGCATCAGCCCGCGCACGGTGGAGATTTACCGGGCCAACCTCATGAACAAGATGCAGGCGGGAAGCCTGTCCGGCCTCGTGCGCATGGCGCTGGTCGTCGGCATGCTGGGATCGGAGTGAGCAGCGGCTGCCGACCCTTGGGAAGCGCAAAATCGCTTCGCGGAATTGAGCCAAATCAATGCGGCGGGGCCGGCTAGCTTTCATTTTGCCCGGCATGACGCCGCAATCCCAATTGGCCGTGCATTCCCCGGTAATCGTCGTCGTCGACGACGACCCGGCGGTCTGCAATTCGTTGAAATTTGCGCTTGAGCTCGAAGGCTTCGCGGTACGCACCTATCGCGGCGGCGCCGAGTTCCTGGAGGACGGCAATTTCGGCGACTGCGATTGTTTCGTGATCGATCAGCGGATGCCCGGCATGAGCGGGATGGACCTGATCGCGAGGCTGCGCGAACGCAAGCTTGCGACGCCGGCCATCCTCATCATCAGTCAGCCCAGTGATGCGTTGAGCGCGCGTGCGGCCAAGGCCGCCGTCCCTATCGTGGAAAAGCCGTTGCTCAGCAACATGTTGATCGACAAGATTCGGGAGGCGTGTCACAGCGCCCGATCGGAACGTGGCGCGTGATGTCGTTTAATCCGTGTTGAACGGGCCGAACGATACACTGCACCTTTCTTCGGCGGGTAGCGTGCTCAATGCCGCCTCAAGGCGCTTGGCCTCGTCGTCGAGCCCGATCCAGCGCAGTTTCCGCAACAGCCGAGCCCAGTCATGCGGCGACCGCGGCTCGATGCATGTCATATTGTCTTCCATCCGGCGTTCCATGTTTTCCTCCAAACCATTCTTTTTAGAAGTTGTTGCGCAAGTTATATCTGCTTCTTTTCTTGCAGCGACGATTCAAGAGAGCCGTGCAATGACTTGGTCACGGCTGCCGCCATCTTTTGTGCGTCGTCGAATAAACGCCGTCCGTCGTCCGCTGCCATTTGCATGCGTTGCGACACGCAATCCCGGTAGGCGTCCAGCCCTTCGGGCACCGAGTGACTCGCCGTTACCTTGGCAGCCAGATCGGACCACAGTTCGACTTCCGACCTCATACGTGCGATCCACACTCGACTGGCCCCCTCGAACTCGTCGAGCAACTCCCTTTGCAGATTCAGCATCGCTTCAGTCCGATCTTTTCCGAAGCTTATGAACTGCGCCGGTCCTATTGCGGCCCGGGCCGCGGCGTCTGCCGCCGGCTTGTTTGACATGACTCTCTCCCTATCGTGCGAAGCATAATAATATACTTTCTCTTAGTGCACATTCGGTGCAGCGCGATTGATCTGGATCAAAGTGCAATTTATTTTATTGGCTACTGTGGCATCAGCAGTAAAGGGTTCGTCACGATTCCGTAAGTTGTCACGACCGGCGATATTTTTTCAATACGCGAAATAAGATCATGTACGAGCCGGCGCATCGACCGATTCCGAATCTGGCGTTTTTGTGGCCGGCATTTGCCGCCGCCACGGCAAGCGATATGGCGACGGCGATCGCCAGGCATTTCAGCAACCTCGCCATGGGCGCCGATGGATCGGAGGTGCCCCCGCCCAAGTGGACGACGCCGAACCGGATCGCGCTTGAACTCAAGACGGTGCAATTGCGCGACTTCTCGACGGCAACAAGAAACCCCGCTGCCGGCAGTTTTCCCGCATTGGTCGTCGCGCCTTTTGCATTGCACGGCGCGGTCCTTAGCGACCTGGCTACCGATCACAGTCTGGTCGGCGCCATGCGCGATGCCGGATTGACGCGGCTCTTCGTGACGGACTGGCATTCGGCGACCGCCGACATGCGCTTTCTCGGCGTCGACGACTATCTCGCCGCACTCAATGTGCTGGTAGATCGAATTGGGCCCCCGGTCGATCTCATCGGCTTATGCCAGGGCGGCTGGATGTCGATGATTTATGCCGCCCGTTTTCCGCAAAAAGTTCGCCGACTGGTTTTGGCGGCCGCACCGATCGATATAAGCGCCGCGCCATCGCCGTTGTCCGTACTCGCCGAAGCAAGCCCGTTGGCCGCATTTCACCAACTGGTAGGGCTCGGCGACGGTCTGGTTCCGGGACGCAAAGTTCAGAAATTCTGGATGCCGAGCGCTGTCGAAGCGGAGGATATCGGCCGGCTGCTGCAGACCGACGCCGCCGATTCCGCGGCCTTCGCCCAGCTCGAGGCCGCATTCCGCGCCTGGTCCGCATATACGCTCGATCTGCCGGGAGTGTTTTTTCTTGAAACGGTGGAGCGGCTTTACAAACGCAACGAACTGGCAACCGGCGGCTTCATCGCTTTGGGACAAACTATCCGCCTTGCGACGATAACAGCACCGCTGTTTCTCATTGCCGCACGGGACGACGAATTGGTGGCGCCGCAGCAATTGTTCGCCGCTGAACATCTGCTTGGCACCGCGCCGCGCGATATCTGCAAAGTGACCGCGCCGTGCCGGCACTTGGGGCTGTTCATGGGCAGAAAAGTTCTGCGCAACGTATGGCCGGGCGTTGTGCGCTGGCTGACATCATCGCCGCACGCCGATCACGGCCGCGAGCCGCCTCAACTGCGCGCGATGGAACAAGCGCGGTAGCCGGTCATTGCTGAAACACGTAGGTGCCCGGCGCGTCGCCAAGGATCGGATAGCCGGCCTGCGGCGCCCCCATTGGCTGCAATGCCGTTGCGGCGCTGGAATGCTCCCCGAGCCACTCGATCCAGTTCGGCCACCATGAACCGTCGTGCTGCTTCGCTGCGACCAGGAAGCGATCCGGATCGAGGTAGCGCTCGTTTGTCCGCTTGGTGAGCATGCGGAAACTGCGCCCGGCGTGGCCGGGTTCCGAAACGATGCCGGCATTATGGCCGCCGGTCGCAAGCAGGTAGGTCACCTCGCCGCCGACTTCGAGATTTATCTTGTAGGTCGATCGCCACGGCGCGACATGATCGTGCTCGGTTCCCACGGCAAAAACCGGCACGCGGATATCGGTCAGCGCCACCGGCTTGTCGGCGACCACGAAGCGGCCTTCGGCGAGTTCGTTGTCGAGAAACAGCTTGCGCAGATATTGTGAATGCATGCGGTATGGCAGGCGCGTGGCGTCGGCATTCCAGGCCATCAGATCGATCATCGGCGCGCGCTCGCCGAGCAGATAATCGTGCACGACGCGCGACCAGACCAGATCGTTCGACCGCAGCATCTGAAATGCGCCGGCCATTTGCCGGCTGTCCAGGAAGCCCTGCTCCCACATCATGTCTTCGAGAAAGGCGATCTGGCTTTCGTCGATGAACAGCATCAATTCGCCGGCTTCGGTAAAATCGGTCTGCGCCGCGAGCAATGTCATCGTTGCAAGCCTGTCGTCGCCGTCTCGCGCCATCGCCGCGGCGGCAATCGACAGCAGCGTTCCGCCGAGGCAATAGCCGACGGCATGGACTTTTTGACGCGGAACTATGGCATCGACCGCATCGAGCGCGTTCATCACGCCGAGGGCGCGATAGTCGTCCAAAGCCAGATCCCGATCGTCGAGTGCCGGATTCTTCCAGGAAATCATGAAAACGGTGAAGCCGCGCTCGGTCAGATATTTCACCAAAGAGTTCTGCGGCGAAAGATCGAGGATATAATATTTCATGATCCAGGCCGGAACGATCAGGATCGGCTCCGGTCGCACCGCCGAGGTCGCGGGCGCATACTGGATCAGTTCGATAAGGCGGTTGCGATAGACGACTTTGCCGGGGCTGGTTGCCAGATCGCGGCCGACGAGGAAATCCTCAGTTCCGACCGGGCCCTTGCCGCCGGCGGCGCGTTCCCAGTCTTCGGCGAAATTGCGAAGGCCTTTGATGAGATTGAGCCCGCCGCTTGCAATCGTGCGCCGCAAGATTTCAGGATTGGTCAGCGGGAAATTGGATGGCGCGACCATGTCGAGGATTTGCCGCGCACCGAATTGCACCATGTTCTCATGCTGTCTTGAAACGCCGCGCACGTCGGTGGTGGCGTTATGCCACCACTGTTGCTGCAAAAGAAATGCTTGGGACATCATGTTGAACGGCCAATTTCGCCAATCGTCGGCGGCGAAGCGACGGTCCTGCGGCAATGGCTCGATGCCGAGCGGCGCGCTCGCTCCCTGGCTCGCATAATGCAAGGCGTAATTGCCGAAGCGGATCGCTTTGCGCATCGCCTTTTGCGCGAGCAGAATTTGCTTGCCCGGTGCGGCGGCAAGATGCACGGCCCAATCCAGATAGGCCTGCGCCAGCGCCGCGGGCGAAAGGCCGCCGGTAAAGCGCGCGATGCTTGCATGCAACGACCGGTCGGCGACATCGGCAAATCCCGTCACGGTGGACGAATCGCGATCATGCGATGCGCCAGTGGCGTCCTCGGTGAAAGCCCTATCCGGGGCCTTTAGCGTGGTGCGCGACACGTCTTGGCTAACCGGAGCGACGCCGGAAAACGCCGGTTCCGTCGACGGCGCGACAAGTCGCAACGGCTTTGCGATTTCACCCACCGTATTGGCTCCGCGGGTTTGCTTACGTTTTGCGAAGAATGCCGGGCCCAATTCGCTTACGCCATGATCCAGATCAAATGTCTGTTTGCGGCAATAGGGAGCAGTGCCCGTAGTCCATGGAGCCGGAACGGCATCCACGAAATCGACGTAAAGGCGGCTTGATCGCGACCCGCTGCGATCGATCGGCTTTTAGCGCCCCGTATTGTTTGCGGGGCAGTTTCGCGCTTGGCGTAATTGCTGCGGATTTTCCGTCATATATCGTTCGATATAGCGGCAATCGGTCACTTTGCAGCACTCCAAAATCCATGCTATTCTAACGATCGACGCTGACGTGCCGTAAGCGCGTCTTCATGCTTCGGAATGCGCCTCCGAAGCCGGTCCCCGAAATCCGTAGACGTGTCAATCGCGCGGCTTTTGCCGTGCGACGAACTATTTTGAGGATTTTCATGAAGCTGAGCGCGCGCAATCAAATCAAGGGAAAGATTATCGAGGTCAAGAAAGGCGCGACGACCGCCCATGTCCGGGTCGAAATCGCGCCCGGCCAAGTCATCACCTCGTCGATCACCAACGAAGCCGTCGACGAGCTCGGCTTGAAAGCCGGCGACGCCGCGATCGTCGTCATCAAGGCCTCCGACGTCATGATCGGCGTTGCCTAGGCAACCGCCATGAGGGGACGTTGGCTTATTCCGATCGCGCTTCTGATCGCGGCGCCGGCGTTCGCGCAGGAGCCGGTCGGCTGCGACAAGTTCAAATGGCCGCTCGACCGCGAGCGCGCTTTGCTGGCGTCGCCGTCACAACTGTCGTCGGGCGCGGCGATGGCGCAGCCGCTTGCGGCGGCGGTGACGCTCACGCTGGTGCCGTTGGCCGACGCGAAATTGCCGGTCGCGCCGTCGCCTGCGCCGAAATCGCCGGGCAGTTACGCGGGATTTGTCAACGCGCCGGCGTTGCCGAAAGCCGCCACTTACCGCGTCACGCTCGCGGCGCCGGCCTGGATCGACGTCATCCAGAACGGGCACGCCATGCAATCGACGGCATTCAGCGGCGCGAGCGGCTGCGCCGGCCTTGCCAAAAGCGTGAAATTCGAGCTTTCCGCCGCGCCGTTCACCCTCGAACTCAGCGGCACGACGGCACACGCGCTCGGCTTTGTCGTCACACCGGACTGAGATCACTCACAGCTATGAAGGAGATGCCCATGGCTTCCGTCGTTCAAACTGCTCGGCGATTTGCAAAACTGCCACTACTGTCTGGCGCGGGGCTCCTCGCGGCCGGCTTGTTGCTGCTCTCCGCTCCGCCGGCAGCCGCCGCCGGCAAGGTCAACGTGCTTTACGCCGGCTCGCTGGTGAACCTGATGGAGCACGGCGTCGGCCCGGCTTTCGACAAGGCCAGCGGCGATACGTTCCAGGGCTATGCCGGCGGCTCGAGCGGGCTTGCCAACCAGATCAAGGGCAAGCTCCGCCAGGGCGACGTGTTCGTCAGCGCCAGTCCCAAGGTCAACGACAGTCTGATGGGCGCGGCGAACGGCGATTGGGTGAGCTGGTACATCACCTTCGCCCAATCCCCGCTGGTCATCGGCTATAACGCCTCGAGCAAATTTGCCGCCGATTTGAAATCGAAACCGTGGTATCAGGTCCTGCAAGAGCCGGGAATCAAGATCGGCCGCACCGATGCCAAGCTCGACCCCAAGGGCGCACTCACCGTGACACTGATGAAACAGGCCGAGACCTTCTACAAAAGCCCAGGCCTGTCGGAGAAAATCATCGGCGCGCCTGACAATCCCGCTCAGGTCTTGCCGGAGGAAACGCTGGTCGGCCGGCTGCAATCGGGCCAGCTTGATGTCGGCTTCTTCTATTCGACGGAAACCGCGGACGCCAAGATACCGGCGCTGGCGCTGGCGCCTGAGATCACGCCGAAGGCGGTCTATACCGCCACCATCCTGCATAATGCGCCGAATGCCGGCGGCGCCGACAAGTTCGTTGCGTTTCTGTTGGGCAGCGCCGGGCAGAGCGTAATGAAGGAGCACGGCCTTGGCGTGCAGAAACTGACGCTGACCGGCGACGCCAACGGCGTGCCGAAGGACGTCCAAGCGCTGCTTAACCAAGCCAAGTGAAACGGGATCAGTGAACCCAGGCAGCGCGACACGTCGTATTCCCGCCCCGCTGCCCTGGCTTGCCGGGCTGCTTGCGATCTACCTGATTGCCCCGCTTGTTGCCGGCGCGCAGCAGGCGGGATTGGCTGACTGGAACACAGTCGATACCGCGGCGCTCACGCAAGCCTGCCTGGTATCGGTCGCCAGCGCGACACTAGCGACGGCGTTGATCGCGCTCGGCGGCATTCCGCTCGGTTATCTCTTGGCGCGCGCGTCGGGCCGCGCCGTCGGATTGCTCGGCTTTCTCGTTCAACTGCCGCTGGCTTTGCCGCCGCTGGCGAGCGGCGTCCTGCTGTTGTTTCTGGTCGGCTACGCGACGCCCATCGGCCGGCTCACCGGCGGCGCGCTGACCGATTCCTTCGCCGGTATCGTTCTTGCCGAAGTTTTCGTCGCCGCACCGTTTCTGATTATCGCGGCGCGCTCGGCCTTCGCCGCGATGGATGTGGGCCTCGAAGGCGTCGCCGCGACGCTCGGGCGCAGCCCGCTCTACGTCTTCTTTCGCGTCAGCATGCCGATCGCCCGGCCGGCCATTCTGTCCGGATTGTTGCTGGCGTGGCTGCGCGCCTTCGGCGAATTCGGCGCCACCGTGATGGTCGCCTATCACCCCTATTCGCTGCCGGTCTACACCTACGTGGCGTTCGGTGCGCAAGGCCTGCCGGCGATGCTGCCGGTGCTGATCCCGACGCTGGCGCTTGCGCTCGCCATCATGGTGCTCAGCACGCTCGCCGGCAATCGGGCTTCCGCGCGACAAGCGTTGGCGGCATCGCCCGGCGCTTTAGCGAGCGTGGCGCCCGATCTTGCCGCTCGTCCCGCTGCCAAATCCGGTACCAAAACCCGCTCGGTCGATCTGGCGCTGCGACTGCAAAAGCGGCTCGACACATTTCATCTCGACGTCGCGTGGTCGCCGCAGGCGCGCCGCCTCGCGATCGTCGGTCCGTCCGGCTCGGGCAAATCGCTGACGCTGAAGATGATTGCCGGAATCGAGTGCGCCGATCGCGGCAGCATCCGGCTCGACGGCCATGACATCGCCCCGCTCGAGCCGGCTGCCCGCGGCATCGCCTATGTGCCGCAAAATTACGGCCTGTTTCCTCACCTCACGGTGACGGAGCAGTTGTCGTTTCCGGCCGGCGCCAATCTGGATTTGGCCAAGCATTGGATCGATCGTCTCGGGCTACGCGGGCTCGAAGGCCGTCGCCCGGATGCGCTGTCGCTCGGCCAGCAGCAACGGGTCGCCTTGGCGCGGGCACTGGTGCGCCCTGCCCGTCTGCTGCTGCTCGACGAACCGTTTTCCGCGCTCGATGCGCCGCTGCGCGCAAGATTGCGCCGCGAAATGCTGGCGCTGCAGGACGAGCTTGCCGCCACGACCATCCTGGTCACGCACGATCCGGCCGAAGCGGCGATGCTGGCCGACGAAATCCTGGTCTTCGAAGCCGGCCGGGTGCTGCAATCGGGACCGACCGATCAGGTCTTTCGCCGTCCGAACAACGAAACGGTGGCGCGGCTTCTCGGCGCCGATCACGCGGCCGAAGGCATCGCCGTCGGCGTCAACGGCATTGCGGTCGCTGCAAGCGTCGTGCTCGAGGTCGCAGGACCGCCGCTTACGCCCGGTGCGCGCGTCGGCTGGACCGTGTCCCCGGCGCGCGTTCGCTTGAGCCAGGCCGGACGCTACGAGGGGATAGTCGAAGCCGTCACCCGCGTCGCGTCCGGCCATCAGATCGCGCTGCGCTTCGGCGAAGCATCGATCGAGGTGGCGGCCGGCTACGTCGATCCGCCGCTCGGCAGCGCGCACCGCTTCGACATCGACCCCGACGCGGTGCGGGTTTGGCCGCTGGCGTGAGCGCAACGATCGACAAATTGGGAAAGGCAGAGTGCGAAGTGGCGCGCCACGGCCGATGAAGATCGGCACTACTCGTTCGCCGTGGCGCTATGACAAATTGCGATTGTACGTGCCACGACGGCGGAGATCGCGATACGAGGCGCTGCAGCCGCTACGCCACCTGATGTCTTCCGGTCCTTGCATCTATCTCAAAATTGAGATATGCAACGATTGAGATGTGCAACGATCGTGACTTGGCGAGTCGAGATCCTCAACGAAACCGTTGCCGCGGAGATCGCCGCCCTTCCGGCCGACATGCAAGCGCGCTTCCTGCGGCTTGCTGAGCGCATAGCCTCGACTGGGCTGGAAAGCCTGAGCGAACCTCACGTCAAGCACCTTGAGGGGAAGCTCTGGGAGCTTCGGCTGACAGGCCGCGACGGATTTGCTCGCGCCCTCTACGTCACCGCAATCGGCCGGAGGGTCGTCGTGGTTCGAGCGTTCGTCAAAAAAACACAGAAGACGCCGCGCGCCGAGATCGAACTTGGGCTGCGGCGAGCGAAGGAGATTACATGACAATCCCATTCGAGAAGTTCAAGGCTCGTCTCATGGCCAACCCCAAGGTTAAGGCCGAGTATGACGCGCTCGCTCCAGAATTCGAGATCGCCGCTGAGTTGCTCAGGGCTCGCTTGCGGGCTGGCCTCTCGCAGTCCGAATTAGCTGCCCGAATGGACACTAGCCAGTCTACGATCGCTCGACTTGAAAGCGGACAAACGCTACCGAGCACGAAGACACTGCTGCGCTATGCGGAGGCGACCGGCAGCAAGTTCCACGTGCGGCTATCGGCGGCCTGACGCGGCGCTTGCGCGCAATCGGCAACAACATCGCGCAAAATCGTAAAATGGCGCTCCCTACGGGAATCGAACCCGTGTTTCAGCCTTGAGAGGGCCGCGTCCTAGACCGCTAGACGAAGGGAGCGTGTCTGTCGAAATAACCGCGATGGCGCGGCGGTGCAAGCGCGTTGACGCGCGGGTCCCTCGTCTCCGCTCTTCCCGCGAAAGCGGGAATCCAGAGGCTTGCTGAAAGGACTGGTCCCCGTTTTCGCGGGGACGAGCGGAGCCAAACTCACCGCTCCGTCCCGAACCGCAGCCGGCCGGTCTGTTGCAGCGTCGTGAGGATGGCGCGGCGGTGCAAGCACGTTGACGCGCGGGTCCATCGTCTCCGCTCATTCCCGCGAAAGCGGGAATCCAGGGGCTTGCTGAAAGGACTGGGTCCCCGTTTTCGCGGGGACGAGCGGAGCCAAACTCACCGCTCCGTCCCAAACCGCAGCCGGCCGGTCTGTTGCAGCGTCGTGAGATCGAAAATGCGGACCTCGTTCTGACCGCCGACGTCCAAGGTGACGACGATGCGGCCGTCGCCGATGGTGGTGGAGACTACGTGCGCGCCCTTCGGCAGCACGACCGTCCCGTCGGTAATGGTTGCGGCGCCGCTTCCGCCAGCGTGATAAACGCGGTAGCCGATGACGCCGATCACCGCGGCAATGGCGATCGCGGTGGTGACCGCCGATATCAGCATCAGGAGCCGCACCTTCGCCAGCGCTTCGGGCGGGTTATCGGCCGCGGAATTGTCGGATTTTTTGTTTTCGAGATTTTGGGCCAAAACTGTCACCATGACTGTCACTGCGACGCACGCTTCGCTGCTGGTCGCCGCCGACGAGGCCGGCGAGCGGCTCGACCGCGTGCTGGCGCGCCATTTTGCCGATCATGGCGCCGGGACTGCCGCCGCCTTGTCGCGGTCGCGGCTCAAAGCGCTGATCGAAGCGGGCGCCGTTACCCTCGACGGCAAGACGATCCGCGATCCGAACCACCGCGTCAATTCCGGCGCCGCAATTTCGATCGACGTGCCGCCGCCTGAGCCGGCCAAGCCCGCCGCGGAGCCCATTGCGCTCAATGTCGTCTATGAGGACGCAGATATCATCGTCATCGACAAGCCGAAGAACCTCGTCGTCCATCCGGCCGCCGGCCATTGGACCGGCACGCTGGTCAACGCGCTGATCGCGCATTGCGGCAGTAGCCTGTCGGGCATCGGCGGCGAACGGCGGCCCGGCATCGTGCACCGGCTCGACAAGGACACCACCGGACTGATGGTGGTGGCGAAGAACGATCGCGCCCACCGGGCGCTGGCGGCGCAATTCGCCGATCATGGCAAAAGCGATGAATCGTTCGAGCGCGGCTATCTCGCCTTGGTCTGGGGCGCGCCGGAGCGCCCGCACGGCGCCATCGACCGGCCGATCGATCGCGACGCGCGGGCGCGCGACCGCATGGCGGTGCGCGAAGGCGGCCGGGAGGCGATCACCCACTGGCAGGTGATCGAGCGCTACCTGGGTGAGAAGCCAGCCAAAAGGACTGCGAAGGGCGCAAAGCCGGACCCGCCGGTGGCAAGCCTTCTGCTCTGCCGGCTCGAAACCGGCCGGACTCACCAGATTCGGGTCCATTTGGCCTCGATCGGCCATCCTTTGCTGGGCGACGAGACCTACGGGGCCGGATTTCGTACCAAATCGGCGCTTTTGCCGCATAAGGCTCAAACAGCGCTGGCGGCCCTTGGCAGACAGGCGCTGCATTCCCATATCTTATTGGTCAAACACCCCTTAACCGGCGAAATTATGCGGTTCCGGTCGGAACTGCCCCGCGATCTCGCCCGTTTGCGTGAGGCGCTGGCCGGCGGTCGGGCCGCAACCGGCGCGGAACGGTCTGGCGACAGTTAAGGATTTACCGATTTCGCGGCTTTTCACAGCCACTTGACCGAAATCAAGGCAGCGTCGCGCCAAATTGATGCTGTCTCACTTCCGTTCGCCTGATTCGACCGTGTATGTTGCGGGTGCGAGATAATGGAACTGGCGCCGTCGGCTTAAGGGAGCGGCGGCACCATTCGCCCGCCGCTCCTGCGGGGGCATGAATAATGGAGGGCGCTACTATGGCCCAGACTGCAGCACTGCCCGTTTTGTCGGGCGAAACCGGCCTCACCCGGTACCTGGAAGAAATCAGGCGGTTCCCAATGCTGGAGCCGCAGGAAGAATTCATGCTGGCCAAAAGCTGGCGCGAGCACGGCGACCGCGAAGCGGCGCACCGGCTGGTCACCAGCCATTTGCGGCTCGTCGCCAAGATCGCCATGGGCTATCGCGGCTATGGCCTGCCGATCTCGGAAGTGATTTCCGAGGGCAATGTCGGCCTGATGCAGGCGGTCAAGCGTTTCGAGCCCGACAAGGGCTTCCGGCTCGCCACTTATGCCATGTGGTGGATCAAGGCGGCGATCCAGGAATACATCCTGCGTTCGTGGTCGCTCGTTAAGATGGGCACTACCGCCAATCAGAAGAAGCTGTTCTTCAACCTGCGCAAGGCGAAGAGCAAGATTTCCGCGCTTGACGAAGGCGACATGCGGCCGGATCAGGTCAAGCTGATCGCCAAGCGGCTCGGCGTCACCGAGCAGGACGTGATCGACATGAACCGCCGGCTCGGCGGCGACGCCTCGCTCAACGCGCCGATCCGCGAGGACGGCGATTCCGGCGAGTGGATGGATTGGCTGGTCGACGATTCAGTCAGCCAGGAAAGCCGGCTCGCCGAAAGCGAGCAGTCGGACAACCGCCACAAGGCGCTCGGCGATGCGCTGACCGTGCTCAACGACAGAGAACGAAGAATATTTGAGGCCCGCCGCTTGGCCGACGACCCGATCACGCTGGAAGAGCTCGCCGACGAATTCGGCGTGTCGCGCGAGCGCGTCCGCCAGATCGAGGTGCGCGCATTCGAGAAGGTGCAGAAGGCGGTGAAGACCAACATCGCCCATATGGAAAATCCGGAGCACGCCGCCGCGGCGGCGATGCATTAAGTCTTCTCCTTCTCCCCGCTTGCGGGGAGAAGGTCGGGATGAGGGGGCCTCTCCGCTGGGCGCGGAATTGAGGCGCTCAGAACAGTCGCGTTGCATTCGCAGAAAAATCGTCGAGGCCCGCGCCCCTCCCACTGCGCTACGCTGCAGCCGACGTTTCGCGTCGCCGTTCTTTACATCAAGCACGGCGGCCAAAGGCCGCCTATGCCCCCTCCCCACTATCGCGCGGCGGGATGAGAATTATTCCCCCGACGCCCCTTTAGCGGCCTGGCAGGCGAGGATCATCAAGCCGGCGAGCGCGGCGATGGCGGCGATCGTCAGGAAAAATTCGGCGTGCGGCATCCGGCTCCAATAGCTGCCGATGAAGCCGGCGAGGAAGCCGCCGGTGAAGCTCGTCGCCAGCCAAATCCCCATCATCAACGAGAGCAGCCGCACCGGCGCCACCTTGGTCACCGCTATGCCCTCTTTTATGTCGCATTTATTGCGACAGTCGCCCTTGACGACCGTCCCCACTTCAGTTACATATTGCGAATCAATCTCGCCCGTAAGGACGCCGCCGGGTGACGCCGGCGGAAAGGGGCGAGGCGGTTCCCGCGGGCGGGGTTGTCAGCCCCGCTCCCGGGCGGCTCCGGGCCAAAACGCCCGGCCGGCATTACGACCGGCCTGCGGGTCATACCGCCCGCTGCACTGGGACGGCAGGGGATGGGTAACACCCATCCCTACCTAGTACCCACTTTTCTTCGCAGGTGAGTCATGATTCAAGATCGGAATGATTCCCAAAGCAAGAGAAGTACGGCTCAAGCCGAAGGTACGGAAGGTGCTTGAGGCGCGCTGCCGGGCACCGACCACC